>ERZ779889.1710-NODE-1710-length-20610-cov-2.969448_pt1 | contig 20610 bp, 14 predicted proteins | sample MGYA00511030_ERZ779889 | MGnify/ENA primary metagenome ERZ779889 (study PRJEB29588, sample SAMEA2160616) | human gut metagenome | biome: human gut; feature: human-associated habitat; material: faeces | place: Denmark | collected 2008/2010 ...
AAATGTGCGTAATGTCTTCTATCATCCTCATCCAGTTTTACGATAACTCAATTCTTCTAGGTACTAAAATACAAAAAACTAACAGAAGTAGCACATTACAGTTTTACGATAACTCAATTCTTCTAGGTACTAAAATATCAAATTCTAGCACCTATCTACGATAACTCTTCTTCATTATACCACATCTTCTCTGAATAAAAAAGCCAATTCTGGCACAGAATATGTCCCACAACTGTCAATATCCACGCAAATAGTTCCATTCAACATTTTCAAAATAATATCTCTTTGAAGTGAGAAAGAATAATTTTCTCTACCTATATTCTGTGCCACTGCCCTTAGATTTTGTAATATTCCCTCTTTTGAAAATATTCTTCCCATCGGATAATTACTATGAATATATTCCATCATATGTTCCAAATCCGGCATAACAAATACTTGGTCATTAATTATATTAATTCCCTCTATATTCTCATCTTCAACCATAACATATCCTTCAATGCTTGAACTCAAAACAAATTTTATATTGCTTTGTTTAGCAATCCCCATCATATCCTTATATATATCTTCGAATTTATCATACGAAACCAAATGATCTATATTTTCAATAATAACAATTCTTGAAGCGGGCATCTTTTCATTATAATTTTTTATCAACATCAAAAATTGTTGAAGTAATGTATAATTTGACATCTCCCCCAATTTTTTATTATTTTCAAATGTCAACTCACATTTCTGAATCATATCCAGCAAGGCCACCTCTGAGTATTCCAATTGAATTTGTACACCTTGATTATAAAAATGTTCATTCACATTATCAAACAATGAATTAATGTAACTTACAACTTGTGCCACTTCAATCTGACAATCAAAATTTTCCAATTCCTTTGCAAGATATTTTGCAAAAAAACTTGTTTTCGTTATCTTTATTTGATTTAATAGATCACTACGCCCCTTTATTCTAATAATATCATAATAGTTTCTCCCCAAAATCTCACCATTAATCTTTACATTTTCAACCATCTTCTCCTCATATTCCAAATATTTTTCGTGCGAAAAATGCTTACATAATGATTCAATCACATAGTTCTTTAAAACAAAATTAATTCCACATAGTTGTGTTATATCCGAAAAATTCAACTCATATGTTTTTTCATTTTCCTGCACCGTTACTTTCATAAAATCAGCAACCTTTCTGAACCTATTGTTCGCTCCGTTGTATTTTTGCTTCCCACGATTATCTTCATATCAGTATACTGTTTTTCTGTTACAGTCAACAATCTGACATTTCCCTTTTCTGGTGCAATTCCCTCCACTCTTTTTTCCAGCCGTTTGGCATATTCTCTAGTAGGACAGGTTCTTACATACACCGAATATTGCATCATAACAAATCCCTCTTTAATCAATCCTTTACGAAACAATTGATAAATTCGTTTTTCTTTTGCCGTGTCCATTGGCAGGTCAAACATACATATAACTCTCATAACTTGATATTTCACTTATCCTTCCCCCAGTACTCTTTTACATCCGGAAACACTAATTCGTTTGTTCGTCCCATCAATATGGCCGCATAATTCTCCACATACTTTTCAAGTGCATTACACAAATACATGTTCTTTTTATTATATACACATACATGATTTAACATATTAATAAGCCGATGCCGATGCTCCCCGGTAAAAAACTTAGCATCCCCTAATAAAATATAAGCGTAGTAATCAACAAATGGTCGAAACGGTTCTATCAGATCATCTACTAAATTGTATCGATTATACTCACTCCTATGATGAATTCCAAGCTGACAGTTTAATCCATACCCTACACATAATTTGGCTATATATGAACGAATGATACTATATCCATAGTCTAACGCTGCATTCAATAGAATATCCTCGTTCCCCCTGGAAAAGGTTGTTCCCATCAATTCATTAAAATAAATTTTAGCGGCGTGAGCCTCTCTGTTATGTAAATCCCCCGGTTCCACTTCTTGGCAAAAAATTTTCATAGAATTGACTACTTGTTGATTTTTTTCCAATTTTTGGAGTACTCCGTACTGATTTTGTATTTTTGATTTTACAATATCCTCCCAAATCCTATCATAATCCTCGCTCTTCCACGCAATCTGATACCTGATTTGTTTAGATATACGGCTATGATTGTCATACGAACAATAGAAACCAATTGGTAAGTGATTCTGATCACACCAGATTACCCCTATGTTATAATTAGCAAGAGATGCCATTACTCTGGCTGTAACAGTAATACGCATGTTATCGATTACCAATATAGATATATCACTTAGTGGAATCCAAATATCTTTTTCTTCTTTTCTCACAATTAAATTATCTAATTTCAAACGAATCTGTGCTTCATTCTCCAATAGCACTACACGAAATCCCATACTTTACCTCCCTTGTACTCATTCCCAATTTTCCACAAAAAAAGGACACCCGTCGGTGTCCTTGATTTCGGCATAAAGCCTTGTTTTAGTAGATCTAAAAGAATTGAGTTATCGTAAAATCTACACTCTCATGATACTACTTTTATCAATATAAGTCAACCCACAATGAAAATTTTTCTTTATTCGCTTTGTATCTGTTTCCCAATATATCTGTTCTAATCTTTTCTATCAAATTTGTTTTTGATAATCCTACAAGATTTTGCTTTTTTTCTCCAAACTTTGGCCTATCTACAGGTTTCGTTTCAATATAATTCTTTTTATTAGGCATTGTTCTAGACGAAAAGCGTTCTGTAAAAAACTCACCATCTTTTTCATATTGTATAATCTCATTCTTGTAGAAAGACATTTGGAACTCATATCCGTTTTCTTCTACATCAGTGTACACTTGGTCATTCTGTATCATTTTTTCGTTACGAAGAATTTGGGTATACGCATCTTCATCTATTACATACCTTCCTTGAGTATATTTTAGATCGGCGTATTTTACTCCAACAAGAATATACTCCTTTTTCTTTTCATTACAATAAACATCCATTCTAAAAGGATTGATGCCTTCCAATATAACTTTTTTGCTTCCTTTGGCGAACCCATATTTATGAGATATATCAAGACAACTTTTTACCTCACCGTCATAATATTTTATGCACTGTATTTTCGGTCCATTATGTTTCTTTGCATATTTACGAAAATAATCACCGGTTTCTTCCAAATAATCTTGCAACGGATTCGGAGAATCTGCATAATCACTCATCAGTAACATTAGTTGTTCCCATGTTTTAGGATCCTTTTCAAACATCAAAAAGCTATTTTCTTTTCCCTTTTTTATTTTCTCCTTAAACCTCTTTACATCACTAATATCATACAAATCTAACTTATTAATTTTCATTACCTTTCCATTTTTGTTCCGTGTTCCACGAATGGTCTGGTTACCAATGGACCGATTTGCCTTTTTATCCACCTTATGCCAATATTTAGTTTTTTCCTTAGCCGCCGCAATGTTCTTCCTTATAGTAATAAGTTTATTTTGGTACATCATTTCATTGTAAACTTTATTACTCATTACACGATCAAATTCACCAACTTTAAATATCTCGCCGGTCTCTTCATCCACAATCTCCATTTGCATCTTATGGTAAACATCAAATCCCATTTGTGAATAGCACATAATCATCGCATCGACCGCATGATGACTGAATGATTCCTCTCTATCTTTTTCCAATTGCAATACTTTACGAAGTTGACTGGTAAAACTTCCTCGTATAACCCTTACTTTCGTATTTGTCTCTTTCGCCACAAAATAATCTTGCAAGGCATTAAGGACCACCCTTGACGCATACCTCGTATCATTTATATTTCTGGCAATAAATCCCTGCAAAACTTCTACCTTTGTTATGTCTTGCATAAATAAAAGTTTCTGTTTTTTACCAGATGGAATCTCCATAGAACATACAAAATTCTTAAACATTTCAAAATCCCACTCTCTCTTCAATTTGGACAAATACATAAAAGGTGTTTTATTCCCCTTATCTCTGTTTTCTCCTTCGTACACAAGTACTTTATTCATCCTGCTGTCATCAAAAGAAATAGATTTGGGTATAATATGGTCAATTTCAAAAGCCCACTGATCCTTTAGTAATTGTTCTATTTCTATTGGGCGTCCTGAATATATACATTTTCCTTTTTGTTCATTCCATAACTTTAATTTTAGCGCCAAATTTTTATGGTGATGAAAATCTTCATCTTTGATTGTTATTCCGTACTCTGCTCGTATTTTCTTTATTATACCCGCCAATTCCTTTTCGTTCTTTTTCTGCACATCTTTTATTCTTGCCTTTTCCTCATCACTATTTTTATCTCGTGGCATTTCCACAACAATCTGATCAGGATAACCATATTTTTTTATCAACGCATTTAATACATTAACTGTAATCCGAATGGAACGACGGACAACAGGATTATATATATTTTCAAGCAATGTATCCACTGGTATTTTATTCGTATTCACAAATTTTTCTTTGGATGTTTTAAATACATCCATATCCGTCAAAATCTGCATTTGATTTTTCCCAGTGATATACATATCCGGAATAATTTTCTTCATTATCTTAAGGGAAAAAGACTGCCACTTACTGTAAAACGAGCCTCGCTTTTTACGAAATTGAACCAACAACTCTTTTTGCTCCGGCAAAAGATTTATTTTAGCTGTATTAAATGCTTCCATAATCCCCTCTTTTTCCGTATTAAGAGTCAGAATATATGCTATTTCATCTTGCTCGTCCCGTGTAAAATCATCAATGTTCCAACCATTCACAGCAAATTCTTTTTTCATTGCCCTATATTGTTCAAATGTATGAAAAATTTCCTTGTTATTTTTATCGATGCGTGCCCCACTCATATTTTCAATATCCTCACCAATAACTTTGGCAATTATTTTTCTCATATTTACACTATTTGAATTCTTGATCACATCGACAATTTTTCTTCTTTCTTCCTCCGTAAGCTTTCTTTCATTTACAACCAGATTATTTAGGTCATTTAATAAATTAAATTCCTGTGCTGTATATGATGCCCCTGCTGCTCGTATTTCCTCTGGACACACACTACACTTACCAATCAATTTTTCAAATATATTTTCTTCTGTTTTATATTGCCCTGTTTTATCCTTTTTAGTGGTATAAATGCCATAATCAGTTCTGGAAATTTCTTTTCCCGGCCCTTCATAATACTTCCTTTTCCGCGTAAGAATCTGCACATAACTATCCACAAAATCACTGTCTATAAAAGAATGATACGCCATCTGATTTTCCAGAATTGTCTTTACTTCTTTTACATAAGCAGATGTTGTAAAAATATTAGATAATGTTACCTTTTCATTATTTTCTGTAACTGTAATCGTTCCTCGGTAAGATCCATATTTTTCTAAACGGTCTTTTTGAATTTGGCATGGGAACAGATCCTGCCCCAATTTTTCTTGATTTATTTGAATTCCCTTTTGATAATCACTTTTCCCACTTGATGCATCATCCAGTGCATCATCCATATACGAAATACCTCTATGTAATAAAGCACTTCTCAACACACAATATAATTCAAGTAGCGACAATTCAGAAGATAATCCTTTTATTCGTGCATCCAAAACATCAACAATATTCTCATCCGGTACCTTATTTCCGTAAGCGCACCATAAAGAGTTATAATCATGAACCCTATTTTTTCTTCTACGGTGCAATCTCTTGATTTGCCTCATCTCTCTTCTCTTTACATTCTCAGATGCATCTGCACTGTCAAATAAGTCAGAACATGACTCTAAAACCCGATATTCATCATCAACAACAGCCCATCCAACCGATGCAATTCCTATATCTACTCCAATACGAATCCCCATAATTTACTCATCCTTTCTCTTTTATACGGTATTTTTGTCTAAAACCACAAATTATGAACATATTTTATCACATTTAGTTTACATTTTCATTATATTTTATTTTTAATTTTGACTCTATCTATTTCTCCCCATTACCTCCCCCTCTTCCCCCATTCTCCCATATATTAAGTCCCAAAAAAAGGACTTCCAGCTGTTACACTGAAAATCCTTTCATTTTTTACATATTAATTTTTGCCAGCCCTTCCATCAGTTCCTTTACCTTATCGTCTCCGGTAAGTCCGTAAACGATATTGTAACAGTAGGTGGCTCCGTCGATCATCTGGTTGCCAAAGAGCTGTTCTCCAAGGCCTGTAGCCAAAGCCAGGATAGCCGGATTCGGTCCCGGCAGGAACTCATATTCCTCGGCGATCTTTTTGATCTCTTTTTCTTTCAGATGGATGCCGGATTTTTTCAGGGAAGCCAGTGCTTCTTTCTGGTCCGCCTCAAACTGCAGGGCGATGTGGAAACAGGCCGCCGCCGGCTTTTTCTCTCCCTGGTGTTCAAAGTACCGTCCCAGATAAGTAAATCCCTTGGCCACTGTGTCCGGGCGGAACGCATAATAAATAGCAGTCAGTGCCGTCTCATGCACCTCATCCCACTGATCCAGCGCGATCAGACTGTCCATATAGCAGAAAGCAATGTGGGCATTCACCGGGTTCCACTTTCTGGCATTGGCAAAGCTCTCCTTTGCCTCCTCATACTTGCCCTCTGACATAAGGTCCATGCCTCGGTTAAGGAAAATGTCTGCATGAGGAATCTCGGAACGGCGCACTGCCTTGTCCGGCTTTACAAACTCGTTTACCATGATCTCCTCGAAAAATTCATAGAAAGAATAATACTGTGCGTCCTCTTCTTCCTCGTCGTCCTCGTCGATCTGGATATCTACCACACGGTCTTTTCCCATTTCCACAACCGCTTCGTTTCTCTCTTCCTCTGATAAAAGGTCATACATCAAACGGCTGCATTCTTTGGCGATCTCGCCGCCAAACTCATGTCCGTGAAAAGCCTCCATCTGTCCTTTCAGGTACTTTAAGTCCTGCTTTTTGTCTCCTGTGAGACGCTCTTTAATCTGTTTTAAGATTTCTTCTACTTCTGTCAACGTCATGTCCTCCCTTTTACTCTGTTGCAGTTGCTTTTTTCTCAAGTTTATAGTAACTGGTGCACATCCGGTCTTTGTAAATATACAGAGGCATCATCTTGCTGCCATCGTCCTTGGTTCGGTAGATGAACTTGCCTTTCCTCTTATAAGTACCGGCAGCTGCATTATCTGTGTCACTGCCGTCCAGATTTGCCTTGTACCGCACGATACTCTGGACAAATTTACCGTTTTTCTTAAACTGGATCTTTACCTTGTTGTCTCCTTCTACTTCATTGACAAATGTTTTATTAAAGGTGGTCTGATCCGGTACCCTGCCCTGATACAAAGCCTGTCTGGAGATCAGATAATCTCCTTCAAAGTAAAAAAGATCTTTATTGTTGTCTTTGTCTACTGTCTCAATGCCTTCTTTGGTTCTCGTAAAGGTACCACGGCTCAGTTCACTGCTTTCTTTACCGGCATTCAGAAGTCTCTTGTAGGTTTTGTCCTTTTCATTTAACTCCAGGTAAAAAGCACTGCCACTTTCATCACTCTGGGTTCCCTCTGAGATCACACAGCCATAACGGGTGATGTATTTTTCATCTACCTTCGGCTCTTCTGTGGCGGCACTGCCGGTGGCTGTGGCCTGGGCGGTCTGGGTACTGTCATTTTTATCCTTGTTCTTGGTGTATACAATACTTACCACCATGCCCACAAATCCAATGGCACACACGATCAGTATGATCGTAGTTGCTATATCCATGATACTTCTTTTTTTCTTACGCTTACTCACAATGATGTCTCCTTTTCTATCAAATCTTTCGTTACCACTCCGGCGATCATAAGGCCTGCCACAGAAGGTACAAAAGCCAGACTTCCTGGTATATCTCTTCTCACACTGCAGGTTCTCTGAGATCCCGGTGGACATACACAGTCGGTGCGGCAGCTGCTCTCTTCCTCATCCACAGGCCGCATAGGCTTTTCTTCTGAGTATACCACTTTTAGCTTCTTTACGCCACGCTTTTTCAATTCCCGCCGCATTACTTTTGCCAGCGGACACATTTTTGTTTTGTAAAGATCTGCCACCTTAAACTGTCCCGGGTCAAATTTATTGCCGGCTCCCATGCAGCTGATGATGGGCACCCCTTTTTCCTGTGCCTTCATAACCAGCTCAATCTTGGCCGTTACCGTATCCACGGCATCTACAATATAATCATATTCTTCAAAAGGAAACTCCTCTGCATTTTCCGGCAGGAAAAAGCATTTGTGAACCTGTACTTTTACCTGGGGATTGATGTCTTCCATCCGCGCCTTCATCACATCTGCCTTGTACTTTCCTATGGTGGAAGTGGTGGCGATGATCTGCCGGTTCAGATTGGTAAGGCATATCTTGTCATCATCGATCAAGTCGAAGGAACCGACCCCGCTCCGGACCAGCGCCTCACAGACATAACCTCCGACGCCGCCGATCCCAAATACAGCCACATGGGCATTTTTCAGTTTTTCCATTGCCTCCTTGCCCAGAATAAGCTGGGTGCGGGAAAATCGATTCAACATTCCTTCAAACCTCCGTTTATTTTACTTTGATCTTGATCACTTTCTTTTTACCGGATGAAGCCTTAACTGTGATCTTGGCTGTTCCTTTTTTCTTCGCTGTCAAAACACCGTATCCGTCTACTTTTACAACCGATGACTTGCTGCTCTTAAAGGACAGCGTATCAGTGGACTTAGCTGGTGCCAGACTGACTTTCAAAGTAGCTGTTTTCTTTCGTTTCATAGTCTTAGGTGCTTTTACCTTGACCTTTTTTGCTTTTACTTTCTTGGATACGATCACGGTGATTACCTGGCGTCTGCCGGATGTAGTGGTGATCTCTATCTTAGCTGTTCCGTTTTTCTTTGCTTTGATCACACCGGACGCACTGACGGTGGCCACGGCATTTTTCAAAGAACGATAAGTAACTTTATCGGTGGTAGACGCCGGTGTCAGCACTACTTTTACTTTCGTACTGCTGCCTTTGGCTACCCGCATCTTTTTGGCATTCGGCTTCTTGGCAAAAATCCGGATGCCCGTTGCCGGGATCTGGCTTCCGTTGCTGTAAGCACCATTGCTGCCGTTACCATTGCTGCCGTTGCCATTGTTTCCGCTGCCATTCTGACTGCTTCCGTCGGCACTCTGTCCCTGGCCCAGTACCGTAACATCTACACTGGCCTTGACACCGGATGTAGTAGTTCCAGTAATAGTTGCCTTACCGGCTGCCAGTCCCTTGATCACTACCTTAGATGTGTCGTAGCTGACATTGACAAGATCCGGCCGGTCGGTGGTCCAGGTTACTGTATCATCCGAGTTAGTCGGCAAAATGATAAAGCCTGTGCTGGCAGTTTTGGATGTTGTCTTGTTGATCCTTAACTCACTGCCAACCTTTACCGTTGGATTGGTGTTATAAATCTTTAATTCAGAAGATGGCATGGTCACCTTAACAATGTATTTATTGGATTTGATCTTGCCATTCTCACTGACAGCCTGAATCTGGGTCGATCCTTTATCCTTGGCAGTCAAAAGACCATTCTCATCAATGGATCCATATGCAGCACCACTGGTAATACTCCAGGTTACTTTTTTATTGGTAGCGGCTGCCGGACGCACATCTGCTTCCATCTGCAGCGTACTTCCTGCCCCAACGGTATTGGCACCGTTCTTACCACAGATTGTAATGGTAGATACGGATAATGTCACATCGCTTTGTACCTTCAGGAAAAAATCTTTCTTCTGTCCGCTGGCCTGAGCGGTAGCCGTGATGGTCACTACCTCATCTGAGGCTCCCTTGGTAGTGATCTTTCCTGTATTATCTACTTCGATAATATCCGGATTGGAACTTGTATATACTACTTTCTCACCGGACACACCGTCGTAAGTGCTGTCAAATTCCGGTGTAACACGGATGGCATCTTTACCTCCATTGTCCGCTTTGATCATGTATGGTGATCCTTTGGAAGTACCACCGGAAGCGCTGCTAAATTCTCCCGGCAGATTATCTCCTACTGTGGTCACTTTCAGAGATTTAGCTGCTGTCTGACAGTATACATCCAGCGTATCTGTTTTACTTCCGGAAGTAACGGTAATGGTTGCCTTTCCATTGGCTATCCGCTTGATGGTAGCCGTAGAAACACCGTCCTTCGTAACAGGTTCTCCTATCGTTACAATGGATGGGTCCGAAGTCTCCCATGTTACTCCTTCCGTTGTGTTGTACGGTGTCAGGACCGCTTTTACCTGGATGCCGCTTGTAGCTGCCTGTCCAGTGGATGGGATGTAAAGAATCTTGCCACCGGATGTTTCTTCATACATCGTTGGTTTATTTTTTACCACCGTGTCTTCTGCTGCCGAGATATCCACTGCTTCTGTCGGCATATCAACCACTCGTACTGCATAGTCAACAGTGTGGCTGTTGATCATAAATCCATTGCTTTCCAGTACTCTGAACTTACTCTGGAACTCTACTCTTACCTTCACAGCCTCTTTGATATAACTCGTTCCTGACAAAGTAAAGGAATAAACACCTGTTTTTTCATCCTGGGATGCCTTCACAGTCAGACCTTTGTATCCCCCTTCTACAGACTGGCCGTCCTTGTACAGTGCATGAGAAGTTCCCTCATTATCAATCAATGTAACCGTCGGCACACCATTCAGGGTATCACTGTTCAGTACCCGGATCGGCAAGGTTACACTGCCCTGGATCGGTACGGTGACAGAAGTGTTTGCACTGTTATCAAACTGAAGGGTCGGGTTAATATCTTTGCCTGCTGTAGTACCATAAGATCCATAAATAGCCTGTCCGTTTAAGGTGGCTGCCAATGGGATGTTAATATTTTTCAGATCTTCATTGTCTACAAATACCTTGCTGGCGATGTCCTCTGTGGTATCGGACACTTTTACATTGGCAAGGTAAGTACATCCACTAAACGCTCCCGTTGGCAGTTTCTGAATCTTGGTCTTACTCATATCTGCCTTTACCACATTGGTATTCTGGAATGCGTTGGTTCCGATGGATTCCAGACGGATGGCACGGTCAAAATCAATGCTTGTAAGACCGGTCTTACTGCTGTAAGTTCCGTATGGTTTCCGGTTTCTGTAATATGTATATTTTATCTCTTTGCCACTGGTATTTTGATAGGTAACCGAAGTCTGTACTTTTTCCTTTATGGTACTGTTGCTGAAAGCATTATTACCTATGGTTGTCAGGCTGGATGGGAAAATGATCTCCTCCAGAGAAGGACAGTTGTCAAACGCATAGTCACCGATGGTCTGCACGCTGAGACCGAAGGTACTTCCCATACCTTTTTCATCTGTCAGCACCAGGTTGTAACATTTGCTGAAAGCATTTTTACCGATGGATGTTACTGTATCCGGAATCACAGCAGTGCGGAGTCCATAGAAATCATCTGCTTTCTGATTATCTGCAAATTTCTTTCCGCATCCGCTGAAAGTATATTCTTTGATCTCTTTCAATCCCTTTGGCAGGCGTACTGTCGTAAGGTTAAAGCAGTTCTCAAACGCGTGGGCGCCGATTCCTCTTGCAGCCACAGAATCCGGAAGGATCACCTTCTGTAAACCAAAGGCATATGTAACGCTGCCTGCTGTCGAACTCTGCAGTCCCAGTATGGAAGTAGTCAACATGAACATCTGGCTTTCCATACTGCTGTCTTTGTTCTTTTCCAGTGTCGTACCGCTCTTCAGACGAAGGGTTGGCTGCGTGGATTCCTGGCGGTAATAATATGTTTTATAAGCATCCGTAGTGGTATCCAGATACTCATCTGCTACTTTGTAAGTCGTGCCGGATACACTGTTTTCTGCTACATCTGCCGCCTTGTAATAACAGCGCACTGCAACTGCCAGCACCTTTGTATACTGCAGCTGTTCTGTCTCCGACAATCCGGCATAATCAAGAGAACTGATTCTGTCATCCTCTGCAATATAAACGGTTTTGGTTGAACTTTTATCTTCCTCTACTACTGCATACTCTGCATAGCCGTCTTTTTCTGTGTCAGACATGCCGGCTTTCTTCACATAAAATGGATATACAGTATAACCGTTTACCGTTGCCTCAGTGGCACAGCCTGCAAATGCATAATCTCCCACTTCCCCCAGCGTAGATGGGAACTGGGCTGTTCCATTTTTCACTGTATCACCGTAACCGATGGTGTTGAGCCGGGTCTGATTCTGGAATGCATACTTTCCTATGGAAGTCAGCTTAGATGACACAATGACTTTTTCAAGTTTTGCGCCATATACATTTCCTGCATTGGCGTTATAAAACGCCTTTTCCGGGATGCTCTCAATTCCTTCTCCCAGATCCACTGTCTTCAGTCCGTAGTTGTCTGCAAAGGCCTGTTCTCCCAACTCCGTTACACAATCCGGCAGTTCCACGGTCTCCAGGGGACCGTAATCTCCGCCATGACGAAGTCTGTAAGAGCCATATATATCCTGGGTATAAGAAGTCCCCCTCTTGAAAAAAGAATAGCATTTCTAAAAGGCTCCTGCCTTAATAGCCCTCAGTTTGGTAAGACCCTTCAAAAAGTTTGTATTCGCAAGAAGGATACATCCTTCAAAGGCGTTTTCTCCAATGGTTTCCAGATTAGATCCATCTTCGATCTGGATGTTATCTCCCATCAGAAACTCACACTGGCGAAAACTCCGCTGTGGGATTACTTCCAGTGTCTTTGGCAGAGAAATCTTTGTCAGACTGCTCTGGGAAAATACACTTGCACCCCATTCGGTACAATTTGACGGAATGTCGATGGAGGTAAGCACGGCTCCCTGGAACGCATAATCATCCAGTTTTTTCAGGTTTTCCGGCAGTTTGATCTCAGCTATGGCTGCCAGTGCAAATCCATAATTTTCAATTTCTGTCATCTTATCACAATTAGTAAGATCTATTTTGTCAAGCTTTGCTTCCTGGAATGCATTGCTGCGGATTACCTGGACGCTCTTTGGCAGAATATTGGAAGTGCTGTCTCCCTTTACTCTAAACGTCATACCGTTTTCTGCCTCAGCAGCACATCCTTTGAACAGGGCACTGCTGATATATTGAATGCCCTCTTTCAAGGTGACTTCCGTCAGCTTGGTACAGCCCTCGAAAGCACTGGCACCGATCTTGTCAGCATCTTTCATCGGAATATCGATGGCCTTCAGACTGGTACAGCCGGTAAAGGCATAACTTCCCATCACCTTATCTTCACTGTCTCCCAGTTCTACATTTTCTACACTGGTACAGCCGCTAAAAGCAGCCTCTCCGATCTCACCGACATTCTGCAGCTTGATCCCCATAACAGCAGCCTTTCCAACTGAAAGACTTTTCAAAGATGTACAGCCGCTGAAGGCATTTTTTCCGATTTTTTTCAGAGTTTCCGGAAATGTGATCTGTTCCAGCCCGGTACAGGCATTAAACTCTGAATCCGGAATTTCTGTTATCTCACCACTGGTCAGCTTCAAGCCCTCCAGATTCATGTTCTTTGCCTTTCTGGCCCATCCGATTCCTTCCATGCTGGTGATGGTCAGATCGCCAAAATCGATATCTCCGGCATAAGCATTCAGATATGCCATATATACAGATCCTGTATAATCGCTGTTGGATCCATACTGGTCGATGACCTGGGATGCTGTCAAACGGGACAATTCTTCAATCACCGTTGAGTCCTTTGTATCTGTATACTTTTCCTGGGCATTAGCAAGGATCGTGTAATATTTTAACACAGTAGGATCCTTGACATACTGGGCAGACAAAATGCTGCCTGTCTCCAGATTACCGGGTGCCGCCTGCACTACCCTGGCCGGAATGATCCCGGCGGGCACACTGGCCAGTACAAGAGAAAATGCCAGACCTACGCTGGCGGCTTTTCTCAACCATTGCTTCGCATTTTTCTTCATATAATCTCCTTTCTTGCGTGCCTTATATCCCTTGTGTGAAAACACGCTATACATAATTCATTTTACCTTTATATCTGTCTGTATGTCAAGCAATGTTCACTGATTTTCAAGCACCTGCTCCGCCAGTTTCCTCATCCGCTGGCTGACCCAATCCGGCGACAACACCTTTGCCTCTCCGTGAAAGGCTATGAGCCACCCTAAGAACTGGTCACTGACAGCTACCGTTACCCTGGCGGTAAAATGCTCCTCTCCGTCTTTTATCAGGGTCACATCTTTTCCAAACCGGTCAATGACTACCCCTGCCAGATAGTTCTTAAATCGGATCCGCACCGTCTCTTCTTTTCCGGAAAACATGCCAAAGTGCTTTCTGGCAAAATCCGCCATATCCAGAGACTGATAGATTTCCCGGCCTTTTCTCTCTTTTTCCGCCACCTGGACTTTGATCATTTTGTCCACCCGGAAATGCTTCAAGATTCCGGCCTCTTCATCAAATCCCAACATATAATAGTTCTCATCATCCCAGGACAGTCCCCAGGGTGAGATCTCATAAAAAGCGCCATCTCTCTTCAGGATCATTTCCTTGTGTATGCCCCACTGAAAATACTGAAAGCGGATCTGCTTGTTGTCGTTCATAGCCAGATGGATCTCATCTACATTGTAATAGATGGTTTCATTCATGGTTTTGACCCGGTGCTGCACATACACCTGTCTGGTCAGCATCTTGGCCTGTCTTTTGCTGGTGAGACTTTCGATTTTTTTAATAAGCTGGTCAGACTTTTTCGCTGTTATAAACTTAGAGGACTGAACGGCATCTACTAAAAGTTTCAGTTCTGCCAGTTCAAACTGTCCGGACACCACATGATAATAAGCTTTCCGCCCGTCCCGGTACATTTCCACATCTACACCGTACAGACGAAGCTGTTCAAAATCATCATACAAGCTTTTTCTCTCTGCACTGACTCCTCTGTTCTCCAGTTTTTCTATGATCTCATCCAGCGTGAGCCCCTTTGTTTCATCTGTTTCTTCTAATAAAATATCCTTCAGATACAAAAGTTTCAGTTTCTGCCTCTGCCCCTTTGCCATACCTATCTCCTCCCATACAAATGCTGGTTTTTCGTAGTACTCTGAAATGGGATTTCTTCCCATCCCTCTTTTTCTGAAAGTGCACAGGCAATGAGTTTTTTTGTCAGGTCCGGCACATCTTCCCTTGTCATAGCCTCCTGTACATCTACCCACACGACTTCACTGTTCTCGTCTCCGTCACTTCGGGGATCCCCTGCCACATACTCGGCCCGGAAAGCACTGTACCAGTCCCTCTGGTTAAAGCGGATGCCGATGAGTTCTTCCGGTTTTATCTCTACGCCTGTTTCCTCTCTGTATTCCCGGCGCACCGCTTCTTCGGGGGATTCTCCCTTTTCCAGATAGCCTCCCGGCACGATAAGTTTTCCCTTACCTCCGCCGTAAGTATGCCTTGCCAGGAGTACCTTCTGGTCTTTGATGACTACTGCCGTAGCTGACTGGTTCCATACGGTCATTGTCTCATTGATAACCTGATCTACCAGCTGCCAGGCAATACTGCCCGGCCGTAACTTTTCTCTCGCTTCTTCCATCGAAAACCACTGGGCCTGATCCACTTCACCGGACAATACCAGATCTTCCTTTTTTACCTCTACTTTGTATCCAAGCATCAGCATTTCTTTTTTTTCATAAGGAAAACTTCTTACAAATGTGATCTTCTCTGCCTTCTGTCCGATTTCCTCCGCCACTTCTCTTGCTGCTGTTTTCTCCGCTGACTCCCCCATCTTCATCACACCTGCCACGCAGACATAACTGTCAGCAGACACATAGTTCTGGCGGAGCAGGGCAATCTCTTTCTGCTCGTTTACCACAGCGCAGATGACACAGGTAGTAAAGGAGTCCCACAACGGGATCTCGCAGTTTTTACAATAAGGCATCTTTCCCTCGTCGCCGATTTCTTTTTGGACCAATTTTTCTCCGCAGTGCGGACAATATGTAAAATGCATTATTTCCTCCAATCTTACTTGCCGGCTGCAATCTGCTCTGCCAGTTCTTCCAGATATTCCCAGCGTTCCATCTTTTCCATCAACTGGTTTTCCGCCTCTTCCTTTTCCTTTGTAATCTCGCCTAATTTCACAAAATCCGTGGCGCAGGCAAGGGTCTCTTCTTCCAGCCTTTGTATCTTCTCTTCCAGATCATTTATATCCTGCTCAATGGTTTCATATTCCCGCTGCTCCTTGTAGGACATTTTTAACTTTTTCTCCTGTCCTTCCTTCCAGTTGCTGCGGTTTACCTTTTTTTCTTCTGCCGGGGCCTGTCCTGCCTGCTGCAAAGACTCTTCTCCCCCGCTCTTGTACTGATAGTCCGTATAACCGCCCTCGTACTGGGTGATCGTTCCCCCTTCAAAAGCAAAGATACGATTTACCACTCGGTCCAGAAAATACCGGTCATGGCTGACGGTAAGAACGATACCGTCAAAACCATCCAGATAATCCTCCAGCAAAGCCAATGTCGTAATATCCAGATCGTTGGTAGGCTCATCTAAGATCAGTACATTGGGTGCCTCCATCAGGATCCGCAGCAGATACAGTCTCCTCTTCTCGCCACCGGACAACTTGCCGATACGGGAATACTGCTGATCCGCTGTAAACAAAAACCGCTCCATCAACACCGTGGCTGTCATGGTTCCCTCGCTGGTATGAAGCACCTCTCCCCCTTCTTTCACATAATCGATCACCCGCATATCCGGGTCCATCTGGTCGCTTTCCTGGGAAAAATACCCGATCTTCACCGTCTGTCCTATGGTGATCCGGCCCTGATCCGGCGTTTCCTGTCCTACGATCATTTTGATCAGCGTAGACTTGCCACAGCCATTGGGTCCTATGATCCCTACCCGGTCATGGCGGAGAAAATTATAGGTAAAATCCCGGATCAAAGTGCGGTCATCATAGCCTTTCCAGATGTTTTCGCACTCAATGGTGGTTTTCCCAAGCCTGGATGATCCTGCCACGATCTCCACCTGGCGGTCCTGCTCCGGCGCCTCCTGGTCCCGCAGCATCTCATACCGGGCAATATGTGCCTTCTGCTTGGTAGATCTGGCTCTGGCTCCCCGCTGCATCCAGGCGATTTCCTTGCGCAGTACGCTCTGTCTTTTACGCTCGGTGGCTTTTTCAATCTCTTCTCTCTCTGCCTTTCTCTCCAGAAAACCGGAATAGTTGCAGCTGTAACTATATAAAGAACCTTTGTCGATCTCTACTATGCGATTTACTACACTGTCCAGAAAATAGCGGTCATGGGTTACCATGATCAGTTCTGTCTTCATATTTTTCAGATGATCCTCCAGCCACTGGGACATAGCACCGTCCAGATGGTTGGTAGGCTCATCTAACACCAGTACATCACAAGGCGTCAGAAGCACCCGCACCAGTGCCACTCTTTTTCTCTGTCCTCCCGACAACTGGGAAACCGGCTGGTCATACTGGGTAAGCCCCAGTTTTCCCAGATAACTTTTGGCATCTGCCTCGTACTCGGCAGGGTTCCCACTGATTTCTTCTTTTCTTGGCAGTGCCCCCATCAGCATAGTCTCTCCCGGCTCAAATTCCGGCTGCTGGGGCAGATAGGCGATGCGAAGATTCCGTCTGGTGATCATCGTCCCCTGATCCGGTATCTCCTGTCCTGCCAGTATTTTTAACAAAGTAGATTTACCGGTTCCGTTGATACCGATGATCCCTACTTTTTCATGTTCATTCAGGCTGAAAGAAGCCTCCTTAAATAACATTCGGTCTGTATAAGAATGTGTCAGTCCTTCTACGGTAATTAAGTTCATACTCATCCTCCATTCTCGATAAATAGTAACATATTACGGCCGGTTCGTAAAGAAATCCCCCCGACTTTTCCCTTGTAAAATCCTGAGGAACTTGATAAAATAGAGGTCAGCTAAAAAACAAGGGGGATTCACATTTACTATGAATAAAAAAGAAGTAGCAGAAATCAAAAAAAGATTTACCAAGACAAAATGCAGTTTCACCAGATTGTGCGGCTGCTATGTAGATGCCGAAAAGCAAAAAAGACTGACCTTGAAGGAAGCATTTTTAAGTCTTCCGGAAGAGGAAATGTTTAAATACATTGATATTTTTCGTAAAACCCTTTCCGGTTCCATCGGAAAGACTATGTTAAATATGGAGTTCCCTATGGAGCAGGAAACGAAGGAAGACGGTACCCAGCGTTTTCTCATGAAACTCTTAGAGAGCAAACTTACAGACGATGATCTTTTGAATGAATTTTACGACAAGATCATCAGCGTCTATAATTACCCGGAAAATTATTTTATCATTCTGACCCACGATGCTTATGATATTCCCAAGATTACTTCGGACGGCGTGGAAAACTTTGACGCTTCGGAGTATGTTTACGATTATATCCTCTGCTGTATCTGTCCGGTAAAATTAACAAAACCGGGGCTTTGTTACAACGCTGAGACCAACCACATTCAGGACCGCATCCGAGACTGGGTGGTAGAGGCACCTCAGTCCGGCTTTTTGTTCCCGGCCTTTAACGACCGTAACATGGATATCCACAATCTTCTGTATTACAGCAAAAAATCTGACGAACTGGATGCGGTCATCACCGAAGAGGTTCTTGGATGCCAGCTTCCTCTCCCGGCCAAAAGCCAGAAAGAGACTTTCAACAACATCCTGGAAGAATCTCTGGGATTGGACTGCGACTATGAAGTGGTCAAGACCATCCATGAAAATCTGAACCAGATGTTGGCCGAGACTTCCGAGGAACCGGAACCGCTGGCACTGGCCAAAGAGGATATGTCTCATCTCCTGATGAAAAGCGGCGTAGAAGAAAAAGAGATCGAGACCTTTGAAACCCGCTTTGATGAAACCGTAGGGGAGGACCAGTGCCTGATGGCTGCCAATATTTCCAGTCCTAAGAAATTTGAAGTAGCCACTCCGGATGTGAAAGTCACCGTCAATCCGCAGCGGACAGATCTGGTAGAGACAAAAATAATCGATGGCGTTCCTTACCTGATGATCGAGATTAATGATCTGGTAGAGGTAAACGGAATCCAGGTTGTCTCTGAACTGGCATCTTCCGGATCTTCTGAAAACAGCGGAGAAACAGCGACAGAATAGTTACTTTCTCCATTTTTTCGGAAACTGATATTCATCCCGGTCTGATAACACACCGAATTCATAGCCCTGCTGACGAATATAGTCAAGGATCCGGGGCAATGCCTTCGGTGTGTTTTTTGCTCCTCCGGAATCATGCAGAAGGATAATGGGATACTGAAACCTTGTAAGATCCTTTTTTACATTGGCAATAATTTCTGCCGTACTTACATTCATACGGACCGCATCTTCTCCTGACACAGACCAGTCAAAACTCTTCACTCCCATCTCATGCATTTTCTCGGTTGCGCTGTCTACAAATCCTCTGACAAATCCATTGTTACTTCCCCATGGAAAACGCTGCACTTTCGGTTTTACTCCGGTGGTCTTTTCGATCTTTTCATAGGCCGTCATAAAATCCTTCATGAAAGCAGTCTCATTTTTATACATGATCTCATGTTCATGGCAGGCAGTATGAATCCCCACTTCGTTGCCCTGTGCAATAAGTTTTTTTACAGATTTCTGACGTTTTTCTGTAAGATTATCACTGATAAGGAAAAAGGTTGCCACTGCCTTCTTTTCCTGCAGGATCTGTAATATCTCCTCTGTATTGCAGCTGGGTCCATCATCAAATGTCACATAGGCAATTTTTCTATCTCTCTGGTTTTCTTTTTTTACCTGAGATGCAAGACGGGCAGTAACCACAACCTGGTCACTGCCCGTCTCTATAGCAACAGGATCTGTATCCTGTCGGTTTTTATTCAATTCTTCACATACAAGTACCATCAATGTACAAAAACAAATGAAATATATCCACCTCTTCATAACGAATCACCTAATATATGCACTTATCTTATTTTATGTATGTGTCTCTGAAAAGATTCAGTAATTAGTTCAAAATAGTCTCCTGTGTCTCTTTATCAAAGATGTGGATCTTGGAGCCATCCAATGCAATCTTGATTGTATCGCCAGGACGAGCTGTTGTACGAGGATTTACTCGAACGGTAATATCGAAGTTGTCTACTGTGAAGTACAGGAATACTTCAGCACCCAGCATCTCGTATACTTTAACAGTTGCTTCCAAAGATGTCTCTGGAGAGCTGCTGATGAACATTTCCTCATCTTTGATATCTTCCGGACGGATACCAAATGTAACGATCTTGTCTTTATATCCAAGCTCGATGAGTTTCTTAGCCTTGTTCTCCGGAAGTTTGATGGTGTTGGAACCAAACATAAGAAGAACATCGCTTCCGCTTACAACAACCTTAGCGTCGATGAAGTTCATCTGAGGAGATCCGATGAATCCAGCAACGAACAGGTTCTTTGGTCTCATGTACAGATCCAGTGGAGAATCAACCTGCTGTACAATACCGTCTTTCATAACAACGATACGAGTACCCAGTGTCAAAGCCTCTGTCTGGTCATGTGTTACATAGATGATAGTAGTTTCCAGTCTCTGATGAAGTTTAGAAATCTCGATACGCATCTGTACACGAAGTTTTGCATCCAGGTTGGAAAGTGGCTCATCCATAAGGAATACTTTAGGATTACGAACGATTGCACGACCCATGGCAACACGCTGTCTCTGTCCACCGG
>ERZ779889.1714-NODE-1714-length-20568-cov-4.523424_pt1 | contig 20568 bp, 16 predicted proteins | sample MGYA00511030_ERZ779889 | MGnify/ENA primary metagenome ERZ779889 (study PRJEB29588, sample SAMEA2160616) | human gut metagenome | biome: human gut; feature: human-associated habitat; material: faeces | place: Denmark | collected 2008/2010 ...
GAAAGGAAAGGCCGCCCTCCGGATCAGACTGTCATAATATGTGTTGAGAGCGGCCCTTCCTGACATTGTGCGTGTCCGTCAGAATGCGAGGCCGATTCTGTACTGGATGTACGGTGCCACGTACCAGTCGGTCTGCCATCCTATGCGTGCTCCGACGGAGAACTCGCCGAACCAGTTCTTGCCCCATACCCTTCTGATGCCGTACATGGGCGTGATGCTTACATCGACACGCGAACTGAAACTCAAATCCTCGAACTCGCTTATATCGGGGATGAATCTGTTCCCGAGTGCGGTCTGTACTTTCAGCGCGACGAAGTCGGCGGAGTTCTTGTACGTGCTCTTGCCGAGTCTTTGGCGTCTGTCGAAGTTGGTGTAGAACCTGGGCTCCACGTTTACACCGATCTTCATGGCGGCACTATATCCAAAGGAGAAATAGTCGTTAAAGACATAGATACCAGCCGGAACGAGTCCCGCCCTGAAGACCATTGAGAAACTTCCTCCGAGCTTCTGCTCGTATCCGTACTCCAGTCCGAGAATCTGCATGGAGATGGTGTGGTTGGACACCGCAGCGGTTTTTTGCACGGAGGCGGTGTCTTTCACCGGTTCAGCCGCAGCGACCGTGAGCACGGTGGTAATGAGGGCTGTGCAGATGGTGAATAACTTGATGCGTATCATGTTTCCTAAAAAAAGCTAATAAAAGTTAATAAGTGTTTCATTTTTGAAATTGAATTTAAGTATCGCAAAATTATACGAAACGGATATTACGCCCAAATCAGAAGTCTAACGCACGTGTTTTTAGATGACTGATATTCAGTTTATTGCAAATGGGTGTTTGAGAAAAGTCTGACGCTGTGATTATCGGGTCTGACGCAATCTGTCAATAAGCTGCCGGAGATGGGTGTCTATGTTGACATCGTGCTCTCCAAGCCCGAGTTTTTTTCGGATACCGCTGCTTACGGAGTAATGTCTGGCGAGGCCGAGATACTGCCCTATCTCGTTTCCCCGCAGTCCTAAGAGGTACAGGTTGCAGAAGTCTCTCTCCCGTTCGGAAAGTCCGTGCTCTGTCAGATACGACTCCAGTTCGGGATATGTCATGGAGGTGTACTGCCTCAGATAGTCCAGCAGCATCTGCCTGTTGTCCACGACAGACTTTATCTCGCTTTCGGATGTGTCGGATATCTTTCCGTAGATGATGACCGAGGCGAGGAGTTTGAAAAAGATCTGCATCCGCTTGGTAATCATACTCCGCAGTTCGTGGTTGTCCGTAGTCTTGCTTTTCAGCTCGGAGAGCACGGACTCGTATTGCTTCTGAATCGTGTCGTTTGCGGACGACAGCTCTTGATAGGTCATCTCCAGTGCCTGCATCCGGGTCACGGCCTTTGTGTATCTGTTCTCCGCTTTCAGTCTGGCATTGCGGGAGCGGAGTATTATCAGATAAGCCGACAGTGCGATGATGACGATGATAAGTGCCGAGGCAACGAGGGATATGGTGAGCCTGTAGTGTTTCCTTTCAGCCTCCATCTGAGCCTTGACGTATTTCGTGTCATCGTTGACAACCATCAAGCTCTCTTCCACTTCCATGTTCATATACGTTTTCAGATTCCGATAGGCTTTATCATAGTCGCCTTTTTCTTCCCAGATATACGATAACAGCAGCCAGTAACTCTGCTCTGCTTGGAAGTACGGAGCGGGCGGAGTGAGTGCCGCGAGGGCTGAGTCGGGCTCCCCTATCCGATGCCAGGCTAAGGCTATGGCTATGCGGTCCTGGTATGCGAGGTCGGTGACTGTTGACAGGTATTCGTCCAACGTGGTTCTGATAAGCATCACCGAGTCTTTCGGCAAAGTGTTGAGATATTCCCCGAAGTAGTAGCCCTTCGTCTCCTCCGAGATATGTGGAAAGACCTGTCGGGCATCGTTCAGGTACTGTCGTGCCCTTATGGTGTCCTTAAGTATAAAGCTGATATTTGCAGCAGTAATCATCTTGTCTGCATACCAGTTGGTGTCCGCAGCTTCGAGATAGGATTCCGCAGCATTGACGGAAGCCGGCAGTGCTGCCTCGAACTGATAAACGCTGTAGTAGATGGCTGTCATGGCTGTGTACAGTCTGCCGGCCATCCCGGCATCGTCACACTTTGGGGCATATTTTTCGGCATTGACGAAGCATCGCATCGCGCTTTCGTTGTCACCGGCATTCTGGTATATCCGTCCGAGGTAGTACTGCGCCTTGAGTCTGTCATCCGGACTGCCGTGCCTGGCGTAGTATCTGACGGCAGGCTTTATGATGCTGTCGGTGGAGAGGTCAATCCAGTTCTTGTCGAGGGCCTGGGAGTAAAGCAGTGCGTGCCGTGCCTTGGCTCCGCGTGTGCGCAGGCGGCTGCGGTCGAGGGTATCGAGCAGGGCGAGCGCGGAGTCCGGATGAGCTTCCATGACGGCCTCGGCCCAGTCCAGTTCGGTCACGACGGCACTGTCGTCCACGCAGGACATCACAGCACAACAGGTCAGCACTGCGCCAGTTATCCTGATCAGCATATGTGACAGTCTTAATCTCACGTGGCAAATATACGCAGAAGCCGAGAGCAATGCAAATGAACTTGTTCAGTTTGCACTGCCGAGGCGTGAACAGTATAAATGACGAAGTCAAATATAGCAAGAAGCCGAGAGCAATGCAAGTTTACTTGCAATTGCCGAGGCGCAACAGTATTGAGGGGCGGTTGTGCTGGCAAGATGCTGACTGCTGGCTCTCGCATCGGGACGTGAAATACAGGTTTTTCTGCAGTATATTGATTGACAGCGATTTGGGAAACCATGTGCGATTTACGGTCGCTCACAACGTGGCGAAAAATGCAGGCCGTCTTACAAGTGTCTTGCTATTAGGGTATACAAAGCGGCCTGCATTTCTCAGGATGGTGCTTTGTAAGCTCTATTTCTGGCGCATGAAGATGCGTATGGGGCAGCCGGTGAAGTCGAAGTGGCTGCGCAGCTTGTTCTCCAGGAATCTCTTGTACGGTGCCCCGATGTACTGGGGCAGATTGCAGAAGAAGGCAAATGACGGACAGGGCGTCGGCAGTTGGGTGATATACTTGATCTTGATGAACTTGCCCTTTGTGGAGGGGGGAGGGTAGTTCTCTATCTCCTCGAGCATAACCTCGTTCAGAGTGGATGTGGGAATCTTCTTGGAGTAATTGTCATAGACCTTGGCCGCCGCGTCCAGCACATCGAGGATTCTTTGCTTTTTGATGACCGATGTGAAGATGACGGGGATATCGCTGAAAGGCGCGAGCCGCTTGCGTATGGCCTCGGCGTATTCCTTCATGGTGTTGCCGGTCTTGTTCTCTATCAGGTCCCATTTGTTGACCGCCACCACGCAGCCTTTGCTGTTGCGCAGGATGAGATTGAAGATGGACATATCCTGAGCCTCGACTCCGTATTGGGCATCGATCATCAGGATGCAGATGTCGGCGTGCTCTATGGCCCTGATGGCCCTCATCACGGAGTAGAACTCCAAGTCCTCGTTGACCTTGCTTTTCTTGCGCAGTCCGGCGGTGTCCACCAGGATGAACTCGTGTCCGAATTTGTTGTAGTAGGACTCCACCGCGTCCCGGGTCGTCCCGGCCACGGGGGTTACGATGTTGCGCTCCTCTCCGAGGAAAGCGTTGGTGATGGACGACTTGCCGGCATTCGGCCTGCCGACTATGGCTATACGCGGCACTCCCGCGTGCTCTTCCTCCTCCTCTTTGGAGTCGGGCAGCATGGACACGAGCCGGTCCAGCATGTCGCCGGTGCCGCTGCCGTTGGCCGAGGAGATGTCCCACGGGTCGCCCAGCCCCAGGGAGTAGAACTGGTATGAGTCGAAACGCTTGTCCGCCGAGTCCACCTTGTTGACCACCAGCAGGACCGGCTTGTCGCTGCGCCGCAGGATATCGGCTATCTCCTCGTCGAAATCGGTGATGCCGGTGCCCACCTCCACCAGGAACAGGATGACATCGGCCTCCTCGATGGCTATCATCACCTGCTTGCGTATCTCCTCCTCGAACACGTCTTCGGAGTTGACCGTATAGCCTCCTGTACCCACTACAGAGAATGTCGTGCCGCACCACTCGCACTTGCCGTAATGGCGGTCGCGCGTTACACCAGCCGTCTCATCGACGATGGCCTGCCGCATACCGACAAGCCTGTTGAAAAGGGTTGATTTGCCCACGTTGGGCCGTCCTACTATGGCAACTAAACTCATACTCTATTGTTTATCAGATATATCGCATCCCGTACCGTTCAAGTTCAGGCCGCAGCTTCCGCAGGAGCCGCTGCAGCCGCCGGTGCTTCCTTTCTTCGGGCCCCACAGCCTCATCTCCTCCTCGCGGGCGCAGATGATGCCCCTCTTGCGGAGCTCCTTGTTGTGCTCTATCTCTCCGTCAGGAAAAGGCTTCTTCCTGAAGATGATGTTGAAGCACATGATGAATACCGCAAAACCTACGAATACTATGGCCGCTATCAATATTTCCATATCTTACATTGTTTTTGGCTCCACCCATTTGCTGCGGTCAAGCAGCGGGCAGGAGCTGACCGTTATCTCAGGGGCCAGCTGATGGACCTTGAACGCGGCTGCCTTTCTAAGCCGCAGGATTCTTTCCACCAAGGCCTTGTCCACACCTTCCTGCAAAATCTGTTCCGCGCTCCTGCCTCCTTCATTGAGGCTGTAGAGTACAGGGTCCAGCACATCGTAGGGCGGCAGGGAGTCGGTGTCCTTCTGCCCGTCACGCAACTCGGCCGAAGGGGCCTTGGTGATGGTGGACAGGGGGATCAGCTCTTTCTCCCGGTTGATATACGCCGCCAGTTCGTACACCTCGGTCTTGTAGAGGTCCGCGATGACCATCAGGGAGCCGCAGAGGTCTCCGTAGAGGGTGCCGTAGCCCATCGACAGCTCGCTCTTGTTGGTGGTGTTCAGCAGCAGGGCTCCATGCCTGTTGGAGTAGAGCATCAGTATGGTGCCGCGGATGCGGGCCTGAAGGTTCTCCTGGGTGGTGTCCCAGTGGAAATCCCCTTCGAACAGCGGCTCTGTCTCCTTGATGAAACGGTCGTAGACGGCTCCGATGGGGATGATGTGGTACTTGATGCCGAGGTTGTCCGCCAGTTCCACGGCATCGTTGACCGAGTGTACGGTAGACCAGGAGGATGGCATGAGGATGCCGGTGACATGGTCCTTGCCCAGGGCCTCCGCAGCTAGGGAGGCCACTACGGCCGAGTCAATGCCGCCTGACAGGCCGAGCACGGCCCGGGACATTCCCGCCTGAGCGAAGAAGTCCCGGACAGCCCGTACTATCCTGTCGTGTATGTCTTCTACTCTAGAACCCGAAAGCATCGCTTATGGACTTGTAGTTGTAGATGCGGTCAATGACCTCTGCGAACATGTCCGCCACGGACAGGACGGTGAACTTGGAGAGGTCCGTACCGGCGGGGGCTCTCAGGGGAATGGTGTCGGTAACAACCACCTCCTGAAGGGCGGACTTGTTGATGCGCTCGTAGGCCTGGCCGGAGAATACCGGATGGGTGGCCATGGCCCTTACGCTGAGTGCGCCTTTCTCCATAAGCATGTCGGCTGCTTTTGTTATGGTGCCGGCGGTGTCTATCATGTCGTCGATGATCACGATGTTGCGTCCCTCTACGTCGCCGATGGCGGTCATGGAGCCTACCACGTTTGGCCTCTCACGCGACTTGTGGCAGATAATCATGGGACATCCCAGTACGCGGGAGTAGGCGTTGGCCCTCTTGGCGCCTCCCATGTCCGGGGCGGCTATGGAGAGGTTGTCCAGCTGCATGTCCCTCAGGTAAGGCAGGAAAATGGTGCTTGCGTATATGTGGTCTACCGGAAAATCGAAGAATCCCTGGATCTGGTCGGCATGCAGGTCGGTGGTGATCACGCGGTCGCATCCTGCGGCTACAAGAAGGTTGGCCACCAGCTTGGCTCCGATGGAGACTCTGGGACGGTCCTTGCGGTCCTGACGGGCCCATCCGAAGTAGGGGATGACGGCGATGACCTTGTAGGCCGATGCCCTGCGGGCCGCGTCGATCATGAGCAGGAGCTCGAAGAGGTTGTCCAGCGGCGGAAATGTGGACTGGACTATGAATGTGGTGGTTCCGCGGACGGATTCGTTGAATGCCGGCTGGAACTCACCGTCGCTGAAGTCAGTTACGACCGAGTCTCCGAGTTCGAGACCGAGGGATTTGGCGATTCTCTCAGCCAGATAGCGTGAGCCTCTGCATGAGAAGATCTTGATGCTGTGTGTGTGGTTGGCAGTGTGTTTCATTGTGTCAGTGTTTCGTATTATTGGTTATTGTTTTTCTGTTTTTGAGATCGGCATCAATCAGGTCCAGGACGGTGTCTTTTCCTGTCTTTTTATCGGAAGACGTGGGTATGACCGTGATGCCCGGCCTTATGGTGTCAAGACTGGCCTGTATTGAGGCTGCGTTCCTCTCCAGTGCGGACTTGGACAGCTTGTCGCTTTTTGTCAGTATGACGGTGAAAGGAATATCCGCTCCGGCCACGGCGGAGATGAAACTGCGGTCTATCTCCATGAGCTCGTGCCGTGAGTCCAGCAGTATGAACAGCATCGCCAGTTCCTGTGAGTGACTCACGTAGTCCTCTATCATGGCTTTCAGCGCGGCCTGAGCTTTCTTGGACGTTCTGGCGAATCCGTAGCCGGGCAGGTCTACGAGATACCAGCTTCCGTTGATGAGGAAGTGATTGACCAGGATGGTCTTGCCGGGCATGGACGAGGTCTTCGCAAGACTTTTTTGTCCGCACAGCATATTGATGAGTGAGGACTTGCCTACGTTGGAGCGTCCGATAAACGCGTACTCGGGCGCTTTCATCGCGGGTCTCTGCTCTACCTTGGTGCTGCTTCCCTTGAATATGGCTGTCTTGATAATCATTCTGCTTTAAAACGGCAAAAATAGCAAAATTTTCCACTCCCTCCCAATACTTTCTTTGGCGTATTTGTGTTAAATTTGTTCGTGGAATAAAATATGATAAATGGTATGCGGGAATATATTTCATTGGCGCAGTTGTTGATGAGGGTGAAAGGCGCAGTGGCCGAGGCACTTCCAGGGCCCGTGTGGGTGAAAGCCGAGATACATGAGCTGAGGATTCACGGCAACGGGCACTGCTATATGGAACTGGTGGAGAAGGGTTCGGGCCGGGATGTGTTCAGCGCGAAGGTGTCGGCTGTCATCTGGCGGTCCAGGCGCGCGCTGGTGGAGGCGGCTTTCTATCAGGGAACCGGGCGCAGGCTGGAGGCCGGTATGACAGTGCTGGTGCAGGTGCGGGTGCAGTATTCGGAACTATACGGTATGAGCCTGAGTGTCGAGGACATTGATCCTGCTTTTACACTGGGGGAGGTGGAGCTGGCCCGGCAACGTACTTTGGAAAGGCTTTCCCGAGAGGGGCTTCTGGAGTTGAACAAAGCCCTGCCCATGCCCGGTCTGCCGAGAAGGTTTGCCCTGATAACTTCCGAGACGGCCGCCGGTTACGGGGACTTTATGAATCATCTTTATGACAACGGATACGGTTTCCGCTTTTACACAAGGCTGTATCCGGCTCCGATGCAGGGAGCTGCGGCTCCGGCCGGAATTATAGACGCTCTGAACAGCGTGCTGGATGACCTGGCCGAGGGGGCTGAGTATGATGCGGTGCTGTTGCTGCGCGGAGGCGGGGCGGTGGCGGATCTGGTGTGCTTTGACGATTACGACCTGGCGGTCAGTATTGCCCGCTTTCCGCTGCCGGTGCTGGTGGCCGTGGGACATGAGCGGGACAGGCACATCTGTGACATGGTGGCGGCCAGGTCTCTCAAGACCCCGACGGCCCTTGCCGACTACATAGTGGATGCTTTCGTGGCTGAGGACGCTTCCCTGACGGCCCTGGCCGACCGTCTGCGTTCGTCGGTCACGCTCAGGATGGAGAATCTGCGCCTGCGTCAGGAGCAGACGGCCCGTCGGCTCCAGTCCGGGACGGCCATGCGCTGCCGTCTGGAGTCCAGCCGGATGGACATGCTGCTCATGCGTATCAGGAAAGGAGTGACGGTGCGTTCCGGCAATGAGCAGAACGGACTGAACATGTTGTGGATGAGAGCCAGGAGCGGTGTGACTCTGCGTCTTAAGGCGGAGTCGGGCAGACTGGACATGCTGGAGCTCCGCATCCGCAAGGGTGATCCTGTGGCCATGCTCCGGCCCGGCAGCGCCTATGTGCTGCGCGGAGGGCGTCCGGTGGAGTCTGCCGCCCTCCTCGCGCCCGGAGACAGCATAGACCTGCTTCTGAGTGACGGCACCGCCCGCTGCCTCGTTGACTCTGTCAGGAGCGACAAGTGTGGTGGAAATTAAAAAAATCAAGAATGTTTCCTGAAAAGGAACGGAATTTGTTACATTTGCATTAGATTAAAGTTGTATGGTAGGACGGGAAAGATTTAAAGTGTTGTATTTGAAAGAGGCGGTAGAGTTTTTAGAGTCATTGGATGGAAAGGCCAGGGAAAAAATAGTCTTTAACATCAGTAAGGCGATGCATGTGGTGGATAAAGATTTGTTTAAGAAGATGGGAGACTCTGACATATGGGAATTCCGCACTTTATATAGGGGGATTGCGTATCGCCTTTTAGCCTTTTGGGATACAGAGTCGGAGACACTTGTGGTTGTGGCGCACGGGTTTGTGAAAAAGACTCAGAAAACGCCTAAAAGAGAGATAGAAAGGGCGGACGGGATAAGAAAACGATATTTTGATTTTAAAAGAAAATACAATGGAGAAAATCGGTAATATGGAGCTCTTTACTCATGAAGAGGTGTTGGATCGGGTTGTTGGAGAAAAAGGTACTTCTGCACGTGCGGAGTTTGATCAGAGGATGGATGAATTTCTTATAGGGGACGCTATCAGGCATACGCGGGAAGCCAACCATCTGACACAGGAACAACTTGGAGAGCTTATGGGAGTGAAGCGGGCTCAAATTTCAAAGATTGAAAGTGGAAAAAGCATTACTTATTCCACTATTGTAAGAGCTTTTAAAGCCATGGGCGTAAAGACCGCCAGTCTGGATATGGGAGCGATGGGCAAGGTCGCGTTGTGGTGATTATAGACCAAATCAAAGATAATGGAAATGGAGAATATGAAGTATGAGGAGGCGCTCGGGCGTCTGGAGAAGATAGTGGCGGAGATAGAGAATCCGCAGACCGCCGTCGGAGATATACCGGCGAAGGTGAAGGAGGCGGCCGCGCTGCTGGCATACTGCCGCAGGATGCTCAAGGAGAGCGAGGAGAGTATCGGCAGGATACTTGAGGAACAGTAACCGCCGGGCGGGTGTGTCCCGAAAGCCTGCCGGAACGGCTGGGTGTGACGGAATATTGAAGTACGATAAAAACGACAGAAGTTATGATTTACGATGCGGATCCGTATCTGGCCCCGTACCGGGAACAGATAGACAGACGTTACAGAAACATAGTGTTTCAGAAGCAGGAGACGGCCGGTTATGGCCGCAGGCTCACCGATGCGGTGAACAATCATCTGTACTACGGAGTCCATCGGGAGAAGGACAGTGTGGTGTTCCGCGAGTGGGCTCCCAATGCCACGGCCGTATACCTGATAGGAGACGTCAATGGGTGGCGGAAGGATGAGCGTTACCGCCTTGCCGGTATCGGGAGCGGTGACTGGGAGCTGCGTCTTCCGGCAGCGGAGATGCCGCACGGCTCACTGTTCAAATGGTACGTGGAGTGGAACGGCGGCGGCGGCGAGAGGCTTCCGGCCTATGCGGTCCGCTGTGTTCAGGACCCGCAGACCAGGATATTCTCGGCCCAGGTATGGTTCCCTCCGAGAAAGTACCGCTGGAAGCACGGATTTGTGCCTCATAACGGCAATCCTCTTATCTACGAGGCTCATGTCGGTATGAGCTCGGAACAGGAGAAGGTAGCGTCTTTTGACGATTTCCGAAGGAATGTGCTGCCCAGAGTGAGCGCCTTAGGATATAACACATTGCAACTGATGGCCCTGCAGGAACATCCCTATTACGGGTCGTTCGGCTATCAGGTCTCTAATTTTTTCGCCCTCAGCTCGCGTTTCGGCACTCCGGAGGAGTTCAAGGCTCTGGTAGACGAGGCGCATGGCCTGGGCATTGCAGTGGTGATGGATATCGTGCATTCCCATGCCGTGGACAACGAGGTGGAGGGCATAGGCATGCTGGACGGTACAGACTGCATGTACTGCCACAGCGGACCGAGAGGCCGTCATCCTGCATGGGGCTCCAGGTGTTTCAATTACGGCAAGCCTGCCACGGTGCACTTCCTGTTGTCCAATATCAAGTTCTGGATGGAGGAGTATCATATCGACGGCTTCCGTTTTGACGGTGTCACCAGCATGATATACCTGAATCACGGTCTGGGCAGGGACTTTACCGATTATTCCTGCTATTTTGACGGAGAGCAGGACGAGGATGCCCTGACTTACCTGGGTCTTGCCAATATCCTGGTCAAGGAGATGAATCCCAAGGCTATAACCATAGCGGAAGATGTGAGTGGGATGCCGGGACTGGCAGCTCCGCTAAAGGACGGCGGCATCGGTTTTGACTTTCGTCTCAGTATGGGCATAGCCGACCACTGGATCAAGTGGATAAAGGAACGCAGGGATGAGGACTGGAGCATGGGGGAGATATATTACGAGCTTACCAACAAGCGTCAGGATGAGCGTACCATAAGCTACGCGGAGTGTCATGACCAGGCGCTGGTGGGGGATAAGACGATCATCTTCCGTCTGATGGACAAGGAGATGTACACGGCTATGAGCAAGGACTCACGGAGCCTGACGGTGGACCGCGGGATGGCCCTGCACAAGATGATACGGCTGGTGACGCTGGCTACGGCCGGAGACGGATATCTCAATTTCATGGGCAATGAGTTCGGCCATCCTGAGTGGATAGACTTCCCCAGGGAAGGCAACGGCTGGTCGTATTTCTATGCCCGCCGCCAGTGGTCTCTTGTGGACAGTCCGGACTTGCGTTACGGCCAGTTGTGGCAGTTCGACAGGGCCATGATACACCTTTTCTCCGAGAATGGGATACTGAGGGACAGGCCCGTCCAACTTTATGTGGATGAGGTGCAAAAAGTTTTGATTTTTGGCAGAGGATATTTTATCTTTGCGCTGAATTTCCATCCTGAGCATTCTGTCTCAGATTTCAAGTTCCGTGCTGCGGCCGGAGAGTACAGGCAGGTGCTCGACTCCGATGATCCGGCGTTCGGAGGTTTCGGGAGGAATGATGGAAGTGTGTCTCACTTTACCGTGAGAGAAGGGGACTGCGACCTGCTGTCACTCTATCTGCCCAGCAGATCGGCCATAGTCCTGAAGAGACATTAATTATACCATATATGTCGTATCTTAAATTTGACAAAGCAGAGTTGGTGAACCTGGAGTATTCCCTGGTCCGGGAAGTTCTCGCCACCAACAAGACCGGAGGCTATCTCAACACCACCATCGTCGGTTGCAACACACGGAAATACCACGGTCTGTTCGTACTCCCCGTCAAGAATTTCGACAGCAGAAGGTATGTTCTCCTGTCATCTCTGGACGAGACTCTGATTCAGCATGGCCGGGATTTCAACCTCGGCATCCGCTGCTACGGCAAGAACACTTACGAGCCCCGAGGCCACAAGTATATCGTGGATTTCGAGTTCGACAAGTATCCGGTCATTACCTACCGGGTAGGCGGCATTAAGTTCAGCAAGTCAATGCTGTTTCTGCACAACAAGGAGCAGCTGCTGATAAAGTACACCCTGCTGGATGCGCATTCGGCCACTACGTTGCGTCTCAGGCCGTTTCTGGCATTCAGGGAGATTCATGCGCTGACCCATGCCAATGACGCCGCTGACCGGAACTATGCCGCAGTGGACGGTGGCGCGGCTTTCAGGCTGTATGACGGATTTCCGGCCGTCAACATCCAGATAAACCGTAAGAACGACTATTTCCATAATCCCGACTGGTATTACAATGTCGAGTACCAGGAGGAGAAACGCAGGGGCTTCCCCTACGAGGAGGACCTGTTCACTCCGGGATATTTCGAGCTTCCTATAAAGAAAGGCGAGTCCGTGATAGTCTCGGTCTCCACGTCCCCGGCGGCGGTCAAGGGACTGGCGGGAGTATTTACCAGGGAGGAGGCCAGGAGGATATCCCTGCAGAGCTACGACGACTGTCTCAGACGGGCGGCCAAGCAGTTCATCATCAACAGCGGACGCGGGCTTAAAGAGATATACAGCGGCTATACCTGGCTGGGGAAAGGGCTGAAGGAGACGATGATAGCCCTGCCCGGCCTTACTTTGTCGGCAGAAGGGGATACCGGCACTTTCGAGGAGGTCATGGAGAGTGCTTTCAGGATATACGGTCAGCAGATTCTGCACGGCTCCAGGCAGGCTGATGCGGCTCTTTGGATAATATGGGCGGTGCAGCAGTATGCGTCCTTTACGGGAGACACGCAGGGAGTATGGCTCAAGTACCGTGACAGGCTCAAGGCCATAGTCAGGAGTTTCCTGGAAGGGAGCAGGATGGGAGTCCGTCTCGATGACAACGGCCTGCTCTGGGTCAGGATGAACGGTGTGGCCATGTCGTGGATGAACGCCTATGACAGCGAGGGCGTCCCTGTGACCGAGCGGGCGGGATATCAGGTGGAGACCAATTCTTTCTGGTACAATGCCGTGGCTTATTTGCTGGACATGGAGTCCCGTTACGGAAGCGATACACGGCTGGTTTATATGCTTCAGTCCCTTAAGGACAGGATGGATGTGTCTTTCGGAGAGGTGTTCTGGAGAAGGGACAATCAGTCTTTGGCCGATTATGTGGACGAGCGCGGGCAGAATATGGAGACAAGGCCCAATCAGATGTTCGCCTGTGCTCTGGAGTATTCGCCGTTGACAGAGGAGGAAAAGGCCAATGTGATGGACTGCGTGAAGAAAGAGCTGCTTACAGCCCGCGGCATACGTACCTTGTCACCGAAGAGCTCCTTGTACAAAGGTGTGTACGACGGAGACCAGAACCAGAGAGACCACGCCTATCATCAAGGTTCGACAAGGGTGTGGCTGCTGACTTTCTATATAGAGGCAATGCTGAGGCTGTATGGAGGCATGTTTATCAGAAGGGCGGAAGAGCTTACTGGCGCTTTCGAGGAAGACATCGATCGTCATGGAATAGGCAGCATCTGTGAGCTTTATGACGGGGATCCTCCTCACAATCCGCACGGGGCCATCTCCAGTGCGGTGGCCACCGCATCGCTTCTGCGCTCGGAATATCTGATGGACAAATATAAAAAGGAGGAGTTATGAGAGTCTTGATGTTCGGATGGGAGTTCCCTCCCCATATAGCCGGAGGACTCGGCACTGCCTGTTACGGCATGGTCCGGGGATTGGCCAACAACGGGGTAGACGTGCTCTTTGTTATGCCCTCGGCCTCAGGTGACGAGGACGGCAGGGTGGCACGCATCATCAATGCCAGTGACGTGGAGGCTGCGGACATAACATGCTCACCTCTGGATTTCCTAGAGCGGATCAATTTCCTGAGAATAGGTACAAACATGATCCCCTATGTGGATCCGGAGGACTTTACGGAGATGGTGGAGAAGGACCGGCGCTCACAGGCGCAGGAGTTTAGGATCAATTTCAAGCAGAAGTACAAGTTCTCCGGAAAGTACGGCACCAACCTCATGGAGGAGGTCGCCCGCTATGCGCTGGTCGGCGGTACGATAGCCATGCAGAACAGGTTTGATGTCATCCATGCCCATGACTGGCTTACCTATCCGGCCGGAGTGGCGGCCAAGAGGCTTACGGGCAAGCCGCTGGTAATACATGTACATGCCACTGAGTATGACCGTAGCGGAGAGAATGTGAATACTCAGGTCTACGCGATAGAGAAGATGGGAATGGAGGCCGCTGATCGTGTTATAACGGTCAGCAACCTTACCCGCAACATAGTGATCAACCGTTATGGAATATCTCCGGATAAAGTGTTTACCGTCCACAATGCGGTGGATTTCAGCAACCGGAACGAGATGGAGGTGCATCGTGGAGTCCCCGAGAAGGTGGTGACCTTCCTCGGCAGGATTACTTACCAGAAGGGTCCGGACTATTTCATTGAGGCGGCCAGCAAGGTTTTGAGATACTACAAGAATGTCCGCTTCGTGATGGCCGGCAGCGGAGACCTGCTCAACCGCTCCATCCGCCGCGTGGCCAAACTGGGCATAGCCGACAGATTTCATTTTACAGGTTTTCTTAAAGGTGCGGATGTGCAGCGGATGTTTGCCGTATCTGACGTGTATGTGATGCCGTCTGTCTCGGAGCCTTTCGGTATATCGCCCTTGGAGGCCATGAAGACAGGAGTTCCGACCATCATATCAAAGCAGTCCGGCGTGGCGGAGGTGCTCAGGCATTCCATCAAGGTGGATTTCTGGGACATAGATGCCATGGCCGACGCGATTTACGGCATTCTGAGGTATCCGGCTCTCGGAGCCATGGCCTCGCGCTGCGGTCTGGATGAGGTCAATACTCTCAAGTGGAACAACGCGGCAAAGAAGATAAAGGAGATATATTTGTCAACAATCGATTAAAACAAGCAATATGGAAACAAAACCCTCAATCTGCATATATTTTCAGGTACATCAGCCTGACCGGCTCAGACAGTACCGTTTTTTCGATATAGGCAACGATCATCACTATTACGATGACTTCGCCAACAGGACCATTCTGCGCCGTGTGGCCGAAAGGTGCTACCTGCCCATGAACAGGCTTCTGCTGGACGTGATAGCGGCCTGCGGCAAGAAATTCAAGGTGGCCTTCTCCATTTCCGGCTCGGTGATAGAGCAGTTCGAGGCATACGCTCCTGAAGTCCTGGACAGTTTCAGGGAACTGGCTGCGACCGGATGTGTGGAGTTCATAGCCGAGACATATTCACATACTCTCGCTTCCCTCTTCTCCATGAGTGAGTTCGAGAAGCAGGTCAAGCTGCATTCGAATCTTGTAACCAAGTATTTCGGCAAGAAACCCAAATGTTTCCGCAATACAGAGCTCATATACTCGGACGAGATTGGAGCTGCGGTCAGCAGGATGGGCTTCTCATGTATGCTGACGGAGGGGGCCAAGCACATACTGGGTTGGAAGTCTCCGAACTATGTGTACACCAATGCGGTCAATCCCAAATTGAAACTTCTTCTCCGCAATTTCACCTTGAGTGACGATATCGCGTTCCGTTTCTCAGACCGTTCGTGGGATAAGTGGCCGGTGGACGCGGATAAATACGTCGCATGGCTGCAGGACGCGGTAAAGGACGGAGAGGTGATCAATCTCTTTATGGATTACGAGACGTTTGGAGAGCATCAGAGCGCGTCCACAGGCATATTTGAATTCATGAGGGCCCTGCCCGAGGCAGTCCTTTCGCAGACAGACTTTGAGTTCTGCACCCCTTCTCAGGTCATTAAAAAGCACCAGCCGGTGGCTCCGCTCAACGTGCCGTTCCCTATATCCTGGGCCGACGAGGAGAGGGATACCACCGCATGGCTGGGCAATGAGCTGCAGAACGAGGCCTCCTCGAAGCTCTATGCCCTGACCGACAAGGTCATCGCAGCTGAGGATCCGGAGCTGAGCAAGGATTTCCTGAGACTGCAGGAGAGCGATCATTTCTACTATATGTGTACCAAGTTCTTCTCGGACGGTGCGGTGCACAATTACTTCAATCCTTACGATACTCCTTACGAGGCGTTCATCAACTATATGAATGTCCTGAGTGACTTCATCCTGAGGGTGGACCGCAGACTTAAGCAGGAATAGCAATAGTTACCGTTATTTTTGAATATTTATGAGTACTGAAAAAGTAGTGATGCCCGACTATCTGTTCGAGGCAAGCTGGGAGGTGTGCAACAAGGTGGGAGGCATCCATACCGTTTTGGCCTCCAAGTCGTTGAATCTTTCCAAAGAATTAAAAAACAATCACATCCATATAGGTCCGGATGTCTGGATGGATACTGCCCAGAACCCGGAATTTACCGAAGACCCCATCCTTTTCCGCACCTGGCGCATGGCCGCTGCGGAGGAGGGACTGAGGCTCAGGGTGGGCCGCTGGAACATCCCCGGCAAGCCCATAGCCGTGCTGGTGGATTTCTCTCAGTTCATCCCGAAGAAGAATGAGATATTCACGTCCCTGTGGGAGAAGTTCAAACTGGACTCCATATCGGGCCAGTGGGATTTCATAGAGGCGGCCCTGTTCGGATATGCTGCCGGAAAGGTTATAGAGAGCTTCGTGCGCTTCAATCTCCAGCCGCATCACAAGGTCGTGGCTCATTTCCACGAATGGATGACCGGTGCCGGTATTCTGTATCTCAAGAGCGTAAAGGCGCACGTGGCCACTATCTTCACCACACACGCTACGGTGATCGGACGCTGTCTGGCCTGCAACAACGTGCCCCTGTACGATTCCCTGTCCAACTGCAATGCCGATGAGAAGGCCCGCTATTACAATGTGACGGCGAAACATTCCATGGAGAAGTGCGCGGCCTTGAACGCGGACGTGTTCACCACGGTCAGTGACATTACGGCTACAGAATGTGAGAAACTGCTGGGCAAGAAAGTGGACCTGATTACGCCCAACGGCTTTGACAACGGAATCGTGCCGCCCAAGGACAAGCTTCAGAAGGCTGCGGCGGAGGGCAGGAAGGTCCTGCTTGACCTGGCCGGAGCCATGTGCGGGGAGGACTGCACCGATGCGTTTATTCTGGGTATAAGCGGCCGCTATGAGTACAAGAACAAGGGTATAGACGTATTCCTTGACGTACTGGGAAGACTCAACAACTCCAGCTACGGCGGACGTACCATCGTGGCTTTCATCATGGTGCCCTCCGGTCATAACGGCCCGGACAAGGAGCTGGCGGCCAAGCTCGCCGGCAACGGTTCCGATTACCGTACCCTTACCACGCATCAGCTCCAGGACCCTGATTCGGACATCATCCTCAACCGTATGAAGGCCCTGAGTCTGGTAAACAGGGAGGGCAGTAAGGTCAAGGTGTTCTTTGTGCCCTCGTATCTCAACGGAGGCGACGGCATCGTAGGCCGGAAATACTACGAGCTGCTGATGTCCATGGATATGACCCTCTTCCCTTCGTATTACGAGCCTTGGGGATATACTCCGCTGGAGTCCCTGGCCTTCGGTGTGCCTACCCTGACCACGACTCTTGCCGGTTTCGGTCTGTGGGTGCGCAGCCATTACAATGCGGCCCATCCTTCCATCACCATAGTTCCCCGCAACGATTCCAACTACGGACAGGTGGTGGACAGTGTGCTCAAGGCCGTGCTGGAGATGGTCGCATTGCCTCAGGACGCCCTGCGCCAGTGCAGGGAGAATGCGGTCGAGGTATCTGAGATAGCTCTCTGGAAGCACAATATATACTATTACAAGCAGGCCTATTCCCTGGCGATAGAGAGACTGGTGGAGGAGATGGGTGCGTTCCCCGAGTACAAGGAGGACCAGGTGCAGAACTATCACCGCTTTGAGGTTAACAGGCCGTCATGGAGCCGGATTCTGGTCACAAGGGATATGCCTGAAAGACTTAAGGCATTGGATGTCATCTCCAAGAATCTCTGGTGGTGCTGGAATCAGGAGGCTATGGACCTGTTCCGGAGCATCAATGCGGATCTGTGGAAGGAGTGCGAGCGCAACCCAATTGCCCTGTTGGACAGACTGACGCTGGATGATTACAACAGACTGGAGGCGGATACGGACTTTCTGGCCCGGATGGATGCCGTATATGGCATATTCAACACCTATATGGACGGCAAGAAGGACCGCAAGTCTCCCTCGATAGCTTATTTCAGCATGGAGTATGGTCTGGACACCTCCCTTAAGATATATTCCGGAGGCCTGGGTATCCTCGCCGGAGACTACCTCAAGGAGTCCAGCGACATGAAGGTCAGGATGACAGGTGTAGGTCTGCTGTATCGTTACGGCTATTTCAGCCAGAGACTTACGGCGCAGGGTGACCAGGTGGCCGATTATGAGCCTCAGGACTTCTTCAAGATACCGGCCATGCCCGTGCGCGATGAGAGCGGCAATTGGAAGACAGTGTCGATAGTCTTCCCCGGCCGTACCGTATTTGCCCGGATATGGAGGGTGGACGTAGGCCGCACCGAGCTGTATCTGCTCGATACCGACTTTGAGGACAATCTGCCCGAGGACCGTCAGATTACGCACCATCTTTATGGAGGCGACTGGGAGAACCGTCTGAAGCAGGAGCTCCTGCTCGGCATAGGAGGCATCCGGGCCCTCAGGGCGCTGGGTATTCAGTGCGATATCTATCACTGCAACGAGGGCCATGCCGCGTTTATCGGACTGGAGAGACTGCGGGAGTACGTGGCCCAGAACCTTTCGTTCTCCGAGGCTATGGAACTTGTCAGATGCTCGTCCCTCTTTACGACCCACACGCCTGTGCCTGCCGGACACGACGCTTTCAGCGAGGATCTGCTCAGGACTTATCTCAACCACTATCCCCAGAGGATGAAGATTGACTGGGAGACCATGATGGCTCTCGGCAAGATCAATCCCACTGACCGCAACGAGAAGTTCTCCATGAGCAATCTGGCCTGCAACCTCTCTCAGGAGGTCAACGGCGTCAGCTGGATGCACGGCAAGGTCAGCCAGCAGATTCTGGGCGGTCTTTGGCCCGGCTATCTGCCTGAGGAACTGCACATCGGCTATGTGACCAACGGAGTGCATTATCCCACATGGACGGCTCCTCAGTGGAAGGAGATTCACGCCAAGGTGTTCGGCCCCGAGTTTGCCGACCACAAGTACGACAAGAAATGCTTCGAGGGCATCTACAGTGTAGATGACAGCGTAATCTGGAATGTGCGTAACGAGCTTCGTGCCAGGATGATAGAGGTGGTCAAGAAACGTATCTCCAATACGGATATATCCAGCCACTACTCGCCTCATCAGATAGTGACCATACTGGACACTCTCCGTGCCGATGTGCTGACCATAGGCTTTGCCCGCAGATTCGCCACCTACAAGAGGGCGCATCTGCTGTTCCGGGACCTGGACCGTCTCAACGAGATAGTCAACGATCCCGAACGTCCGGTGCAGTTCATCTTCGCCGGTAAGGCTCATCCGGCCGACAAGGCGGGTCAGGACCTGATCAAGCGCATAGTGGACATATCCAAGATGCCTCAGTTCATCGGCAAGATAGTCTTTGTCCCCAACTACGATATGAATCTCGCCAAGGCTTTGGTGCAGGGCGTGGACGTGTGGATGAACACTCCTACCAGGCCGCTGGAGGCTTCCGGCACATCAGGAGAGAAGGCCGCCATGAACGGTGTCATGCACTTTTCCGTGCTTGACGGCTGGTGGATAGAGGGCTATAAGAAGGATGCAGGCTGGGCGCTTCCCATGGAGAAGACTTATGAGGACCAGAATTTCCAGGATGAGCTGGATGCGGCTACCATCTACAATATAATCGAGAACGAGATAGCTCCGGGCTACTATGACGAGAGGGATAAGAGGACTGGAGTACCGACACAGTGGATCAGGTACATCAAGAACACCATCGCGCTCGTGGCGTCCAACTTTACTACGAACCGGATGCTTACGGACTATATGGAGAAGTACTATATGCCCCTGTACAGCAGGACTCTTAAGCTCAATGCGGATGACTGTGCCGTGGCCAAGGAGATAGCCTTCTGGAAGAAGAACATACGTCACAGCTGGCAGCATGTCGAGATAAAGGATTATGTCCGCCCTACGGACTCCAATGACCAGCCCATGCTCGGCAAGGAGAGGGTCTTCCGGCTGGAGCTCTTTATCGGAGACATCAATCCTCATGACATAGGCGTTGAGCTGGTCTTGGCGGAGCAGGACCGCAAAGGGGTGTTCCATGTGCGCAAGTGCTTCACGTTTGACTATGAGTCGGGCGGGGACGGTACGGCCAGATACGTCTGCCGTCTGCTTCCTACCGCGACAGGTGTCTACTATCTCACAGTCAGGGTATTTGCCAAGAATGACCTCCTGCCTCACCGTCAGGACTTAGAACTGGTGAGATGGTTGTAGCCGCGACGGGTTTCTTTGACGGGGTACATGCCGGACACCGGGCCGTCCTTCAGGTGCTGAAGGATACGGCCCGGGAGGAAGGCGAGGAGAGTGCGGTGATAACATTCTGGCCGCATCCGCGGAACGTCCTGCGGCAGGACGCCTCTGCTTTTCATCTGCTCAATACTTTGGAGGAGAAGAAGTCCCTGATACGCGGGTTCGGTATCGACCGTTTTTATGTCATACCGTTCACTAGAGACTTCAGCCAGTTGGATACGGCTGATTTTATGAGGAGGTATCTGGTGGAGCAGTTTCATGTGGATACTCTTGTTATCGGTTACGACCATCGCCTGGGCCGTTCGTCCACGGCATCCAGGGAAGAGCTGGCGGCCATCGCCTCCACGGTCGGGCTGCGTACCCGCATCGTGGAGGAGGTACACTGCGACGAGCGGAAAGTCAGCTCCACTCAGATCCGCAACCTGCTTGCGGCGGGAGATGTG
>ERZ779889.1715-NODE-1715-length-20563-cov-3.591915_pt1 | contig 20563 bp, 15 predicted proteins | sample MGYA00511030_ERZ779889 | MGnify/ENA primary metagenome ERZ779889 (study PRJEB29588, sample SAMEA2160616) | human gut metagenome | biome: human gut; feature: human-associated habitat; material: faeces | place: Denmark | collected 2008/2010 ...
AGCGGCCACACTGTTGCTGTTGTAAACTCCTTCGCTCAGGTTCACCGTCTTGTTCGCCGGGTTGTAATGGTCGGTAAGCATACCGGGCGTGTGAGTCACCTGCACGTCGTAGATGCCGTTGTCGTGGAGCATCTTCAGGGCTATCTCGCGCCCCGTCATGCCATTTTCGGTGGGGATTTTCGAGTAGCGTTCAAACTTGTTTTTCAAATTGGCTTGCACCAAGTAGCTGATAATCGCGATGGCGCCAAAAAGTATCCAATAACTGAGCATAGTTTCTAAATTTACTGTTTATAATATGAAAAAATAAGAACAAACGATGTGCCAAATATACGGATAATAGGCAAACCTGCCACTGTTTCAGGCTGTTTTTGGGAATGTTTTAGTAAAAGAATGTTGATTCAGGCATAAAAAGGCCCTTAAACCCAAATCGGTCATTAGCCTTTGAGACGATTTTGGGTTAAAACATAAGAACTACTCAACATACAGGCGACGGTCGTCTTTCAGGGTTATTTTGAATTTCTGCATGCGGTTGAGCAAGGTCACGGCGTGTTGCAAGTCTTCCCGGCGGTCGGCTACATAGTGAAGACGGCAATCCATAGCCTCCGCGTTGCAAACCACCACCGACACGTTGTACCAACGTCCCAAGTCTTTCAGTATGTCGAGCAGGGTCACATCGTCATAATAGAAATACCCTTCTTTCCAATGCACGTATGAAGAGACGTCCACCTTCTGGACAGAGAAATTACCATCAGTGTGCAAGCTGGCTTGCTCGCCGGGCCGAATACGGGTCGTGGTGCGGCGGCCATCGCTCACCTCCACGCTTCCCTCTATCAAAGTCACCTGCGTGTCGGAATCGGCATAACTGGACACGTTGAACTCCGTGCCCAAAACGCGTGTCTGGAGCGTGCGGGTGCGCACGATGAAAGGATGCTCCTTGTCTTTGGCCACCTTGAAATAAGCCTCACCCTCCAGATATACGCAGCGTTCTTTCCCGGTGAAACGGTCGGGATAGACCAGTCGGCTGTCGGTGTTCATATAAACTTCCGTCCCATCGGCCAGAATGATTTTGAATGTCTGCCCGCGAGGAACGGTCAGGCTGTGGCGTGAAGGCAAAGTCCGGGCTTCGGCCACCAACGGCTGCCGGGCGTGATAGTCGATTTCGTTAGGCGCAGACAGCGTCCACGTCCGTGTGGCGTCCTGCCGTTTGGAAACATCGGGCTTCTGTCGGGAAGCCTCTGTACGCAACACGGCATGCGGAGAGACCGTCGAGTCTGAAAGAAAGACCACGAGCGGTTGTTCACTGTTGCCGGAATGCTGCCCGAAGGGCAACGCCCACAACAACAGAGCACACACGGTGGCTGCCACTCCTGTGAAAAGCAGCGTCAAGCGACGAACGCGCTGCCTTCTTTTGCGTCGCTGCGCCGCATGAAAAGCCGCCAATCTCTCTTCCACACTGTTTGTTTCACGTTCGGCACGCGAAGCTGCTGCCAACAGTTTCAAGTCTTGGAAGTCTTGCAGACATCCTTTTTGCCGGGCGTCTTCCCATGAAGCGGCATCCCCCCTCACAAGCTGTTCCATCAGGTCCAGCAATTCATCATCCTTCATAGGCTTATCATCTTTGTTCATACCACTAATATTCTTTGTATTTATAATACGTATGAGAAAGGCGTATCGGGTACTTGATTATTATTTTTTAGCAATTTTTTCACGAAGCATTTGCAAAGCCTTGGAAAGTTGCTTTTTTACGGCCGAAGAGCTGATGTTCAACTCCTCGGCGACCTCCCTGTATTTCTTTTGCTGAAAGTAGCACGCCTCAAGTATGTGCCGTGTCGTGGCAGGCAAAGACGGTATCATTTCACGAATGCGCAAAATGCGGTAGTCCAAATCCAATGCAGAATCTTCTCCGTCCGCCTCTTCACTGTACTCTTCCTGGCAAAATGCCACATACTGGCTGTGCACATCACGATGGCGCAGGTAGTCTATGCATCTGTTTTTGACCGAGGCGTAGAGAAAGGCTTTCACCGTCGAACGTTCCATCGTGTCAAAATTGCTCCACACGCACTCATAAGCACTGTTCACAATGTCATGACACTCTTCCTCATCGTTTATCAGTTGCAGGGCATAGACAAAAAGTTGCGAATAGTATAGGCGGAATATATCGTCAAATTCAGTTTCGTGTTCCATTTCAAACTAAAAAATAGCAAATCCCCGCCCCGGCAGGCAGCGAAGAATGGCGATAAGACCATCATTTCATTTTGTCTCACGCATCCACATTGTCGAGAGGAACAGAGCTTCCACTATCTTTATAGGAAGCAAATCCCTTGACGCGCACACGCTTTTCTTTTTCGGTTTCCGTGGGAGCTGCGCTGAGTTGCTTGAAATTGTCTTTGATGACATCGTGCGTGGCAAAAAACTGGTCGAGCACGACTTTCAAATATTCATCGAGCGGAGCTTCCTTGGGCGTGAAGAGTAATTGGCATTTGGAGTGAAAGCCGATGTTTTGCTGTTCTTCATCGGTCGTATAAACAGTTGTGACTATGGAATCTACATTGACCAGGTTGACAATCTCTTTCAGGTAAGGCAAGGCTTTGTTGGTCAGTTCGCTCGTTCCCCACCAAGGATTCCAGATGACGATAAAGCGGCTGTCTTCCTGCGTGGCAATATAAAAATCTTCTCCCTGATATTTAAAGCAGATGTGCTTCTCCTCGTTCAGTTGCGGCTGGCAACCGATAGCCTGCAAAACTGTTATCACAAGGTCTTGTGTGCTAATATCATCCAAATCTTTCTCGGCCAAGCGTTCCAGCAAAACTTTATGCTTCCTTCTGAAATAAAAGAAACACACGATTGGCCACACAGACAGTGCGACAACAGCGATAAGAATGGTCAAGTCTTCCATAGCAGTGTAGTGTTTTTAATGGATTTATTTTCCCTCTTTTGGGCAAATATAATGATAAATAGATAAAACAGCGTGAACAGATGGGAGTTTTTTCCATGTCCTCTTAAAAAAGAGGAGCGAAGCCTCCAGTTTATCAACCGCGGCTTCGCTCTGTTATCACTACACTATATTGAGAGAAGGAGAAATCTAATTAGTTAATGAATACGTACTATATCCATATGAAAAATCAACAGGAGTAACATACAAGCACATTTTCAATTTACCATTGCCCTCATATGTTTCTTTTAAACTTTTTGGACGTCCTGATTCAATACTATACATGTACAGACGATAGGTATCTCCTTTTTGTGTTCCTACAACCAGATAGGTAAAATTGGTATCTGTTTCAACACTTGCATTTCGATAATCTTGCCACTGATAAGCCAAATAAGTGATTGTTTCGTCTGATGAAATACCTTCTAATGTCACGGGGGCATCTTCTTCCTTATTAGTAGACAAGTTATATATATATAACTGATTGTTATAAATAAAATAGATATAAGCAGTTGTCAACTCATTTGTCGCAAACTCTGTAGCTTGTGCAAACTTCGAATTAGGGTCTAATTCTATATGGTTGGTAGCTTTAAATTTTTTATCGTCACTAGGACTCATTAAAACTTCATGCAAGTATCTCTTGCCAGAAGCATCCTCCAACAAAAAATATCCTTTATTCAATGCTTGAACTGCACCACAAGCCAAACAATCCATTCCGTCTGTAGAATAACCATTGTTATCATAAACGCCGTTACCTTGACCAAATGAAACAGCATCCGAATTTGCCACACAATGGTTTTGTTCATCCCAGAAAAAGAGATTTGCTCCCTTCATATCCGTAAACAAGAATTGACTACCTCCGTTTGTCCCTGTACCATGCATATAAAAAGCACCAGATGTCGGCATCATTCCATAAACATAATTAATCCAACTACCCGTATTTGTGAGCATTATGTTGCACGCGTAAGTTGTAAATGCTGCATACGCTTTCTGATCTCCTGTCATACTCTCACCAGACATCACATTACTACGATCATGCACTTTTAGAAGTGATTTGGTTTCATAAAAGCCCAAATCCCCCTCTTCAGTTGTCACACAAACCGTATGTGCCCCTTCTATATCTCCGGCTGTATTAATAAAACTATGACTAGCAACATGGCTTAAATAAAGAGGTTTACCCATCATCGGCTCTTGCCCCGTTATTTGAAACAAATTGCTCTTTACTGGTTGTCCGGATGTTATACCTAAATCCAATTCAGTGTTTCCATCTGCAGTCTCTTTCAAAATATAAAAACCACGAGAGAACTCAGAAGTCGCATCAAAACGAGTTGATGCCGTAGAGAAATAGCCACTGGACGCAGAATAAACTTTTAACATGATGGTATAACGAGCCGCCGGGCATTGCACTTCGAACGAAAGTTTCTTTTCCGTGCTAATTAGTTCAGCCTCATAACCTTCGATTGCTCCCACATTATTGTTTGTCAGGTTATCTTCTTTAGATATATCCCACATATACCATTCATATTGTAAATCAGTATATTCGCTCGTAATCTTCGGATCTATCTCAAGAATAGAACCAAGTTCACAGTCATAAGATTCTTCAATACCTTCTATGACTATCTCACCTATATTTTCATAGGTATAGTTCCCTTCATCATCAAAGCATGAAGTGAAAATCACTGTTAACAGCGATAATAGTATATATACATTCTTCATAATCATAACAGTTTAATTACATGTTAGGAATTGTTACAACGGTTCCGTCTTCTTCCTTCAAAGGTTCCAACCCGGCTGCTTCACGCTCAGCATTCAAATCCGCCAAAGCCTGACCAGCCTTACGCACCATTCCCATAATTACAATCTGATCACTCATGTGAGAAAGTATTTCATTCTCAATATATTCCTCATCCCAGTTTGCCTCAAACACCTGAGATAAGAATCTATGTTTTTCTTTACCGTAATCACCAAAGAAATAATTTATTGAGTAATCCCAATTATTGGGTTTTACCAACTGATCCGCAATCAGGATACTTCGTGTAGAACGTTCCTTGACACTATATCCAAAAGCCTCATTAGGCTTAAATGTTATCTTCAGTTTGTAATCGGCAGTCTTTAACGACGGGTCACGTTTTACCACAAAAGGAATCTTTGAAGATAAAGCATTGGCCGGAAACACATAGTAATTAGCTACCAAATCCGGATCATCAAACGGCACATAATGCACACCAGACACAGCATCATTCTGTCCAGTCATCACCTGCTCCAAAGCAATCGGACGCTCATAGTCAACTGGCATTCCATAGAGTGTTATATCCAACCAAACCGTATCATAAACCACGTCTTCACTGTAATATGCAAACGTCGAAGTAACAACAGAATCTTCAGTATATTCATAAACAAAAGCCAAACGACTTTCCGGATCTGAATTGATAGGTAAGTCTTTCTCACAGCTTGCAAAGAAAGTACATGCCAGACCAATCATCATAAGTATCACATTTATCTTTTTCATAGCTTTTCTTACTTGTTATTAGGATTATGCTCTGTGTTAGGCAAAGGAAGAATATAATCTGCTTCACGCATTTCATAATCTTCGCTCGACCATAAAGTCTTCATATTATTCCGCTTGTAATAATAGAACATGACGCCTTCACCAAAGAACTCACGACGATATTCCTTGGTCAACTCTGCTTTCAACTCGTCCATGGAAGTATATGTTTGGGCAATAGACGATTTACTTCTCAAGTATTCAGCATACAACCTGTTTGCCTCTTCTAAAGTCGTGGCACTCTCCACTGCGATTAGGTAAACTTCCGACATTCTAATGATAGGAATAATACCTCCATCCTCCATTGTGTACTTTTGCGTCATGTAATACTTCTCTTGCTGGGAAGTCTGAATCAACGTCCACAAATATAGCATACGGATATCAGAAGCGCCATCCAAACCACGGTACAAATCCTGCCACATATTTTCAGACAATAAGAAGTTCTGATCTGGGAAGGCATGTATCGTTTTATCACCAAGCAACGAAGTAGACAACACACCCAAATCTTTGATATACAATCCAAACAGACATTCAGAAGGCGAATTATACAGGCGAGGATTTGTTTCAGACTCTTCGGAGACAGGAAAACCATAGTCCTTTAAAGAAGTCAGTTCCGCCACTTTTTCACCAGCAGTCGTCTCCGCGTTAATGACCTCCAATGCAATGGAATGAGCCGTCTGAAGGTCACCCAAATACATATACAAACGAGCTTGCAATGCGCGTACAGCCCAATAGTTCATGCGATATTGACGCATGTACATGAAATCATCTGAAATCGAAATATCTTCATAGCCTTCAGCTCCGACATTATTCAATTCATCGAACGTATAGTCACAAGCGGGGTCATTGTCTTTCAACAAAGATTCAGCCTTTTCGAAGTCACTTTTCAGTTTCTTCACATATTCATCAAACGAATAATACACCAATTTGTCTTCAATGCTTGTCACTTCCGAATAAGGAAGTTGCACCTGAGTGATTGCTCCTACCGGTAACTGACCGAACAAACGAAGAATATCGAAGTGACAAAAAGCCCGAATGGCATAGGCTTCCCCTTCAATCACAGCACGCGACTTACTATCTGGGATATTGTTTCCATTTTCCAACACACCCTTTATCACCATATTGGCTTCCAATATAGTATTGTAAAATGCCAAATAAATATCCCGAATCGCCGTTTCCGTGGTACTGTGAGTATAGTCATGTTCACGGAAATAGGCACTTGTCCTCATCTCTCCTTTCAAATTGTTATTTGAAACATCCAGCACCCACAAGTTAGCTAATGCCTCGATGTCTGTTATTGTAAGTCGGGTACCATAGAGATTTGAGTTTGTCAAATCTGAATAGCAACCGGCCAAGGCTCCTTTAAAACCATCATAGTTTTCAAACATGTGGTCGGCTTTCTTCTCTGTATTCTGCTCTATATCGAGCCAGTCATTACAAGATGTAAATCCACATGCAAGCAATGCAGCGATTGCCATTGTTACATATTTTTTCTTCATAATATACACTTTTAAAGATTAGAATAAGAAAGTTACACTTCCTTGAATGTTACGTGCAAACGGGTAAGACGTACCTCTTTCATATTTGATAGAGGAGAAATGCCACAAATCAGACATGTTTACTCCGAACAAGATGCTTTGCAAGCCCGTGGCCTGTTTCAGTTGAGGAGTAGACCAACGATATTGTAAACTGACGGATTGGATATCAAACCAGTTGTCGTCCATGACAAAGCGTGATGTGGCATATGTGTCATCCTCACCATAGCCTTTAAAGAAGGTCTTATCACCCGGTTTCTGCCAACGATCTTCATAAACTCGTCTGTCCACATTCTTTTGCCCGATAGTCGTATTCGTAATTTCCACACGATTTATCAAGGTACTGTTATACGTTTGCCCTCCCCATTGATAACCGAATGAAATGTTCAATGTAAAGTCTTTCCAACGTATCATGGTGCTCGCATTACCACGATACGGCGAACCATAGGTGGCATCCACGCCAGCATAGACACGGTCTGCATTATTCCAGACTGTTGTCGGATTTCCATTACGATCCAAATACAATTCACGCCCTGTTGCCGGGTCAATGCCTAACGAACGCACGACATACAATCCCTTCTGAGGACGTCCTTCATACAGCAAATAAGCAGGTGCCGTATTGGAAACTGTTCCACCCGATGAAAGATATTCATTATTCTGCTCTTTGATGGCATCAGAGAGTTTGAGAATCTCATTCTTGTTATACACCAACTGTCCACTAATCATCCAACTGAAATCACGCTCCAAATCACGAATAATATAAGCACTTAACGATGCTTCAAATCCCTTGTTGCGTACTTTACCGACATTAGCATAGTAAGAAGAGAAGCCCATAGCCAGAGGCATATCCATCTGTGACACCAACCCCTCCGTATCCTTGATATAATAATCAAATGCACCGGTAATACGGTAATCAAACAACGAGAATTCCAATCCTATATTGGTCTCCCGTGTCTCCTGCCAAGTTAATTTTTTGTTACCCAAGCCTTGCACATGAGCTGCACTCCAATTTAAATAACGATCACCCGGAGGATAATTATACATGGTTTCCACAGCGGCCTGATTAAAGTCCATAGCTCCTGTTATACCGTATGATGCTTTTAAACGCAAATTACTAATGGTCGGCAGCAGGCTCTCCATAAACTTTTCATTATGGATATTCCATCCCACACCCACACTCCAAAAAGGAGCATAACGCTTATCTGAACCAAACTGGGAACTCCCATCAATACGATAGGAACCATCTATAAAATAACGATTATCATAGGTATAGTTCACATTACCAGTGAACCCAACACGACGATCAACGATTTCACTACCGGCAGGCGCAGCCCCCTTTTCATATTGTAGCGCATTGGTTATAAAAGACAAGTCTTCATTACTGAATCCCTCTGCCACAAAAGTATAACTACGTGTCTTGCTTTCAGAAACAGAATAATCAAAACCAGCATAAAGTTGATGCACATCTTTGAATGTTTTCGAATAACTCAACGTCAGACGTCCATCATAAGAGAAAGAATCACCCGTACCATACGTATATTTACCTTTACGGCTGAGACCTTCAACGCCTGTATATTCTGTACCATTGAACATGGAATGCTCCGCCGGATAAAACAAATCACTAGTATTGTGTGTGGCTGAAACACCAAACTGACCACGAGCCGTCAACTCCGGCAAGATACGCCATTCAATAGAGAAGTTATTGATAATTCCCAAAGAGCGTGACTTGTCAAATGTATTCAGCGTGGCGTCATAGAGCGGGTTCTGAGATTGATAGGATGATCCCGGGGTTGTACGGTAATAACGTATCAAATTACCATCTTCATCATAAGGCTTGTTATAAGGTTGCTGATCCACATAACTCTGGAACGAGCCATAAGGACTTTCGTCACTCAACGTATTGCTAATGTTCGTATAGTTGCGAAATAACAAGTTCTTATATGTATACATCAATGTGATATCACCATTGAACACACGGCGGGAAGATCCCTTCATAGCACCAGCAATATCTTTGTATGACAACGACGTACCCCAACGGAACTCATCGCGCCCACCTTCCAAACGAACACTATAATTTTGTCCGATACCTGTACGAAGCGGCTTGCTCATCCAATCAGTTTCCACACCGGCCAACACATTTTTCAAACGCTCCTTGTAGAGTTGTTGATATTCCATAGTCTCAGTGGGTCGTCCATAGGCTTCATACAAACCAATCATGCGCTCCAGTTCCAGTTTATCGCTCGCATTCAACAAATCATAGGAAGTCAAATCTGGCACTTCAAAACTAATACCAGCCGTGGCAGTCATTTTCAGTTTACCCGGTTCCGGCTGTTTGGTCTCAATAACAATGACGCCATTCGCACCACGTGAACCATAGATTGCCGTCGCAGATGCATCTTTCAAAATCGTGATAGACTCAATTTCCTCATCATTGTAGTCCATCAACTTGGTCAACGTAATCTCAAAACCGTCCATGATGATGAGCGGCGTATTTACATTTGTATTGGTTGTCTCGTTCAATTCGTCAAGACTCAACGGAAGCGAAGATGTTCCACGAATATTCATTTGCGGCAAAGCATTCGGGTCACTACCGAAGGCATTGTTCATCGGGATGTTCAGTGAAGCATCGGCATTGCGCAAAGTTTGAAGCAGATTTTGACCTTTGTACATTTTCAATTTCTCCTGGCCAATAGTAGTTGCCGCGCCAGTGTAACTTTCGCGAGCTTTTCGGAAGATACCCGTTACCACTACATCATTCAATGTTTTTGAGTCAGATTCCAAGATTACTTCCATATCCGGAAGAGCTTCGAGAATCTGTGTCTTCATACCGATGTAGGATATTTGGAGGTTCGATCCATCGGGAACATTGTTTAATGTGAAGCGGCCATCGATGTCTGTGGCTGCCCCTTTGTCAGAACCTTCCACGCGGACAGAAGCGCCGATTATGGGAAGACCGTCTTCCTTCGAAATAACCAATCCAGATATTTTTCTACCTTCCCCCACGGGTTTTTGACTCCCATTTTTCAGGAGGTTCACATTAATGAAACGCCCGTCAATGACGTACTCGAAAGGTTTCCCTTTCAAAATCATTTTCAAGGCAGCTTCCACAGTCGCGTCTTTCACCTGCCCGCTTACTTGATAATCGTCCACATCATCGTAAGAGAACAAGATTTTGTAACCAGACAGTCCTTCCAGCTTTTTTAAGGCTGAAGACAAGCTCTCTCCTTTCAATTCCATTGTGATACGTTTCCCTTCATCATTATCCTGTGCTTGAACAGGAGGCATCAGGAACAGACAACATAGAAGCATCACAAGGCTTAGTAGTCCAGATTTCTTCATGATTCTACAATTTTTAGTTAACGTTCTTTTTTCTTTCTCTACATATAATACGTTTCAGAAAAAAAATCGGGTACCATTTTTGCACTTTTTTTTGCCTTCAAACAAAAAAAGTTTGTAATCATCTAATTTCGTTAATATTATAAAGTGCAAAAAAATCCCGCCACAAGACCATTCTTAAGCCTCATGACGGGAAAATTCACGAATTTTATAATACAAGCTTACACTAACGTCTTCTTTGGCAAAAACAGTTGCAAACAACACCACGCCAACAAATAGGCAAAACCTGCTATCATAAACACAACAAAATAACTTCCTGTGATTTCTAGAATATTGCCAACGAACGAAGCGGCCAGCACACCACCGATTGAACCCGCAAAACTCGACATCGATGTCATCGTAGCCACACTGCTCTTGGGATAGTAATCAGAAACAACAGTATAAATGTTTGAAGCCCATCCTTGATGTGCAAAACAAGCCAAACTAATAATGAGGATAGACCCCCACAAAGAGTTAATATTGGGGATCAATAGTACAGGTATCACCAATAGGGCACAAATGAGCAACCCTGCACGACGTGAGAAACTCACACTACGCCCCATATTGATAAGTCTGGAAGATATGTATCCCCCCGTAATACCTCCAAAAGAAGAAAATGTATAAATCACAATGAGTGGGAGTACCATCTGTTGGATATGCACACCATAGGCCTTTTCCATAAAATCGGGGGTCCAAAAAAGGAAAAACCACCACACCCAGTCACACACAAAGCGCGCCAAACAGATGCCCACCGAACTGCGCTGTTTCATCAGTTGCCACCACGTCAATTTCTCTCCTTCTTCTACAAGTTCTTCTGGTTCTTTCTTTTCATCTTGATTAATATAGTCGTATTCAGCTTTGCTTAATTTCTTTGCCTCACGCGGAATGCGATAGAACAGAAGCCAAAACACCATCCAAACCAATCCTAATGCACCTGTAATGATAAAAGCCATTTGCCATCCGTAAGACACTGTAACATAAGTTACAATAATGGGGGAAACGACAGCCCCAATATTACTGCCAGCATTAAAAATGCCCGTAGCCAAAGCTCTTTCCTTCACTGGGAACCATTCAGCCGTAGCTTTGATTGCTGCCGGGAAATTAGCACTTTCGCCCAATCCCAGAAAAAAACGGGCAATACCAAATCCTAAAGCTCCACGTGCCGCAGCATGAAAGCATCCCGCCAAACTCCACACCACGATAGCGACGGCATAGGATATACGTGTACCGAACTTATCAATGACACGACCTATGAAAAGTAGTCCGATTGCATAAGCTGCCTGAAAAGCGGAAACTATGTAGCCATAATCGGCCTCAGAAATGTGAATATCGTCAGTGATAACAGGCTTAAGCATACCCAGCACCTGACGATCAATGTAATTAATGGTTGTTGCGAAAAATAACAGGGCAATTATCCGCCAACGATAATTCCCTACTTTTGGAGTTGTCGATGAAATACTCATTGTGTGTTTAAATAGGTTAATAGTTTAAGATTACATAAGTGAAGCAAAAATACAGACTTTCTAGAAATATCCCTAAGGCTGAAACACAAAAAAATTGTCGGAACATCCAGTCTTAAAGAAGATAAAGCAGTTTTAAATAGAGCATTCAATCACAAAAGGAAAAAAGAGAAAACAAATATTATCTTAATCAAAAGCTTCTCTAAAAACAACCACAAACTAACACTTATAAAAACATCTTCCCACCCTGAAACAAGAACATTATCTGCAAAAAGACATTACTTTTTAACTTAAAGAATGCCGCAATGCAACCACAAAAAAAACCGTTGCCTACAAATGAAGGCAACGGTATATCTAACTGAAAATCCAAGTACCGCTTCACACAATGACCGGCAATACTTGTTTTTTTTCTTATTGTTTTGCTTGTTCTTCGGTTGCGGCTGGAGCTTCTTTTGTTTCATCTTGAGCAGCTGCAGGAGCTTGCGTTTTTTCTGTAGGGGTTACAGTCGAAGCATCAAAACCAGGGATTCCCTGCGGATTAGTTTGACTTCCGCGCTGTGCCTCTTCCATCAAGACTGAGTTCTGCTGTCCAGCCGAAGGCAGAGCATAAGCAGAAACCACACTCACAACCACCATAAATATGGCCAATCCCCAAGTGGCTTTCTCTAAGACATCAGTGGTCTTACGTACACCCATGATTTGGTTTGACGATGCAAAGCCAGCAGCCAAGCCGCCACCTTTTGAATTTTGAATCAACACGATGAAGCACATCAATACAGATGCGACAACAATCAAGCAGACTAATATTACAAATACGGTCATTTTTATTTTTTTGATTTAGCGTTAATAATCAATTCTTCCAGCTCTTTTATCTGGTCTGCAAAGTAAGTGCTTTTTTTTGGATATTTCAAACTAAGTTTTTTAATTATTTCGATAGCTTTAGCATATCGTTGCTGTTTAATGTAAATTTTGGCCAATGTTTCGGTGAAATAGCTATCGTCGTCAATGTCAACCTCCTTGTCTTCCTCTTCATTCAAATCACCAACCTCAACTGTACCCGACTCGTCATATCTGCTCCCTGCTCGGTGAAACGCTTGCCCTTCTCCAGCCTTTTCAATAAATGTATCTATCAAATCTTGTCCACGCATAGGGGATACTTCTGCTTCATTTTCACCCGACGTATCATCACACTTCATCAGATAAGAAGCATAATCAGTAGCAATACCACTGCCAATAGCTGCATAAGTCGATTCTTCAGGCATCGAAGCCAAGTAGGCATCAATGATGGCCAACGTCCGATTTCCTTCCAACGTGTTGCCAGAAGAAACTTTATTCTCATCATGCACAGACTTTACTTCCCCGTTTATATAATGGTATAAAAAAGTCCGACTAGTAATATACATCACCGAATGTCCCAATTCTTCATCAAAGGTTGGATCGTGCATTACATGGAGATTCTTCAGATATAGCAGACGCACCATCTGAAAATATGGATACTGTTTCACCAAGCAACGAAATTCTTCTAGCGAACGACCATCTAGTTGTTCTGGATGAATTATATAGTCTTGTAAATCAAGCATAAGATATACATGTTCCTTTACCAGTTGGCCACGGTAGCATTGAAGATTTGGTCTACAATCTCTTTTGTCATCTCCTCTATCAATCCATCCTGTACTGAAGTAAGTTGAAGAGTAGAATCATACGTTTGAGAGGCTGTAAATTTTTGTTCAAAATCTTCCGCATGGTTGGTATTATTTACAAAACGCACATTCACAGTCAGTCGCAGTTCGACTTGAGCTGAAAAGCCATCTGCAGCTACCGATTTATTATACACATCATAACCTGTTATTTCACCCGACACCTCAAGGTCACCTCCACGTTTGACAAATTGCAACTTTGTCTGTTGCGCGTAAGCATCTTGCAATTTATTATTAAACAGCGGAGCTAACGGACCATACTGATAAAGCGCACGGTTTTCAAAATTATTGATAGTAATAGTCTTTACCTTATCATAGTTGATGGAAGCACCGTTAAAACGATATGATACGGTGCACGACAACAACGTCAGTGCGACAAACACAACGCCCCCCATCCAACTGAGAAATTTATTCCAAACCATATTCTTTCAATTTTCTATATAAAGTTCGTTCCGAAATATTCAAATCCTTGGCCGCTCCTTTACGCTTACCATGATTTTTCTCCAAGGCTTTTTTGATAAGCTCTCGTTCAGCATCATCTAGTGAGAGCGACTCTTCCACATACTCATCAGTATCTTGCACTTCAGGTACGGAAGATTTGGCAGAAGTAGCCGTAATGTCAATAGTAGGCAAAGGTCTGGGAGGAACCGCCATCAGTTGCACATCCGCATGCCCTGGGTAATACGGTACGTTTGGCGTCTGTGCAGGACGTGTCTCATCCTTGCGTTCACTCATGATTTCACCTACCAGACGTTTCAACTCTGTCACATCTGCACGCATGTCAAACAGAATCTTATATAATATTTCACGTTCACTTTCAAAACTATGCGCCTGCGTCGCCCCATGTCCTCCGACTGGTGTCAAGAAGCGATTTTCTTGCTGAAGCGGAATATATGTTTGAAGAATTTCAGCATTAATCTCCCTCTTTTTCTCGATAATGGAAATCTGTTCAGTGATGTTTTTCAACTCACGGATATTACCAGGCCAAGGATAAGCCTCAAGCACACGTCGCGCGTCGTCGGTCAGTTGGATAGGAGGCATGTGGTAATTCGCAGCAAAATCAGAAGCGAACTTACGGAAAAGCAAGTAAATGTCGCTTTTACGTTCACGCAAAGGGGGAATCTTGATAGGAACGGTGTTCAAACGATAATATAAATCTTCACGAAAACGACCATCAACGATAGCTTGTGTCAAATTAACATTCGTCGCTGCTACGATGCGAACATTGGTTTTTTCCACTTTTGAAGAGCCAACCTTGATAAATTCACCCGTTTCAAGGACACGCAACAAACGCGCTTGTGTCGAAAGTGGCAACTCACCGACTTCGTCAAGAAAAATGGTGCCGCCATTGGCTTCACCAAAATAGCCCTTACGTTCTCCGATAGCTCCAGTGAAGGCACCTTTTTCATGACCGAAAAGCTCTGAATCAATAGTACCTTCAGGAATAGCACCACAGTTGACAGCAATGTATTGCCCATGTTTACGACTGCTGTTTTGATGGATGATTTTCGGAAAATGTTCTTTTCCTACGCCACTCTCACCGGTAATGAGCACCGAAAGGTCTGTCGGGGCCACTTGAATGGCAATGTCGATGGCACGATTCAGCCCTTCGGAATTACCAATGATACCGAACTTTAATTTTACTTGCTGTATGTCTGATACAACCATATTCTATGCTTTGTTTAGCAGGCAAAAATACAGATTTCGACTGAAAAAGACTGCTATTTTGGCAGTTTTTAGCATTCAAGGAGTATATCCTTCTACAAAAGATATATTCCCAAACAGAAAAAACAAAGACAGAGACAGAAAGACAAAGAGCTTATATCGTATTAGCATAGACTCAATATCTTCATGTCTCTGTGCTTAAAATTCAAAGAGGATATCCAGGCACGCTTTCATCCATTTCACAACACAGACTCTTCCTCCACGGCGTCGAGTTTCAGTTTATCGCTGTCATCACGCTTATCGAAGTACTGCTTACGCAAAGGGCTGGAATGGATTTCCTTGTCAATTTGCCGATTACGGAAAATATCAATAGCAGAATAAACTGCACTGCGAAACGATGCCTCAGAAGCAATGCCACGTCCGGCTATGTCGTATGCTGTGCCATGGTCTGGCGAAGTACGCACAATAGGAAGACCGGCCGTAAAGTTTACACCCTCATCCATTGCCAATGCTTTGAAAGGAGCAAGACCTTGGTCATGATACATAGCCAAAACACCATCGAAAGCTGTCAGTTGATCAGACCCCATAAAACCGTCGGCGGCATAAGGACCAAAACATTGAATTCCCTTTTCAATGGCAGCATGCATAGCTGGTAAAATAACAGTCTGTTCTTCATCACCCAACAAGCCATTGTCGCCGGCATGAGGATTGAGCGCCAACACTGCAATACGCGGACAATCAATATTAAAATCAACTTTCAACGAACGGTTAAAGATAGCCAGTTTTTCTTCAATAAGTTCACGCGTCAAAGCTGAAGAAATATCTTTCACGGGAAGATGCCCCGTTGCAAGAGCCACCCGAATGCTACCATTCATCAAAATCATCAAAGCTTTATGTCCTTTTCCTATACGTTCTTGAATGTATTCTGTATGACCAGGAAAATGAAATTTGTCTGACTGAATTGTGTATTTGTTTATTGGTGCAGTAACAAGTACATCTATCAACCCTGCACGATATTCGGCTAAAGCCCTCTCCAAAGCATCCAAAGCCGCACGACCGGCCTCTTCCGACGGTTTGGAAAATTCCACCTTCACTTCATCGTTGGCACAGTTTACCACACTCAACTTACCGGACAGAGCTTCCGAAGCAGAGCTTATGATGCTAAAGTTGGCCGGTAAATTCATAACCTTACGGTGATAGGCAGCCACTTTGGGCGAACCATATATGATGGGAGTACAAAGTTCCAGCATACCTGGATCGGAGAAAGCCTTGAAGATGACCTCATATCCCACACCATTGATGTCACCCTGTGTAATGCCAACTCTTATCTTGTTTTTTTCCATATCTTTATTTTGTTATTTCTTACTTAATGTCTGTGCGTTGCTGTTTAGCTGTGGAAAGCATACCACATGCTGCAAAGATGTCTTCCCCACGTGAGGCACGGATGGTCGTATAAAAACCATGTCCCGTCAAATAATCACGGAAGGCAACCATACGTTCCATACTACTTCCTTCTAAGTCAACACCGGGAATGGCATGAAAACGGATGAGGTTGATACGACAATCGAGACCACGCAACAGGTGGGTCAGTTCCTTGGCATAGAGCGGAGTGTCATTTACCCCCTTAAACATAATATACTCAAATGACAAACGACGTTGTTTGCTAAAATCGTAGTCATGGAGCAAATCGACCATCTCTGTAATCGAATAGGCTTTCTCGGCAGGCATAAGGCTTTCCCGATGTTCAGGCAAAGGTGAGTGCAGACTGATGGCCAAATGGCAATCGCTCTCTTCAACAAAACGGCGCAACCCTTTGCGCAATCCTACAGTAGAAACAGTGATGCGTTTAGGACTCCAAGCATAACCGTAATCGGCCGTCAGAATATCCAACGCACGGAGCACATTATCGAGATTATCCATAGGTTCTCCCATTCCCATGAAAACAACATTGGTTAGCGTATCGCGTTCTGGAAGGGAATAAATCTGGTTGAGAATTTGTGCCGGAGTAAGATTGGCCGTGAAGCCCTGTTTGCCTGTTGCACAAAAAAGGCAATTCATCTTGCAGCCCACTTGTGAGCTAACACAGAGCGTAGCACGTTCGGACTCTGGTATATAGACAGCCTCCACGTATTTGCCCTCCGAAATGCGGAAAAGGTATTTTACAGTGCCATCTGCCGAGCGCATAGCTTCTACAGGAGCAGACGCCCCCACTTCATAGCGCTCATTCAAAAGGCTCCGATGCTTCAGAGACAGATTGGTCATCTCATCAATCGAAGCAACTTTCTTCCCATATATCCACGCAGCTATCTGTTTGGCTGCAAACTTAGGCATACCAAGTTCGGCCGTTATCTCCTGCAATTCATGCAAGGTCTTTCCCAAAAGCGGTTGTTTGATGTTCTCCATTTCTTTGAAATAGTCTAGCATTTATCGAGGCAAAGGTAACAGAAAAAACAACGATATTCCCTATATTTGCGCCACTTTATAAAGAAAATATCCCCAAACAGACACACACATAAAAAAACAAAAGAACCATGAAACCAACTCTCTGTTGTTTCTTACCCTATACAGACCACAACACTGCCGATGCGTTCCGCCGCGCTTTAAAAGAAAGTTGTACGGTTTTAAGTCAAAAATCCTGCGTCATCGAACACCCTACGATTCTTCACTCCACAGAAGGACTACGCACAGCCGCACGTCTTGCGGGAAATTATGACTACGTGCTTCTCTGCACAAAGCCCGTTATCGTCGAACCTGGCTACCACGCTCTGGAACGGCTCGTACAAGTAGCCTGGCAAACGGGAGCCGGACTACTCTATGCCGACCATTACGACCTCCGTGCCGACAACACACGCACCCACCATCCGCTCATCGACTACCAACCCGGCAGCCTGCGCGACGACTTCGACTTCGGTGCCCTTTGGCTTGTGCAAGGCAACGCCCTCTGCGGCTGCACGAATGAAATGCCGAACTACCACGCCGCAGCCCTCTACCACTTCCGTCTGTGGCTCAGCAGGCAAGACACAGGAAAAATCGTCCACCTGAACGAATACCTCTACACAGAAAGTGAGATGGATACCCGCACCTCCGGCGAAAAGCAGTTTGACTATGTAGACCCGCGCAACCGCGAGGCACAACTCGAAATGGAGCAAGCGTGCACGGCCCACCTGAAGGCCATCGGCGCCTATCTAGCCCCATACGACTATGAAACAGAACCTTCTCTCCCATCTGACAACTTCACAGTGAAAGCCTCCGTCATCATCCCCGTGCGTAACAGGGCACGCACCATCGGAGATGCCATCCGTTCGGCCTTGGCACAGGAGACAACGTTCAAATACAACGTTATCGTGGTAGACAATCATTCAACCGACGGCACGTCGGAAATCATCGAGCAGATGTGCGCCACGGACACACGCCTCATCCATCTCATTCCCGAACGGGACGACCTCGGCATAGGCGGCTGCTGGAACATGGCTATTCTGCACCCCGACTGCGGACAATACGCCGTGCAGCTCGACAGCGACGACCTTTACAGCTCGCCCCACTCACTGGAGACAATGATTTCAGCCTTCTGCAAACAACACTGTGCCATGGTCGTAGGCACATACCGCATGACGGACTTCGCCTTGAACACCATACCGCCGGGCATCATCGACCATCGTGAATGGACACCGGAGAACGGACGCAACAACGCCCTGCGCATCAATGGGCTGGGCGCGCCCCGTGCCTTCTACACCCCACTGCTGCGTCAGATGCTCCTACCCAATACAAGTTATGGCGAAGACTATGCCATCGGGTTGGCCATCTCACGCCGTTACCGCATCGGGCGCGTCTACGACGTGGTTTACCTCTGCCGCCGCTGGGAAGGCAACTCCGACGCCGCACTGAGCATCGAGCGCGTCAACGCCAACAACCTCTACAAGGACCGCCTGCGCACCATCGAACTGGAAGCCCGCATCCACCACAACCAAGAAAAAACAAACTACGCCGATTTCTTCTGGAAACAACTGAGGAAATGGGAAGATGTAGAGTCTCGTTACGAGGAACTTACGAGTTGCGAGACAAAACGTTTCGACAACGGACTTATCATCCAGCACAACCCTGCCCGCATCCGCTCCACGGGAGCAAAAATCGACCAGCAATCTGTGGCTGCCCGTCCTTGCTTCCTCTGCGCTTCCAACCGGCCAAAGGAGCAATTATCTCTGTCCTATTCCAAACACTACGAGTTGCTAGTCAACCCCTATCCCATCCTGCCGATACACTTCACCCTGCCCCACCGCGAGCACACACCTCAACGCATCTACGACCACTTTACCGATATACTCGACATGGCACGCAGCTTGCAAGGGCTTTTCGTGTTCTACAACGGCCCTCAAAGCGGGGCTTCCGCACCGGATCATCTCCACTTCCAAGCCGCCGCACGCGGCTACGTCCCCTTAGAACGCGAACTCGACAAGTGGCTGCCTTCCGAGCCGGAAATAGACTGGGGTAATGGACTTTCCCTATCCTTTCTGCATGGTTATCACTGCCCAGGATGGGTGGTAAACATTCCCGACAGCCTCAACCTCCAACACCAAGACGTGCAACTGATGTTGAAAACATGTTACCAAGCACTCCCTCGGCAGGCAGATGACGAAGAACCACGGATGAACCTCCTGGCATGGGACGACCACGAGCGAGGGAAAACGCGCCTCATCATCATCCCCCGCAGCAAACACCGCCCCGCCTGCTACGGCGACGGCACAGACGGCACACGTACAATCAGTCCGGGTGCGCTCGACATGGGTGGACTTATCATCACACCCCGCCGGGCCGACTTCGACGACCTCACAGCTAAAGAAGCATCAGCCATCCTGGCCGAAGTCGGCATTAGCCAAGAAGAAATGAAATCCATGCAAAAACACTTCAGCAGATACCTATGAAACAACCCACCGTCAGCGTGGGCATCATCCAACATGCCCCGCACATTGACCTCACCCTCCATGGCACTTTCCGCACTGATAGCGGTGTGCTCCTGCAAGGAACACATAGAGCCACATCTTCCGGAAGTTCCCTCATTTGGGACGGACTGCCCTGCCCCCCGCTCACACTCACCCCTGCCGACAAAAAGGCCAGCTTCACCCTCTGCGCCGTCACCATCGGGAGAGCCTTCCACTGGCAGCGGCAGGAAGACCAAACTTTTACCGGTTCGCTGACCATCCTCCCCGACGGCGACGGACTGACAACCATCAACCGTCTGCCCGTGGAAGACTACCTGATAAGCGTCATCTCCTCGGAAATGCGCGCCACCTCCTCACCCGAACTGCTCAAGGCACACGCCGTCATCTCCCGGAGTTGGCTGCTGGCGCAGATGGAGCGGC
>ERZ779889.1720-NODE-1720-length-20500-cov-4.308486_pt1 | contig 20500 bp, 19 predicted proteins | sample MGYA00511030_ERZ779889 | MGnify/ENA primary metagenome ERZ779889 (study PRJEB29588, sample SAMEA2160616) | human gut metagenome | biome: human gut; feature: human-associated habitat; material: faeces | place: Denmark | collected 2008/2010 ...
ATTGATTGAACTGAAAAATCGTATTCATGAAATGCCGGAAATTTGTTTGGTCGATATGAAAACGGAAAGAATCACAAATGGCCTATCTGAAACTTTACTTCAAGCTATTCACAAGCGGCTTTCTAAAAATGAACAAGTGATCTTACTTTTAAATCGAAGAGGGTATCTTCCTGTTGTTCGTTGTAGCGATTGCGGACACGTTCGTATATGTCCAGATTGTGGGATAGCCTTAACGTATCATAAAAATCAAAACGCCTTAGTTTGTCATTGTTGTGGAAGGCAATTTAAATTTATGGAAGAATGTCCAAGTTGTCATTCTAAGAACTATTTTAAGGCCGGTATGGGTACAGAGCGATTGGAAGAACAGATTGTTGAAATATTTAAAGATCATCATGTAATTCGTATGGATGCGGATAGTACGCGAAAAAAGAATGCGCATGAAAAGTTGTTAAAAGAATTTGAAGAGTCTGGCGATCTATTAATTGGTACGCAAATGGTCGCAAAAGGACTTGATTTTGAAAGAGTGACTTTAGTTGGGATTTTAAATGCAGATGCCACGCTTTGTCGTAATGACTATAGAGCAAGTGAAACGGCTTATGAAATGTTAGAACAGGCAAGTGGAAGAAGTGGTCGAGGAAAATTAAAAGGTGAAGTTATGATTCAGACTTTTGATCCCGATCATTTTGTGATGCAATGTGTAAAGATGCATGATTATAAAAGGTTCTTTAATCAAGAAATGCGATATCGCCACCTAGGTATGTATCCACCTTATGTATATTTATGTACTTTAATCTTTACACATTTCGATTTTAATGAAGCTTATAAACAGGCAAGTGCTGCGAAAGAATATTTTTCTTCTTTGCGTGTTTTAGGGCCCATTGAAATTCGTATGCAACAAAAAAAACATCGTGTTCGTTTGATTTTAAAATCAAAGGATGACAAGTTACTACATGAACTTGTTCAGAATTATTTAGATGAAACAAAACAGATTGTGGATGTGAATATGCATCCGATTATGATGGAGGAATAGAATGCGAAAGTGGATATGGAAAGCTTTGGATGAAGTGGTAAATAAAGAAGTATATTCCAATTTATATTTAAGAAATCACTTGCATGAAGTGGATGAAAAAGATCGTGCTTTAGCAACAAGAATCTTTTATGGTACGATTCAAAATTATCGATATTGTAAAGCGTGTTGGTCAAAGTATGTGAAGAATAAATTAAATCCAAAAATGGATGTATTACTTACAATGAGTACATATCAATTGTTGTTTTTGGATAAAGTACCAAGCTATGCGATTGTTAATGATGCGGTTAATATCGCAAAAAAGATCAACGTTAAATATGCTGGTTTGACAAATGCTGTATTACATAAAGTGCGGCCGATTGAAACGGATAATATGGCTTTAAAATATTCTTTGCCAGATTGGCTATACAAGATGTGGACAAGTCAATATGGTCAAGAAAAAGCGCTTGTTATGGCAAAAGCAAGTGTGAATATTTTGCCAATGTACGTTCGCCGAAATGTGTTGAATACAAACGAATCTGATTTTGATTTGGATATTTTTGTTCGTGTTCAAGATGCATTGTACATCTATAAAGGAAATGATTATTTTCATCATGACTACTATCAAAAAGGCCATATGAGCGCACAAGATGAGGGGAGTTTTGAAATTGCGAAGTTTGTAGATCCGCAAGAAAATGAAAGGATTCTAGATTGTTGTGCGGCTCCAGGGACAAAAAGTATGGCCATGGCTGAAATGATGCATAATAAAGGGCATATTGATGCGTACGATTTACATGCACATCGTAAAGATTTGATTGAAAATGATGCCAAACGATTAGGAATTGATATTATACATGCCGGTGTTCAAGATGCGACTGAATTTAAAAGCTCTAATATGTATGATCGTATCTTATGTGATGTTCCTTGTTCAGGTTATGGTGTACTATCTAGAAAACCAGATATTAAATTACATATGGTACCTGAAGATATGGATACATTGATTCCTTTACAATATTCTATTCTGAATAATGTATGTCAATATGTAAAGGTTGAAGGAACTTTAGTTTATTCAACTTGTACAATGAATAAAAAAGAGAATGAAAAGCAGATTGAGAAGTTTTTGAAGGCGCATAAAGAGTTTAGTTTAGTAGAAGAAAAAACAATCTTTAGTAACGCTACACAAGATGGCTTCTATATGGCAAAACTAGTGCGTAAATGATATAATGAACGGTGGAAATTGAGGTGCTATTTTGGAAAGTTTATACAATTTAAATTATGATCAAATGTGCGAATATGCATTGGATCATGGATGGAAATCTTATCGTGGACATCAAATTTTTCAATGGTTATATCGTAACCGCGTATTTGATATTGATGAAATGACAAATGTATCAAAGGAAACAAGAGAAATCTTGAAGAAAGATTTTATTGTGAATCCTTTAGAATTAATAAAAAAACAAGTTTCACATGATGGAACGACAAAATTCTTGTTTAAAACAAGTGATGGAGCCCTATTAGAAAGTGTTATGATGGTCTTTGACTATGGAAGAAGTGTATGTGTTTCGAGTCAAGTTGGATGTAATATGGGTTGTGCATTTTGTGCAAGTGGGCTTACAAAGAAAAAAAGAGATTTGACAAGTGGAGAAATGGTTGCCCAAGTTATGTATGTTCAAAAAGAATTGGATAAAGATAACTTACGCCTATCGCACATTGTTGTCATGGGAACAGGCGAGCCATTTGATAACTATGACAATGTTATGAATTTTTTAGCTACGGTAAATCATGATCGTGGCTTGGGTATTGGTTCTAGACACATCACAATTTCAACTTGTGGAATTGTTCCAAGAATCTATGATTTTGCCAATGAGCATACCCAATACAATTTGGCCATCAGTTTACATGCACCAAATGATGAATTGCGTGATCAATTGATGCCTGTAAACCATGCATATCCATTAAAGGAATTGATGGAAGCAATTCAGTATTATGGTAAGGAAAATAATCGTCGTTTGACATTTGAATATATTTTATTAAAGGGTGTCAATGATCATCCTGAACATGCCAAACAATTATCGAAGCTTTTACATGGAATGAATGCCTATGTAAATTTGATTCCATATAATGCGGTGGATGAAAAAGGCTTCAAATCGGTTACACATGATGAGGCGATGGTATTCTATGATTTGTTGATGAAAAATCATGTGCGTTGCACAATTCGAAAAGAGCATGGTAATGATATTGATGCAGCTTGTGGTCAGTTAAGAATTAAGGAAATAAAAAAGGAAGGAATTTAAGTCGATGAAAGTTTTTGCGAATACGAATGTAGGTCTTGTAAGAAAATTAAATGAAGATGATTATTGCATTGCCCACAATGACAATGATGAATGGATGGCCATCGTCTGTGATGGTATTGGCGGGGCAAAAGCCGGAGAAGTGGCAAGTCATACAGCGGTCATGACAATGTATGAGGCATTTATGAAGGCTCCTAAATTTAATAAAGATCGACAGGTGGACAATTGGATTCGTGAAAATTTAAATCAGGCGAATGATTTTATTTATTCAAAAAGTTTAAAAAACCCAAACGAGAGAGGTATGGGAACAACCGCTGTTGGTGTAATTGTAGCTAAAATTGGAACCTTTATTTTCAATGTAGGAGATTCAAGAATCTATGCCGATTATAATGGGGAATTGATTCAAATGAGTGAAGATCATAGTGTAATTGCCCAACTTTTAAAGGAAGGCAAAATCACAAGTGAAGAGGCAAAAACACATCCTAAAAAAAATACATTGACAAATGCACTTGGTGTATGGCATGTGTTCCGTATCGATATCAATAAGATTGAAAATACATATAACTATTTATTGATCTCAAGTGATGGGCTTCATGGATATGTGGAAAAGAAAGTAATTTCAGATATTGTGCATGATGAAAGTCTTTCTTTACAGGAAAAAGTGGATACATTGATCGCAAGAGCCAACCAATCGGGTGGTTATGACAATTGTTCAATTATCTTAATGGAGAATGATGGAGAACAATAATATGATGATGGAACAGATAGCGAATCGTTATGAAATCTTGTCTTTGATTGGACAAGGTGGTATGGCGGATGTCTATAAGGCAAAAGATACCATTTTAAATCGTATTGTCGCAATCAAAGTTCTACGTGATAAATTAAGTCAAGATGCGATGGCACTTGTTCGTTTTCAACGTGAGGCAAGTGCAGCAAGTCGACTATCCCACCCCAATGTAGTGGATATATATGATGTTGGTGAATACGAAGGTATGCACTATATTGTTATGGAATTTATTCGTGGAAGAACATTGAAAGAATTGATTGCACAGCGTGGTGCCTTAGATGTCGATGAGGCCATAGGCATTATGAAACAATTGGTGAGTGCTATAAATCATGCGCATGAACATAAAATTATTCATCGTGACATAAAACCACAAAATGTTTTGGTCAAAGATGATGGAACCATAAAAATTACGGATTTTGGGATTGCGGTAGCCAATGGATCTGTACAATTAACTTTTAACAATACAGTCATGGGTTCAGCACACTACTTAGCTCCTGAAACAACACAGGGAAAAGAGCCCAACGAACAAGTCGATATATATTCTTTGGGAATTGTATTTTATGAATTATTAACAGGCAAAGTTCCTTTTACAGGAAAAACACCAACAGAAATCGCAATTAAGCATTTGCGTAAGCCAATACCATATGTTCGTGATTTTAACCCGAATATTCCGCAATCGGTAGAGAATATTATTTTAAAGGCGACGGCTAAAAATCTATCCGATCGTTATGTTTCTTGTAAAGAAATGCTTTATGATTTGATTCATTGCATGGATGATGAATACCGTAATATGAAACGTATCAAAGTGGATCAAGATCAAACAAGTGAATTGTTGAAATTTGATAATGGTCATCTTGATTTTGAGGATGAAGAGCCTGCAAAGGTGGAAAAGAAACAAAGAAATTGGATTCCTGCTTTAATGATTTCAGCCGCTGTAATTATTGGAATCGTTGTATTAGTACTTGTCGCAAGTATTACAGGAATCATTCGAATTAGTGGATTTTTAGGCTATCAAACGATGCCAGATGTGATTGGACAAACTCAAGAAGATGCGATCGATACATTGCAGGATGCGCATTTTAATACTTCTAAAGTCACATATGTCTATAGGGCAAATGATAAATATGAAAAGGGAAAAATCATTAAGTCTTCCCATAAAAAGGGTGAAGTTATTTTAAATGATACTAAGATCGTTTTAACTGTATCTAAAGGTGCGACCTATTTAGTACCTGATTTTACAGATGGAACGTATGTGGATGCTGAATATGAATTGGAAAAGAATTGTCCCAATGTAAATATTGTCGTGGAATACAAGGGTAAGAAAGATTTGGATCCGGGTATTGTGTTGAAACAAAAGGGCTTAACTCCAGGAACTCGAATGGATCCGGACAGTAAAAAAACAATAACATTCGTCGTAAGTACATATCCTTCTATTGTGATTCCGTCGGATTTGATTGGAAAAGATGTATTAGATGCCAAAGATGAATTGAATGATCTAGGCATTGCGGCTGTTTTAAGTAAAATTTCAGATGGTTCAGGAAGCAATAAAGTAATTAGTGTCTCACCAGATGTAGGGACAGAATATGTACAGGAAGGAACAAACAGTGTTGTTACACTGTATTATGATTAATATGCAGCAGGGAAGAATTATAAAAATTATTTCGAATCAATATACGATTCAAAATGAAAAAGAAGAAATTATTGCCAAACCAAGAGGTAAAATGCGCCAGCAACAAACGCCTGTTGTAGGGGATTTTGTAGAATATGAAAAGATTGAAGATTCGTATCGCATTCATAAAGTGTTGCCACGAACAAATCGTCTTTTAAGACCGGCCATTGCCAATGTCGATCAGGCATTGATTGTCACAAGTTTAAAAGATCCAGATTATTCATGTCATCTTTTAAATCGTTTGATTTTCTTGGTAGGTCTGGCTGGAGTAAAACCGGTGATTTGTGTGACAAAACTGGATTTGTTAGAGGATTCTGAAGAAATCTTGGCGGATTTAGAAAAATACAAAAAGGCTGGATATGATGTGGTATTCTCAAATCCAGGTAGTGATGATAGAGAATTGCAGGGAATTTTAAATGGTAAGGTATCCGTATTATGTGGCCAATCTGGAGCGGGTAAGAGTAGTTTATTGAATCGCTTAAATCCGGATTTTGAATTGCAGACACAAGCTATCTCAAAAGCTTTAGGACGTGGTAAACATACAACACGCTATTGCCAATTACATCCAGTATGTGATGGATTAGTGGCGGATACGCCAGGTTTTTCAAGTTTAGATTTTACTAGATTAGATACATCCCATTTAGATGCGTGTATTCTTGATTTTAAACCTTATATTCATACGTGTCGATTTAAAGACTGCAAGCATTTAAATGAACCGGATTGTAGCATTAAAGAAGCGGTCAATAAAGGCGAAATCAACGCGTCAATCTATGAGGATTATAAAAATATAATGGAAGAAAGAGGTAAGAAACTATGAATGAAATTGTAATTGCACCTTCAATTTTATCTTTGGATTATTCCAATGTGAGTGCGCAACTTGAAGAGTTAAAGGCATCCAAGGCGAAATGGTTACACTTTGATGTGATGGATGGTCATTTTGTACCAAACTTAACTTTTGGACCTGATATTTTAAAAGGCTTTAAAAAGGCTTGTCCATTATTTATGGATGTGCATTTGATGGTTGAAGATCCCAAAACGTATGCACCAATTTTCATTCAAAATGGAGCGGATTTAGTCACATTCCATACAGAAGCTTTAGATAATGATTTAAGTCGTATTCAAGGCTTATTGGATGAAATTCATAATTTGGGGGCAAAAGGCGGTATTGTGGTTAAGCCAAATACAGCGATCGAACCTTTTGAAAGTGTATTAAAATCTTGTGATTTAGTTTTAGTTATGAGTGTAGAGCCTGGCTTTGGTGGTCAAAAATTCATGGCAGACATGCTTAAAAAGGTAGAGTGGTTAAAAGAGAAACGTGAAGAATTGAATCTGTCCTATCGCATTGAAATTGATGGTGGTATTAATCAAGATACATATAAATCTGCATTGGATGCAGGTTGTGATACATTGGTTGCGGGAAGCTACGTATTTAAAAATGATATTACTAAAACCATTGAAGGTATGCTTGCATAAATATGACTTGTGCTGTTTTGATTACCCCACTCGTTGATGTTGTACCTATTATTGAAGGTTGTGATTATATTGGCGTAGATGCGGGGGCATTAAAAATTATAGATCAAGGTCTTCCTATTAAAATGGCTGTTGGAGACTTTGATTCTTTAAACGAAGAAGATTTAAAACGAATTACGTGCCCGATTGAAAGACATCCAATCATGAAAGATGAAACGGATTCAGAACTTGCGATTCGATTATGTAAAGATTATGATACGATCTATTTGTATGGTGGAATACAGGGCAGAATCGATCATACAATTGCCAATATTCGTTTGGCTATGTATCGTTTTAATAATTTGGTTTTGATGGATGAACATCAAAAGATATCTGTTATGAATGTAGGGGAGTATGAAATTGATAATACGTATCGGCATATTTCATTCTATCCAATTTTAGAAGGTGTGCTTTCTTTATCTGGATTTTTATATCCACTACAATCTAGACGTATTCATATTGAGGAAATATATACAACAAGTAATTCTTTGGTTGAAGATAAAGGCATTGTTCGTATAGAAGAGGGGCGCTTTCTTTGTGTACAATCCAATTGGAGGTAGTCTATGTTTTATGATGTAGCTATGAACTTTGTGATTGGAACCATTTTAATGGTGGCTGGAGCTATCATGCTGTGTATTCCAAATCGCGTTTTCACATGGATCTTAGTTGTTTCCATTCTGTTTTTATTTGCGAACGGAGTTACTTTATTTATTCGTTTTATTAAAAATAAAAAGAACAAAGACTTTTTCTTTTCAATCTTATCGTTTGCGTTTATGTTTTTCTTGATGAACTTTCGTTATATTCCGCAATGGATCTTGCGAGTGAATTTTGGTGGGTATTGTATTCTTTGTGGTTCGGCTTGTTTTATTCAACTTGTGATTGATAAAATCAATCGTTTTAAAGGGAAGTTCTTTAACTTTGTGTTTACACTTATTTATATTTTATTTGGATTTTATCTTCTTTTGAATCCGAATTTTCATACGGATCTTTTAATGCAGGCATTTGGAATCTATTTTATGATTCTAGGCTTACGTTATTTAGGCGATGGATATGTGGGAATCAATCCTCTTACAAAATATAAGTGGAAACGTAAAGTAAGAATCACGCTTCCTGCTTTTTTGTGTGCTTTAGTGCCCGATGCTGCATTGGCGAGTATTAACCGTTATTTAGAAGAAGGCAAACCAGAAGATTTAAATACGTATAAAATGGAGGATCCTGTTCGTTTAAAAGTGATTGTACATGTGGGGCCTAAAGGTTTTCAAAAGGTAGGTCACATTTGTTTTTCATATGACAATATTGTATATAGTTATGGCAATTATGATAGTGACTCCTTTCGTTTGAATCAAACAATTGGAGATGGTATCTTTTTTACGGTGCCTTTAGAGAAATATATTCCGAATATGATTTCGGCTGAAAATAATTTGATTTTTGAGTATGGTATTTTGACCACGCCTACACAAAATGAATTCATAGAAAAGGAAATTGAAAAGATTCGTTTAAATGGCTATCGTTGGTATACTAAAATAGAAAAAGAAGATGGCTATGATCATTTTAGTCAGTATGAAATGGATTATCCAAGTCGACTTCATTATCGTACGGGAGCTAAATTATATAAGGTAAAGAGTGGTAAATTTCATATTTATTGGGCTTTAGGTGATAATTGTGCTTCTTTTACAGATTTAGTTTTAGGAACACTTGGTGCAGATGTATTAAGTATACGTGGGATCATTAGTCCTGGAACGTATTTGGATTGGCTTCAAAAAGAATATTTAAAGAAAAATAGTCCAATTGTATCTAGGTGTATATATACAAAAGAAACGGTGGAACAATAGATGAATGGATATTTTTATGTATTAACGACAATTGATATTTTCGTTCTTTGTTTCATGTGCGTGTTGACGCGATTAAGTGAATCATTAAATAAAAAACAAAAGCGAGGTTTTTTCCTTGCGTTTATATTGATTGCGTTTATTTCTATATTAGAAGTCACTACCTTAAAAGTGGATGGTTTACCAGTTCGTTATCGTTGGATCAATATTATATCGAATTATCTTGGCTTTGGACTTACACCATCTGTTTGTATCTGTTTGGTGTATGTATTGGATAAAAAGACGAGGCTTAGGTGGGAATTTAAATTGGCAATTTTATGCGAAATTATCTATCTTTTAGTTCTTGCGATATCGATTCCGTCTGGACTTGTATTTTCAGTAAGTCAAGAAAATATATATTCTCGTGGGCCTTATTTCTTTATTTACATCTTTGCGTATTTTATATCTATATTCTATTTGTCTTTATCTACGATCTTAGTTTCGAAGCAGTTTCAAAATCGCAGTAAAGCATTGATTTATCCATTGATTATCTTCTTGGCTGCAGAAACCATCATTCAAATCCTACTTCCTAATCTTCATGTGAGCTGGCTTTGTGTCACTTTACTTTCTGTACTTTATTTTATTTATTGTAGTGAAATGTGGAATCAATTGGATAGTTTAACAGGATTGTTGAATCAGAATAGTTTCTTGAATCGTAGTCATGAAATGAATTATACAAATGGAATGTTGATAGTGTTTGATGTGAATGATTTTAAACATGTCAATGATGTGTATGGACATGTCAAAGGAGATCTTTGTCTAAGTATCATTGCCAACTGTATTAAGAAAGCCTATGCCAAATATGGATATTGTTACCGAATTGGTGGCGATGAGTTTTGTGTATTATTAAAAAATTGTCGTAATGAAGAATCGTGTTCTATACAATTTGATTATTTGATGAAATCCAAACAAAGAAAATATAAATATTTGCCTTCGGTATCTTATGGATCGGCTTTGTTGCTGACGGGAGATATTGTGAGTGTTAAGGATTTGGCAGATCAAAATATGTATTTAAATAAAAAGCGAAATAAAGAACAGCAGTGATTTGATAATCGCTGCTGTTTTAAGGTAGAAACCAAGTAATCAAATCCACGATCCATGCGATGAAAGTAGATCCTTTCTTAATTTCGTTGTCATATTGATGGGATTATATTATTTCTTCTTTTGAAAAACCCTTTTGTGTTAAATCTTCTATTTCTTTTTGAGTTAGGCCTTGATTTAGTAATTCATCCTTATCTTGTTTGTTCATTTTCTTTACCTCTTATGAATGGCTATTATCTTTACGATATTGCAATGGAGAAGTATGAGTGGCCTTTTTAAAGGCTTGTGCAAAATAAGATTGACTTGTAAAACCAACAATATATGCGATTTCTGAAATTTGTAGGTTGGTTGTAGACAACAAAAGTTTAGCTTCTTCCAAACGTTTTTGAATCATATAGTTAATGGGAGAAATGCCTTTATATTGTTTAAAGGCATGTACAATATGGTATTTGTTTAAGAATGTGAGTTCACTTAATATATCGAGTGTGATGTCTTCTTTGAAGTGTGCATCAATATATTTTTCGATAAAGACACAATCTTTATTGGCTTTATTGATTGGTGAAGATTTTAAGTTGATGTTTGCGCGTCGCATGAGGTTGATCAATAAAACTTCAAGTAGGTTTTGACAAAGAGATTGGTATTCTGTATCTTTTGTCTTTACTTCAAATAGGATTGTTTTCAAATAAAATAAAACTTCATGTTTATATTCACAATAATTGGCAATACTACAACCTTGTTCTTCATCTTCTTCTTTTGAAAAGTAAGTGACACCTTCAATTCCCATGACAATATATTCGAAGTTTACATTTTCAATACCACGTTCTGTATGGGAAACAAGAGGATTAACTATAACTAGATCATCTTCTTTGACAGGATAGTTTTTATTATCTAGACTTAGTAGTCCATGACCTCTTGTCACATAGAACATTTCTGTATATAAGTGTGTATGCAGAGTGGAATTCCATTCATGATCAAATTTAGATTCTGTTATATATAAAAGCTTTGGGCGTGCTTTATTAAAGTCTACTTGATCGATTTGAAAGCGTTGTGTACTCATATAAACACCTCTTTTTGTATAATTATATAATGTTTTCATTTATTTATCAATTTTGTTCATAAATTCATCGAATCGCAATATATCTAAAATATCGAGCTATATTTTTATGATAAAGCGCTTACAAATAAGCTATACTTTGATTGTCAAAAGAGGTTCATACGAATTTTATGAGGAGGTAAAGTATGAAAAAAGTTATAACTGCTGGGTTATCATTTGCGATGGCTGCTTCAATGTTAGCAGGATGTTCAAGTAAACCAGCTGAAAATTCGGATTCTGGAGATAAACGAGTATTAAAATTTGATTCGTTCTCTGGTGGAAATGGTGAAGAAGTGTTTACAAAGTTAGCAAAGGCTTTCGAAAAAGCAAATCCAGATGTAGATGTACAATTGCGCTTTGAAAAAGAATTGCCAGATGTATTAAATAAAGAAAATGCGAAGGGTGAATATTCAGATGTTGTTTATTATAATTTAGGACAGCCTTCTGGATATACGGAAACTCAATTAAATACACACGAAGTATTAGATATCTCTGATGTTGTTAAAGAAGTAGGTATGGATGAAAACTATGCGAATAGTAGTATCGTACAATATTATGGGGATGGAAAATCTTATTTAATGCCACTTAAAACAACACCTGCTGGATTCTTCTATAATACAGAATTAGTTGGAGAAGGAAAGAAATATGATCTTCCAACAACTTGGGATGAATTCTGGGCTTTAGGTGATCAAGCTAAACAAGATGGTATTTCATTATTTACATATCCAACAAACGGTTACTTTGATAATACATTAAATGCATTGTTAAAAGAAACAGGTGGAGAAGAATTATTATCTAATGTATTAAATTATGATAAGGATGCTTGGAATACAGATGGTGCTAAACAAACTATCGATATTTTAACTAAATTAGTAAGTCCTGATTATTTATATTCGGATACAGTATCTAATGCCAATGCGAAAGATGGATTCACAATGAACCAACAGGCAGTTATTGATGGAAAAGCATTATTCATGCCTAATGGTGACTGGGTAGTGAATGAAATGGCAGATACAACGCCTGAAGATTATCACTGGGGATTACTTCCATTGCCTGCATTAGAAAAAGATGGTGAACGTTTCGTTGGATCTATGACTGAACAAGTGTGGATTCCTGCTCAAGCTAAAAACGTAGATGATGCGAAAGCATTCTTGAAGTTTATCTATTCTGAAGAAGGTGTTAAGATCATGGCTGAAGGTGGAAACATCGTTCCAACAGATACTATGTCTGAAACAATTGCAGCTATGGAAGATGGATATACAAAAGAATTCTTCTCAGTATATGATAATGCTTCTGCAGCTTTAGGTGCATTTGCTCCTTATAACACAGATAACTTACCAGATTTCGATCGTGCTGCTACAGTATTTGGTTCAATCGACTCTTTAGCAACAGGTGAATTAAGTGCAAAAGATTATCAAGCTAAATTATCAGATGCTTGGGCTAAATTAGCAAAAAATAAAGCCGTAACTGAATAATTAAAAAAGTATATTTTAACATAAAGTGATGAGCAAATTATTGCTCGTCGCTTTTTAAAAGATGGGAGGTAACTCATGAATAAAAAGAAAGCACAAAATCGTTTCGTATTTGCGTGTCTTGCACCAGCCGTTATTTTAGTTGTCATTTTTATGGTCATTCCAACGATTGATGTATTTAAGACGGCATTCTTTAAAAAGAGCAATTTCGTAAGTGATGCCACTTTTGCAGGTTTATTCAACTTTAAGGTTCTTTTTAACGATATGCGTTTTATTGAGGCTATGCAAAATACAATTTTATATGTTGTATTGATCACAATCATCACTTTGGTGTTGGCAGTCTTATTTGCGACCTTATTAACTCGTGAAGAATTTGTAGGAAAGAACTTCTTCCGCGTGATTTTCTATATTCCAAATATTTTGAGTATTGTAGTTATCGCAGGTATTTTCTCAGCCATTTATCAACCAACCAATGGTATTTTGAACTCATTCTTAGGTATGATTGGTCTAGAATCTTTACAAAGACAATGGATGGGAAATCCAGCCATTATTAACTATTCTATTATTGGTGCATTAGTTTGGCAGGCCATTGGATATTATATGGTTATGTATATGTCGAGTATGACAAGTATTCCAGAAAATTTATATGAAGCAGCAAGTTTAGAAGGGGCTAGTAAAGTAAAACAATTTTTTATGATTACTTTACCATTGATTTGGGATAACATTCGTACAACTTTGACTTTCTTCGTTATTTCTACAATTAACTTATCCTTTATGTTTGTGCAGTTGACAAGTGAAGGAAACTTAGGAAGTGAAGTGGCATTGAACTATATGTATAACAATGCGTTTGCGGGTAAATATGGATTTGGTATGGCAATCGGAGTTTGTATCTTCGTATTCTCATTTGCGTTATCCGCTATTATAAATAAAGTCACAGAACGTGATGTATTGCAGTATTAGGAGGATGAAATATGAAGAAGCGTAATTTTCCTTTATATAAAATCTTTGTTTATGTAGCATTGATTACGTTGGCTGTTTCGATTATTGTACCGATCGCATGGGTTTTCCTTGCATCTTTAAAATCGCAACTCGAATTGGTAAGTGGCAATCCATTTGATTTTCCAAAACAAATGTTATGGTCAAACTTTGCGGATGCCTTTGTGAAGGCAAGAATGGGTGATTATTTGTTGAATACGATTATCGTAACCGCATTATCTTTAGTTATCTTGTTGGTGGTTGCTCTTCCTGCATCGTATGTATTAGCTCGCTTTGATTTTGTTGGAAAGAAATTCTTTAACGGATTGTTTATGGCCGGACTATTTGTCAACGTGAATTACATTGTATTACCTATTTTCTTGATGTTATTTAATGCCGATATCAAGCTTGGTGTCGACTTTTTCTTGAATAGTAAATTCTGGCTATCTGTCGTTTATGCAGCAACAGCCTTGCCATTTACGATTTACTTGTTGACAGGTTATTTCAAAACGTTGCCAAAAGCTTATGAAGAAGCAGCTCGTATTGATGGTTGTGGTTATTTCAAGACTATGACTAAAATTATGATTCCAATGGCTAGACCTAGTATTATTACTGTTATTTTATTTCAGTTTTTAGCATTCTGGAACGAATATATTATCGCATTTACATTTATGGATAAAGATAATGCGACTTTGGCAGTTGGTGTTAAATATTTGATGGCCGATGCAAAATCACAAGCGAATTTTGGTGTTATGTATGCTGGATTGGTAATTGTTATGATTCCAACACTGATTCTTTATATTTGTGTTCAAAAGAAGATTACACAAGGTATGAGCATTGGTGGAATGAAAGAGTAAGAGGTGTCTAGTATGAGAGATGATAATAAAGTAATGAATATAGTTATGATTATTTTATTCTTTGTGTTTTTAGGACTAATCATTTGGGCACAAAAGACAGTGAGTGTTCGTAATTTAATGATTGAAATTGTTGGATTGACGGGTTTGCTTACATTGTTGTTTTTATACAACAAGAAACATAAATAGGAGGATGAAGTATGGCAGAATTATCATTGCAGCATGTTGATAAAATATATGACAACAATGTTCAGGCTGTATTTGACTTTAATTTAGATGTAAAAGATAAAGAATTTATTGTGTTTGTAGGACCTAGTGGATGTGGTAAGTCTACAACACTTCGTATGATTGCTGGTTTAGAAGAAATTAGTGCTGGTGATTTCTATATTGATGGAAAAAGAATGAATGATGTGGAACCAAAAGATCGTGATATTGCGATGGTATTCCAATCTTATGCCTTATATCCACATATGAGTGTATATGAAAATATGGCTTTTGGTTTAAAACTTCGTAAGTTCAGCAAGGAAGAAATAGATAAACGTGTACATGAAGCGGCACGTATTTTGGAAATCGAACCTTATTTGGATCGTAAACCAAAGGCATTATCGGGTGGACAAAGACAACGTGTTGCATTAGGACGTGCGATTGTACGTAATGCGAAAGTATTCTTGATGGATGAACCACTTTCAAACCTAGATGCTAAATTGCGTGTTCAAATGCGTTCTGAAATCATTCAGCTACATGAAAGAATTGGCGCTACTACAATTTATGTTACACACGATCAAACAGAAGCTATGACAATGGCGGATCGTATTGTTGTTATGAAGGGTGGATATATTCAACAGATTGGTTCACCTAAAGAAATTTATAATAATCCCGCAAATCTATTTGTGGCAGGATTCTTGGGAGCTCCAGCTACAAACTTTATTAAGGGTGTTTACAAAAATGGATGCTTTTATGTAGATGATATGAAGATTGATATTCCTTTGATGTATCACGAAAAACTTTCTAGCTACCAAGGAAAAGAAATCATTATGGGTATTCGTCCAGAAGATCTACATGGGGAAGGCATTGTTGCCGATACGTATCCAAGTGCAAACTTTGATTTTGAAATTGAAGTGGCTGAATTATTGGGACATGAATATATTTTACATGGTTCTTTGAATGGGCAAAAAATGTGTGCAAAAGTAAATTCTCGTTTAGAACCAGAAGCACATACAACAATTAAATTGACTATGGATTTATCAAAAGTGCATTTCTTTGATTTAGAAACAGAAAATAGAATTGACTAGTTTAGGAGAAAATAAAAATGATTGAAACAGGCAGAGTAACTGTACCAACAGATGTTGATGTGATTGATGCGACAATTGAAATCATTCATCGATGGAAAGCCGATGCGATTCGTGACTGTGATGGAACGGATATGCCGGAAGAATTGCGTAAAATGGACATCAAACAATATGCGACTTATTATACAACAAGAAAAGATAATGCGTGGGCTAAGGCCAATCCGGATGAAATTCAACAAATGTATTTGATGAGTGATTTTGTGACGGCTCGTGATACAGAATTAAAGATTCAAATCATGCAGCATTTCTATTCAGATCAATTAAAGCCAAACACAAAAGACAATCATAGATGGTGGGAAGTGATTGATCGTACTACAGATGAAGTCATCACAAATTGGGATTATGATGAAAAAACGATGGAAGTCATCATTCATGATACCATTCCATATCATGCGTATACTGTAAGCTTTTTAGCTTTCGTTATTTGGGATCCTGTACATATGTATAATGCCCTAACAAACGATTGGAAAGATGAAGAGCATCAGATGACGTATGATGTTAGACAGCCAAAAACACAAAAGTATGTTTTGGATAAATTTAGAAAGTTCTGTGAGGAAAGAGATGATGTAAATGTTGTTCGTTTTACAACATTTTTCCACCAGTTTACTTTACAATTCGATGAGTTTGCGCGTGAAAAATTTGTAGATTGGTTTGGATATAGTGCATCTGTTTCTCCATATATCTTGGAACAGTTTGAAAAAGAAGTAGGTTATCCATTTAGAGCGGAATATATTATCAACAAAGGATTCAATAATTCCACTTTCTGTGTACCTACGAAAGAATATCGTGATTTTATGGATTTCCAACAACGTGAAGTAAGTAAACTCGCTAAGAAATTTGTCGATATTTGTCATGAATATGGAAAAGAAGCCATGATGTTTTTAGGCGATCACTGGATTGGTACAGAGCCATTTGGTAAATATTTTGAATCGATTGGTTTGGATGCGGTTGTAGGATCGGTTGGTTCAGGAACAACACTTCGTTTGATTTCAGATATCAAGGGTGTTAAATATACAGAAGGAAGATTCTTACCTTATTTCTTCCCAGATGTTTTCCATGAAAATGGAGATCCTTTAAAAGAAGCTAAAGTGAATTGGGTTACAGCAAGAAGAGCCATCTTGCGAAGTCCAGTGGATCGAATTGGGTATGGTGGATATTTAAAACTTGCGTTGGATTTTCCAGAATTCATTGATTATATTGAAAAGGTTTGTGATGAATTCCGTACTTTATATTCACATGTAAATCAACAAGTTCCACATAACTTATTAAAAGTGGGTGTTATCAATAGTTGGGGTGAACTTCGTCGTTGGGGAACGCATTTAGTTCATCATGCGATTTGGTATAAACAAATTTATTCATACACTGGTGTTATGGAAGCATTGAGTGGATTCCCGTTTGATGTTCGCTTTATTAGTTTTGATGATATTCGCAAAGATCCATCCATTTTAGCGGATATGGATGTTGTGATGAATGTTGGTTCTGCCTATACAAGTTTTAGTGGTGGTGCAGAATTTGATGAAACAATCATTACAGCACTTCGCCGTTATGTAGACCAGGGTGGTGGATTCATCGGTGTTGGTGAGCCAACAGCTATAAATCGTAATGGTAAATATTTTACATTATATGATGTATTAGGTGTCGATAAAGAATTAGGTTTCACTATGCATACAGACAAGTATAATTGGGAAGTGCATCCAAATCATTTTATTACGGAACAATTAGAGCATGAAGACTGGGGAGAATGCATCAATAATGTATATGCACTACCTGGTACAGAAATCTTGGCTGAAAAAGATTTGCATGTAAATCTAGCCGTGAATGAATATGGAAAAGGGCGCAGTGTGTATATGAATGGTCTTCCTTTTAGTTTTGAAAATGTACGACTCTTATATCGTGCCATCTTCTTTGCGGCACATAAGGAAGATGAGATGAAGCGTTGGTATTCAGAGAACTATAATGTGGATGTCAATGTATATCCTTCTACAAATAGTTTCTGTGTTGTAAATAATACATACGAACCTCAAACTACAACAATTTATAAGGGTGATGGTTCTAGTTTTGAAGTTGAATTAGCAGAATGCGAAATTCAATGGTTTGAAATATAATAATATCTTGTAAAAGTAAATAGAGCCAAGCTGAAAGTGCAGAGAAATCTGCACTTTTAGCCTATTGTGGATGGTAAAATAGAAATATAGGGTGGTGATTTTTATGGATAGTCTTATTTTTGACGAGAAAAAGAAAGAATTTACTGTATTGGATGGAAGTTTAGGTAAGTATTCGTTTTATGATGTTGTTTCAAGTCAAATTGTATATGAAGACGCAAAATATAAAGACAAATCACCTATGTTTTCTCATAAGGTGTTAGTAAGTACTTTGAATTTGAGTATTTTCATTGAAATGAAAAAAATATATGTGGGTATTGAAATTCAATTCTTAAATGGAAATAAGGTATATGTATATATTTCGAAATCTCCAGTCATTCAACATAATTTTCAATTCAAACAAGACTTGAAGATTGCCAAATGTTTGAATGAAAAATTAAAAGAATTCTATAAATAGAAAAAAAGAAGAGTTTATCTCTTCTTTTTTATCTTATGCATAATTTTTTTAAGGATCCTAATTATCTAAAATTAAATAGCGTTTTGTTTCTTCAATGTTTTTAATGTTCTAGCTGAAACACGGATAGTTTGAGGTTTTCCGTCAACTACAACACGAACTTTTTGAAGATTCACGTTCCATTTACGGCGAGAAGCACGCATTGAGTGAGAACGTTTATTTCCAGATAAAGGACCTTTTCCAGATACTGCACATACTCTTGACATCTTAATGTCCTCCTTTTTCTTTCATTTACGCAATCGCTTAACTATAATACCATTAACAAGCCTGTATTTCAAGTCCTGAATTAAAATTTGTTAGGAATTCAATAGAATGTTATAATGATAGTGTTTTGAAAAGAGGAGTAGATAGAATGTTGAATTCGAATTATATATGGATTATTGGAATGTGTTTAATCACACTCGTTATTATGTTAGTCATCATGCCTGGATTGATTGATTATTTACATAAAATTAAGTTTGGACAAACAGAAAGAGAAGAGGGTTTGGCAAGCCATAAAAAGAAGAATGGTACGCCTACGATGGGTGGCTTAGCCTTCATTATTGTACCAACACTTGTTTATATTATAGGTTCTTTCTTTACTCCATTCAAACTGGATATGAATACAATGATTATTCTACTTGCCTTTGTAGGGTATGGTGTTGTTGGATTTATTGATGATTATATTATTGTTGTACAAAAGAATAATGAGGGGCTAAAACCAGCTCATAAGTTTTTATTTCAGTCTATTTTAGCGGTTGTGTTTTTCTTCTTATATCGTACAAGTTCAACTACAGATATTTGGATTCCTATTTTGAATGTGACAATCGATTTATCATGGTTCTACTTTATTTTAGTATTCTTTATGTTTACAGCTGAAACGAATGCGGTGAACTTAACGGATGGTTTAGATGGATTGTGTGCAGGCCAGATGGTCATTGCGCTTGTTCCATTTGTGGTATTCGCATGGATGCAAGGATTATATAATGTGGCATGTTTGATTTGTCTCGTGATCTTTGCGTTACTTGGATATTTGAAGTTTAATAAGCATCCAGCTCAAATCTTTATGGGGGATACGGGATCATTGGCTTTGGGTGGCTTGATTGCTGCTGTCGCAATGGTCTTAAAACAAGAAATTTTATTGATTATTATTGGTTTTGTTTTTGTTGCAGAAGTTTGCAGCGTTATTATACAGGTTACGTATTATAAAAAAACACATAAGAGAATTTTCAAGATGGCGCCTTTGCACCACCACTTTGAAATGTGTGGATGGTCTGAAGAAAAGGTTGTTACACGTTTTAGACTTGTTGGTGTTATCTTTGCGGTTCTTGGACTTGTTTTGGGGGTAATGTAGATGGAAACTGTATTGGTCATTGGGGCTGCCCGTAGTGGGATTGCCGTTAGTAAGCTTTTATTAAAGAATGGATATCATGTTGTTTTAACGGATTCGAATGAGGTTAAAGAAAAGTCGGAATTAGAATCAATAGGTATCGAAGTGTTTGATGGGGGGCATCCAGATTCATTAAAAGAAAAGAAGTACGCGTTTATTGTGAAGAATCCTGGTATTCCTTATCGTGTTCCTTTCGTACATTATTTTGTAGAACAAAACGCAAAAATCTATACAGAAATTGAAGTGGCGTATCGGTATGCCAAGAACTTTAATTATGCAGCCGTAACAGGTACAGATGGTAAGACAACCGTAACGACGTTATTATATGAGATGTTGAATCGACAAAAGAAAAGTTTGGTTGCTGGAAACATTGGTACGCCTTTATGCGAATTGGCTTTAGAATATACGGATGAAGACTATAATGTAGCTCTTGAATTAAGTAATTTCCAATTGTTGGGAATTGAAACATTTAGACCTCATGTATCAACCGTGACAAATTTGGCACCGGATCATTTAGATTATATGGATAGTCTTGAAGCGTATTATGAAAGTAAGATGCGTATTTATGAAAACACAAATGCGGATGATTACTTTATTCGTA
>ERZ779889.1726-NODE-1726-length-20467-cov-3.482216_pt1 | contig 20467 bp, 19 predicted proteins | sample MGYA00511030_ERZ779889 | MGnify/ENA primary metagenome ERZ779889 (study PRJEB29588, sample SAMEA2160616) | human gut metagenome | biome: human gut; feature: human-associated habitat; material: faeces | place: Denmark | collected 2008/2010 ...
CCCAGGTAAGCAGCGGCGGCGGAGAACAGAATTGCCATGCCGATGCCCCACAAGACCGACCAAAGATTTACTTCGGGATATTTTTTCTTGGGAGACATTATTGGTTCGTAAGTCTCCCTCTCTTTCAGTGGCCTGAACGCATTTTCCGGTAGGCCTGTTTTTTTCTCTTCGTCTTGTTTCATTGCTATAAAATCAGTTTAAAGGTTTGTTCGGTTAATGAATGGCCCTTGTATGGCAGGCCTGGACAAAATTATGTAAATTTATGCTTTTACCGATGCTTTTGATGTGATTTTTTGCTCCTTGTGCAGTGAATGTCCGCCATGTTTTGCCTTATATGGCCTTTTTATGATTTATCTATGCCATCCGCGCAAAACCGCGTCTAAAGAATACGATTCGGCCAACTATGCCGGACATTTATTCCCATTTCATATACTGATTCAATAATTTTCAAAATTCGGAACGACGAATAGAAAACGGGACTGTGCATTCGTAAACATCTTATAATCAACAAGAAAATCTCATCTGTGCGTCCCCTTAATGGTAGCCGGAAGCGGAAAGGAGGGTAAGCGAGAGCAGAAAGGAGACTGGCCGACCTTACCCTAGGTCCGGCTCTCGGCTACCTTTAAGCTCCGCCGGGCGAAGGCAAAAAAGTATATATTTTTCCAATCTACCATCGGCAACTGCGTCGGGCAACCATCTTTTAGACGCAGCTTTGCGCGGGGGACGGGCAAACAAGCAATCGTGCGCAGCAGAGGCCGGCCGGATTCATCGCTCCTTTCCGAACTTGCACGGTTGATTTTATACTGTGCTTCCCGCATCTGAAAAACAGTTCGGAAACTTGGTTGGGAAAATGGGGATATTCATTAAAGAGAAAAAACGTTTTGTAAAAAATGCCGTTATTGGCATGAAGAGATTAATGGTTATGTAAGAAACTGAGGGTGTATGGCTTTTTTCAAGAAGCGGAATGTTGTTTTTCTAGCGTTTCTGACTTTCATATCCGAGGTTGTTGAGGCAAAGGTGGAGGCTTGTGGTACGGACGGCTTTCAGTTTGCCGCGATGTGGTTCTTTTTCATGAAGAATGGGTGGAAATGACTTTAAAAACACGAAAAAATGCAATCTTTCCAACAGCTTCCTTAAATAAATATATTACCTTTGCAGGGAAATTGCAATGTGTAATTTACAAAAATGACCGATACAATCAAACATCAGGGTACTGTGGAAAACATTAAGGGCACTCATGTGCAGGTACGCATCGTACAGACATCGGCGTGTTCTTCTTGTTCTGCCAAATCATTTTGCTCTTCTTCTGAAAGCAAAGAAAAGCTTATTGACATATATGATGCAGACACTTCGTCTCTCCATGTGGGGCAGGATGTTGTGATATGTGGCACGACGTCAATGGGAATGCGTGCTGTCGGTTTGGCTTTCGGAGTACCTTTTTTAATTTTGATAATGGCTTTGTTTCTCCTTTATGGTCTGTCTGGGGGCAATGAAGCCGTTTCTGCATTAGGCGCGTTGGGAATGCTTGTACCTTATTATGTAGTACTCTATTTGATGAGGGGGCGCATCAAACGGCGTTTTTCATTTAGAATCGAATAATTAATTAAAATAACTAACTTATTATGAATCTAATTCTGGTTGCTGTGCTTTCATTGGGGGCTATCGGGTTAATTTCGGCTGTTGTGCTGCTTCCAAAAAGTTTGCAGTGTATGAAGACCCTCGTATTGGCGAGGTGGCAGAAGTGTTGCCTCAGGCAAATTGTGGAGGGTGCGGTTATCCGGGATGTTCCGGCTTTGCCGAGGCTTGTGTGAAAGCTGGTTCGCTAGACGGGAAGTTATGTCCTGTTGGTGGGCAGGCTGTCATGGCACGTGTGGCTGCCATCTTGGGACTGGAAGCTGTTGCGGCAGAGCCAAAAGTTGCCGTAGTTCGTTGCAACGGTAGTTGTGAACATCGTCCGCGTGTGACTCGTTACGACGGTGTGCAGTCGTGTGCCATTGCCCATGCTACTTATGGTGGTGAGACTGGCTGCACATTTGGTTGTTTGGGATGCGGTGACTGTGTGTCTGCTTGTCAATTTGATGCTATCCGGATGAATCCGGATACTGGATTGCCCGAAGTAGACGAAGATGCTTGCACGGCTTGTGGCGCTTGTGCTAAAGCTTGTCCTCGCCGTATTATTGAGATTCGTCCAAAAGGCAAGAATAACCGCCGTGTTTATGTATCATGTGTCAATAAAGACAAAGGTGCTGTCACTCGTAAGGCTTGTGAAGTCGGGTGCATTGGCTGTGGCAAGTGTGTGAAGGTTTGTCCTTTCGAGGCCATTACGTTAGAGAATAATTTGGCATATATTGACCCGGCTAAATGCAAATTGTGCCGTAAGTGCGAGCAAGAATGCCCGCAGGGAGCTATCATAGCTGTGAATTTCCCTCCTCGCAAACCCAAAAATGAGGGTGTGTCACCGAATGATGCGAAACAGAATCCTAGTGAATAAAAAAAACATTAAAAAAATAGTAACGTGAAGACATTTAGAATTGGTGGAGTACATCCAGCAGAGAATAAATTGTCCGCCGGCAAAGCTATTCAGACGCTTGATCTGCCTAAGCAAGCCGTGTTCCCTTTGTCGCAGCACATTGGTGCTCCGGCAGTCGCCGTCGTCAAACGGGGGGATATGGTAAAAGTCGGTACGAAAATTGCTGAGGCCGGAGGTTTTGTGTCTGCTCCGATATTTTCTTCCGTATCGGGAAAAGTTAGTAAAATAGATACTGTTGTGGACGCTAGCGGATACCGTAAGCCCGCGATATACATTGATGTAGAGGGCGACGAATGGGAGGATACTATCGATCGCAGGCCTGATTTGGTGCGCGAATGTTCGCTTTCTCCCGAAGAAATTGTTGCCAAAATCAAGGATGCAGGTGTAGTTGGAATGGGAGGTGCTTGTTTCCCTACCCATGTTAAATTATGTCCTCCTCCGGGAGCGAAGGCAGAGTGTGTTATTATTAACGGTGTGGAATGTGAACCATACCTTACGGCTGATCACCGTTTGATGTTGGAAAAGACGGAAGAAGTTTTAGTGGGAGTCAGCTTGTTGATGAAGGCTGCCAAGGTGACGAAAGCTTATGTCGGTATAGAAAACAATAAGCCTGATGCTATCAAATTGATGACAGAAAAGGCTCGGGCTTATTCGGGCATAGAAATTATCCCATTAAAGGTGAAATATCCACAAGGAGGTGAGAAGCAATTAATCGATGCCATTATCCGTCGTCAAGTGCCAGCACCTCCTGCTATTCCGATCAATGTGGGGGCAGTTGTGCAAAATGTGGGGACAGCATTTGCTGTTTATGAGGCTGTTATGAAGAATAAACCTCTGTTTGAACGTGTTGTTACTGTGACAGGCAAGCCTCTGAAAAATCCTTCAAATTTCCTTACCCGTATTGGCACTCCTATGAGCCAGCTTATCGAAGCTGCTGGTGGCATGCCTGAAGATGCCGGCAAATTGATTGGCGGTCCGATGATGGGCAAAGCTTTGGTAAGTGCAGAAATTCCTATCTGCAAGGGTAGTTCAGGCGTCTTATTGATGAGTGTAAAAGAAGCTGCCCGTGCTGAGGCTCAGCCATGCATTCGTTGTGCAAAATGCGTGAGTGCTTGTCCGATGGGCTTAGAGCCTTTCTTGTTGGCTACTTTATCTGCACATAATGAGTGGGAACGTGTGGAAAAAGAAGATATAATGTCGTGCATTGAGTGTGGTTCATGCCAATTTACTTGTCCATCGCATCGTCCGATGCTGGATTATATTCGTTTGGGCAAAAATACGGTGGGAGGTATTATTCGTGCACGTAACGCTAAAAAATAAAGGAGGAAAAATATGGCAAATAAACTAATCGTATCCTTATCTCCGCACGTTCATAGCGGTGACAGTGTGCAACGGAACATGTATGGTGTGCTCATTGCTTTGATTCCAGCATTGCTTGTTTCCTTGCTCTATTTTGGAGTGGGAGCAGCTATCGTTATGTTGACTTCGGTGGTGGCATGTGTGTTTTTTGAGTGGGCTATCACCAAGTTTATTTTGAAGCGTGAGAAAACTACGATACTCGATGGTTCGGCTATCATTACGGGAGTTTTGTTGGCTTTTAATGTTCCTTCCAATCTCCCTATTTGGATTATCATCATTGGTGCATTAGTGGCTATTGGCATTGGCAAGATGACTTTCGGAGGGTTGGGTTGTAATCCGTTTAATCCTGCATTGGTTGGACGTGTGTTTCTTCTCATTTCATTTCCAGTTCAAATGACTAGTTGGCCTAAGATAGGACAACTTACCAGCTATATTGATGCCGAAACTGCAGCGACTCCGCTAGCACTTATGAAGATGGCCGTGCATGGCGACACTTCTGCCTTGGAACAACTGCCTTCCGCATGGGAATTGTTCATCGGGTCTCATGGTGATTTGGCCGGCGGTTCATTGGGTGAAATAAGCGCATTGGCATTGCTCATCGGCTTGGTCTACATGCTGTGGCGCAAAATCATCACTTGGCACATCCCGGTATCTATCTTGGCCACAGTATTTGTATTTGCTGGACTAATGCACTTATCAAATCCGGCAGTGTATGCTTCTCCGGTTGTACATTTGTTTACAGGTGGCCTTATGTTGGGTGCCATATTCATGGCGACAGACTATGTTACCTCGCCTATGACGCACAAAGGCATGATTATTTATGGTGTATGCATCGGCTTCCTGACGGTTGTTATTCGTAACTTTGGCGCTTATCCCGAAGGTATGTCGTTTGCTATTCTGATAATGAATGCGTTTACACCGTTGATTAACAACTATTGTAAACCTAAAAGATTTGGGGAGGTCAAGAAGAAATGAAAAAACTAGAATCGTCATTTAAGAATATGGTCATTGTATTGACTGCGGTGGCTGTGGTGGCTGGTTTATTGCTTGGCTATGTAAACCAAGTGACAGCAGAGCCTATTGCGCAAGCCAATGCCAAAGCGCTGAGTGATGCTATTGCTCTTGTTGTGCCAGGCTTTGACAACGAGCCTGCGGCTAATCCGGACACTATCGAAGTGAATGGAGCAAACTATGTCGTCTATAAAGCGACTAAAGGAGGTAAATTCATTGGCGCAGCTGTAGAATCTTCGGCCAGTGGTTTTGGCGGAGCTTTAAATGTGTTAGTTGGCTTTGATGCTGAGGGTAATATTATAGACTATTCTTTGCTTAGCCATGCCGAAACTCCGGGACTTGGTTCAAAAGCAGCCGACTGGTTTAAAAAAGGAGGTAAGGGTGATATTACCGGACACAATCCTGGCAAGAAGCCTCTTACTGTGAGCAAAGATGGAGGCGAGATTGATGCTATCACAGCCTCGACTATCACTTCACGTGCTTTCCTTAGCGCAGTCAATGCTGCTTATGCTGCTTATGCCAAACAGAATGGCATTAGTACGGATGATTCACTTAATGGTGCTACGGGAGCCACATCACATGTAGAACAAAATTAAGAAAGGAGTGGAGTATGAATAATTTCAAAGTATTGATGAACGGTATCGTGAAGGAAAATCCCACGTTCGTTCTGCTTTTGGGAATGTGTCCCACTTTGGGTACAACTTCGTCGGCACTTAATGGCATGGGCATGGGACTGGCCACAACTTTTGTGTTGATATGTTCCAATGTTGTTATTTCATTGATTAAGAATTTGATTCCCGATACGGTGCGTATCCCGTCCTATGTAGTTGTTATAGCTTCCTTTGTGACTTTGCTTCAAATGGTGATGCAGGCTTATGTTCCTGCACTCTATGCGACGCTCGGACTTTTTATCCCTTTAATTGTAGTAAACTGTATTTTGTTGGGACGTGCCGAGGCTTTTGCCGCTAAGAATGGCCCGATACCCTCACTCTTTGACGGACTTGGCATGGGGCTTGGATTTACTATCGCTTTGACCATTCTGGGTGGTATCCGTGAATTTTTGGGCACAGGCAAGCTCTTTGGCTTGACACTTATGCCTGAAGATTATGGTATGCTGACTTTCATCTTAGCTCCTGGTGGATTTATCGTGTTAGGCTATGTGATTGCTATTGTGAACCGTATAAAGAAAGCTAAACCCTAAAATTGTCTATTTATGGAATATGTATTGATATTTATCACTGCAATATTTGTAAACAATATTGTCTTGTCGCAATTCCTGGGCATTTGTCCTTTTTTGGGTGTATCTAAGAAAGTAGAAACAGCCTGTGGCATGGGAGCAGCCGTGGCATTTGTGTTGACTATTGCCACCATTGTGACTTATCTCATTCAGAAATGCGTGCTTGATGCTTTTGGTATTGCTTATTTGCAGACCATTGCATTTATTCTAGTCATTGCGGCCCTAGTGCAGATGGTGGAAATCATTTTAAAGAAAGTATCCCCTGCTTTGTATCAAGCATTGGGTGTCTTTTTGCCTTTGATTACTACAAACTGCTGTATTTTGGGTGTTGCCATTCTTGTCATCCAGAAAGATTTTGACTTGCTTACAGGTGTAGTCTATGCTTTCTCTACGGCACTTGGTTTTGCGTTGGCACTTATTGTTTTTGCTGGTATTCGCGAACAGCTGGCTTTGGTGAACATTCCCAAAGGAATGCGTGGCATGTCTATTGCTTTGGTAACGGCAGGATTATTGGCAATGGCCTTTATGGGATTTTCGGGTGTGGACAAGGGCTTGTCTACACTTTTTGGGTTAGACTGACCCTGCAGATTCTCTGCTGGGGACATGAGTGGGAGAATGAGTGCGCCGGAAATCTAGCTGCCTTGTTCTCCCACTTTCTTTTTTCTATGTTTGCAAAATGAGGAAGAAACGCATGAAATTTGTCTTGGCCTGAAAAGAAGATGGAGCGAAACTCGCATTGCAAAGGTCTCACATGGGGAACGGCGGGTGTGAGATGCCGTAAAGATGTGAAAACAAATTGTAAATCAATACTCTATCGGATAATTCCTCTTTCTGTTCGTGTGTAGGAGGTTTTCCTTCCTCTACCGCCACCCTTGCCTCCCTTTCTGTCCGACCACGAAAGGGAAGACCGTCACGGATTGGTCTCTTTGCACATCGTAGGTTATGATACCGGTTGTCTTTCTTGTGGAAATCTGTATAAGGAATATGCTATATTGAAATCAAGAGAGTTAGAAGCATTGCCTTGTTTGCGGGTAATGGGGGTGGCAATCGTCCCATTTGTTGTGGTTTGCATCGCTTGGCTTATTTTAAGTAATTCTTACAGGTGCAAAATATGGGAAGGAGATATATGGCGATAATATTTTAAACACAAGATTTGTTATTATGGAGGAATTTTAGTTACCTTTATCAGATAGAATTTGTCTGTTTATGGAAAAGGAGATTATTCCCATTAATTTTACTAATAGATAATTCGATATGTAATGGGATAGTGCGACTTGCCGTGCCGACATCGGATGATGAAGGAGAGGAAGAAAATATCGTGGTCGAATCACCTAAATTTGAATATGTGTGATGGAACGACAGGAAGAACGGAAATGGTATTTGGTACGTAATAATAACGGAGAATGGATTTGCAGCGAGCAAGCTGTGTATCTTGATGAATTTGTGTCTATGATATATAGCTTGCGGGCTAAGCAATATGGTTTGTCTCTGTCGCCTCAAATCGATTATGAAGGCGAAACGTGGTATTACAAACATGAAGTTGAAGCCGTAGAAGTTGCGATGAAAGCGGGACAGCGAGAGACGAAGCCTCGAAAATTGAAAATAAATCCGGTAAAACGAGAACTCAGTGTGAAAGAAATAAATGATATAATTATGAATACAGTCAAATATGGCACAATGGGTACTTTTGACGCCTTGAATGAAGAATGTCGCTTGTGGCAAGAGTTGGAAAACAATCCTCCTCAATGATGGAAGAATATTTTGGAAGATAAAGAACTGTATGTGGAAGTCCGTAAGGACAACTATGCCAACATATATTATTACGGAGCTAATGTAGCCAAGGTGCAATGGATAGGTGGAAAAATTACGGCAGAAACACATCGGGCGTATTTGGAGAAATCCGATGAGACAAGCCAGTATCAAGATTGTACAGATATGCTTTGTAGCAAGGAAAGTTTAACCCGCATTAAAGAAAATATTCGTGAAGAATACCATAAGTTTTCCAAAAGGAAAGAAACAGATGAGCAAAATAAGGTATATATATCCAATGAAAAATGGGTTCAAGGTGAATTGAAATTACGCTTTCCCAAACATTATATTGATTCGGAATTTGCCTATCGGATAGGAAAAGACAATCTTATCCGGTTTGATTTGGTGGAACTGAAAGGAAAAGAATTGACTTTTGTTGAAATAAAGTTAATTACTGAACCTCGTTTGAGAAGCAATGACAAGGAACCTGAAATCATTGATCAAATGACAAAATATAGCCGTTTCATCTGTGAACATACGGAAGCACTGAAGGATTATTATACCAAATTGCTGCGGATTAAGAAACGGATTGGCCTATGGAATGAAGAAACCGAAATAGAGCATGTTGCTTTGAAAAATACCGATACGCTCTAAATGTAGCTTCCGGTATGCATACGTTTCACGAAAAACAGACATTGCGCTTCGGGGACATCTTGGTCACTCCTTATTTCGTCAGCCATTCGGCATACGATGCTTATATGTTTCTAATAGAAGCGGAAGGGAAACGCATTCTTCATACAGGCGATTTCCGTGGACATGGCTATCTAAGCAAAGGTCTGTTGCCTACGATTCAAAAATATATCGGCCAGGTGGATTTGCTTGTTATAGAAGGGACCATGCTTGCCCGGAATAATGAAACCATTCTGACTGAAATGGCTTTGTCACAAAAAGCCACTGAACTAATGAAAAAACATAGGTATGTATTTGTTCATTGTTCGTCAACAGACATGGAACGACTGGCTAGTTTCAAGAATGCTACTCGGAATATGTTTCCTCAACGTCCTTTACTAGCAGATGATTACCAAAAGGGCATTCTTGATATTTTTTCCGCAACGGCCGGAAAGAAATCTGCATGTTTCAATTTTGGTAAAGTAGATATTTGTGCAAAAAATTCTCCGTTAGATATAGTGGCGGAAGATAATGGCTTTACAATGTTTGTCCGAGCAAGTAATACGTTTCACATCCTTTTAGACCAGATACTACCGCAGCTATCCACAGGAGAAAAACCGCTTTTCATTTGCTCTATGTGGGAGGGGTATATTAACAGGGATGATACGAGAAATGATAACTATGTAAAGTTACAAGAACATTTTACGGATGTGGTCCAACTCCATACAAGTGGATACGCCACAATAGATACGTTGCGCAATGTATGCGAATTGACCAATCCGCGACTTGCCATTCTTCCCATTCATAGGAATAAAGAAACTGATTCCTCTTCTATTGGTATCCCATCTCAGCTGGGGAGAGAATCGTAACTACAAGCTGTAAGTTGAACAATGATATAGACATCGAATTTCTTTGAGCATAGGATTGTTTATTTTTATCTGCCTAAAAAACTTGCTACCCATCAAAATCGTAAGTGCTATTTATGCCATTTTCCGTACCATATTTCAGCAAACTTGCAGGCGACTTCTCAAAGTTTCTTTCCCGTAATCTGCTTTGACACATTTTTTAGCCCTTGCTCAACTTCCACGGTTTCTCCTAACTGCTTAATTCATAGATTTTATTGCGTTAGTCTGCCGGAAAATGACGGTTATTCCAGAGATTCTCTGTAATTTTAGCAGATATAAGGGTGTTAGTTTATCCATTAAAATATTAGTATGGGTAATCTGTACCGGAAAGAGGAGATTGGGCTTATAGCCCGATTGCGTATGCTTTCCGAATGACATAAGTTGTGTTTGTTGTCGGTGACAGCATGGGAATTTTCTCTTGAAAATATGTTGGCAAAGAATCTTCGTTTTCCCGATGATTTTTCTACCTTTGCGTACGATTAAAATCAGGAATCGTATGATAACTCCACTAGTGATTTTAGCAGCTACGATGGGAAACCGGTATGGCGGCCTGAAACATCTTGATGGTATCGGGCCGCATGGTGAAACCATCCTTGACTATTCGGTGTATGACGCCATCAAGGTCGGCTTCCGACGTATTGTGTTTGTCATCAATCCTTCTTTTGAAAATGCTTTTAAAGAAACCATATCTTCCAAGTATGAATCAATGGTCGACGTGGATTATGTTTATCAAGACGTGTCCGACGTTTCGCAAGATCGGCGTTCTCTCAAACGTACACTGCTTTGGGGGTCAGCTCATGCCCTTCTGAAAGGGCGTGAGAAACTCAATGGTGCACCGTTTGGTGTGGTCAATGCCGTGAATTTCTATCAACGTGAAAGTTTCGAGTTGCTCTATCGTGAATTGCAAACGCTTGAAGAGTCTTCTTATGATGCTTTTTTGGTAAGCTATAAGTTGGCTAATGTAATGCCGGAATCTGGAGGGGCTAATCGTGGAATATGCCGAGTTGATAACGAAGGTTTCTTACGACATGTCGATGAATTGATAGGAGTAGAGCGCGTGGGAGGCCACCCGATGTATAAAGATGCTGGCAACTGTTGGATGAATTTAGATGAGGAGGCATCAGTGTCGATGAATATGTGGGGATTTATGCCCGAGGTGTTTGATGTGTTGGCCGCTGGCTTCGAGCGTTTTATTGACAAGTATGGAATGGACGCTAAACGGGCTTATATTTTGCCTGATTTTGTTAATGAGCTTATTGATAGTGGAACATGTGTGAAAAATATTCCGACTGAAGCATTGTGGATGGGATTGGTTTCACCTGATGATAAAATACAAGCGTTGTTACGTATTAATGAGTTGATACGTAAAGGAGTGTATCCTCCGCGGCTTTTTCCAGAGAAATAATGTATAATTTAAATAAGACAATAATATGAAAGGTAAGATTTTAGTAACGGGAGGTACCGGATATATTGGTTCTCATACGGTGGTAGAACTTCAACAGAGTGGGTATGAAGTTGTCATAGTAGACAATTTGTCTAATTCTCGCGCCGATGTGGTGGACTATATTAGCCAGATCACCGGTGTTCGTCCAGCCTTTGAGGAGGTGGATTGCTTGAATCTTCCGGCTTTGGAAGATGTATTCCGTCGTAATGGAGGTTTTGATGCGATTATTCACTTTGCGGCTAGCAAAGCTGTGGGTGAATCTGTACAGAAGCCTTTGTTATATTACCGTAATAATATTGTGTCGCTCATTAATCTTTTGGAGTTGATGCCGAAGTATGGTGTCAGAGGAATTGTTTTTTCATCTTCATGTACGGTTTATGGTCAACCAGATGTTTTGCCGGTAACAGAAGAGGCCCCTATCAAAAAAGCCGAGTCCCCTTATGGAAACACAAAACAAATTAATGAGGAAATTATTCAGGACACGATTAAGTCCGGAGCTTCTATAAATGCCATTTTGTTACGTTATTTCAATCCTATAGGTGCACATCCAAGCGGCCTGATTGGCGAATTGCCTAATGGCGTGCCTATGAATTTGATTCCTTATCTGACTCAAACGGCTATTGGCATCCGTGAACAATTAAGTGTATTTGGTGACAATTACAACACTCCTGATGGTTCTTGTATACGTGATTATATCAATGTAGTTGACTTGGCAAAGGCTCATGTTTATGCTATTGCCCGTATGCTTGAAGGCAAGCAAGCTGACCAGGTGGAAGTGTTCAATATTGGTACAGGTCGTGGTGTTTCTGTGCTCGAATTAATTCATGCTTTTGAAACAGCAACTGGTGTTAAATTGAACTATCGTATTGCTGCCCGTCGAGCAGGTGACATTGAGCAGGTTTGGGCCGATCCTGCTAGAGCTAATCAAGTGTTGGGATGGCGTGCGGAAACTAGCATTGAAGATACATTACGTTCTGCTTGGAATTGGCAGTTGAAGCTTCGCGAACGAGGTATTCAATAAATTATCGAGCAATTACCAAATTATACAGTAATAAGTTTCAGGAGGACTGATTATAATTGGAATTAAACACAGGGACACGGAGGCACGGAAGATACATATTGAATATGTACTTCGTGTTTCCGTGTCTCTGTGCTTAAACTCATTTATAATCATCTTTTGGGTTTTAAGTTGAACTATGCAGGAAACAGCGTTCATTCGTCGGCCTAAAGCGGCATTTTTAGTAGGAGCTGCTACATCTAATAGCGGAAAAACTACGCTAACCATTGGATTGCTTCGTGCTCTACGTGAGCGTGGATTTGATGTGCAACCTTTTAAATGTGGTCCGGACTATATCGATCCTAAATATCATGCCATTGCGTCGGGGAGAGAATCGGTCAATCTGGATACATGGCTTGCTTCGTCGGAACATGTTAGTAGTTTGTTTGCTCATTATAGTCATGATGCCGATGTTTCTGTTGTGGAGGGAGTTATGGGATTATTTGATGGCTATCAGGCGAGTCGTGGCAGCAGTGCAGAAATTGCTAGATTGTTGGGTATCCCGGTTATTTTGGTTGTCAATGCTAAATCCGTGGCCTATTCTGTCGCTCCACTGATTTATGGATTTAAACACTTTGACTCTTCTATACATGTGGCTGGTGTTATATTCAATCAGGTGGCGTCGGCAAGCCATGCATCTTTCTTACAAAAAGCATGTGAAGATGCTGGTGTTTCTTGTTTGGGGTATTTACCTCGTATGAAAGAGATTGAATTGCCTTCTCGTCATTTGGGGTTGACTTTAGAGGCGTCATATCAGTTGGACGATTTTTCTATGCGCATAGCTGAGGCTTTGGAACAATATGTAGACATGGAACGTTTGGTGGAATTATGTGCGGTGAATTTCGATGGCTGCATTCAGCCAGTTGCAATGCAAGGTACATCAATGAAGTGTTTTTTACCGAAAAACAAGTGTCGTATAGCAGTTGCATGCGATGATGCTTTTAATTTCACTTATCGTTACAACTTGGAGCGATTGTCTGCTGTCGGACAAGTTGCATTTTTCAGTCCGATGCATGATGAAGTCTTGCCCGAAACTGATTTTGTGTATTTGCCTGGAGGTTATCCAGAGTTTTTCTTAAGTGAATTAGCCGCTAATCGGACAATGCAAGAAAGCATTCGGGACTATGTGGAAAATGGAGGCTTTTTACTGGCAGAATGTGGTGGTATGATGTATCTTTGTGATCATATTTGTGGTATGGATGCCGTTTCTTATCCTATGGTGGGAGTTTATCCTTTAGAGGCAACAATGCAAGATATGAAACTTCATTTAGGTTATCGGATGTTGGAATGCGGCACACAAATATTCCGAGGCCATGAATTTCATTATTCCGATGTGCGGCCGTGGGGGGAAAAAGGCATACAGCTTGTTGGACGGCAGTTGAATGCTCGTGGTGAAAGGGTATCCACAGCGTTGTATCGCTATAAGAATGCTTTGGCTGGATATACTCATTTATACTGGGGAGAGAGCAATATATTCGATTTGTTTATAGAATAAAAAAAAGAAAAGAAACAAATAAATGATGGAAAATAATAATACGCATCTGCATCCTTTGATGCTTGCTGGTACGGGTAGTGACGTGGGTAAAAGTATTTTGGCCACTGCGCTTTGTCGTATATTCAAACAAGACGGATTTCAACCGGCTCCGTTCAAGGCGCAAAACATGGCACTCAATTCTTATGCGACTCAGGACGGGCTGGAGATAGGGCGTGCTCAAGCGGTGCAGGCTGAGGCTGCCGGAATCCCCTGCCACACTGATATGAATCCCCTGCTGTTGAAGCCTAGTTCTGACAGAACTTCGCAGGTCGTTCTCAACGGGCGTCCCATTGGCAATAGAGATGCTTATGATTATTTTCGTCGTGACGGACGTGAAGAATTGCGAGCGGCTGTGCATGTTTCATTTGATAGGCTTGCGGCCCGGTATAATCCGATTGTGATGGAAGGAGCCGGTAGCATTGCTGAAATAAATCTGCGTGATACGGATTTGGTGAATATGCCTATGGCACGTTATGCTCAAGCAGATGTTATATTGGTCGGTGATATAGATAGAGGTGGTGTCTTTGCTAGTGTTTATGGTTCTATTATGTTACAAGAGCCGGCAGACCGGACAAGAATCAAAGGTATCATCATTAATAAGTTTCGCGGAGATCTTCGTTTGTTTGACGAAGGAAGAGTGATGCTTGAAGATTTATGCCATGTACCAGTGTTGGGTGTTATTCCTTATTATACAGGTATACATATAGACGAGGAAGATTCTGTGGATTTGCAGAACAAGCATTTTCAGTCTGTGAAAGGTAAAGTAAACATTGCAGTTGTCCTTTTGCGTCATTTGTCAAATTTTACGGATTTTAATGTGCTAGAACGAGATGAACGAGTGCATTTGTATTACACAAATAACACGGAAGAATTGGAGAAGGCTGATATTATCTTGTTGCCCGGGACGAAAAGCACGTTGGAAGACTTGTATGAACTTCGTCGAAATGGAGTGGCCCAAGCTATTCAGTATGCCCATAGGCGTGGAGCTACGGTTTTTGGTATTTGTGGTGGCTATCAAATGATGGGGCAGGAGGTTTGCGATCCCGATGGGGTGGAAGGAAACATAACTCGTTTACCTGGATTAGGTTTGTTGCCTGTGACGACCACTATTACCGGGGAGAAGGTAACACGACAAGTCGAGTTCTATTATCGGAACATGGAGTCTTTGTGTCGAGGGTATGAGATTCATATGGGACGCACTTCTTTTGTAGAAGCGGAAGAGGCTGTAACGGTTAATCGTTTTCTGGATGGAACGGCTGAAGGGTGTTGCGTGGATGAACGTTGCATTGGTACGTATATTCATGGCATATTGGATAATTCGAGTGTCATAGATGCTCTGCTGGCTCCTTATTCCTTTAAGCTGACTAGTTCTGTAGCGATTGATTATGAGTGTTTTAAAAATGAACAATATGATAAACTGGCAGCGCATGTACGGCAATATCTGAACATGCCGTTGCTCTATCAAATTTTGCAGCGTAATGATTAACGGACACGGTGACGATCTTTATCGTTATTCAACACCTATACGAAGTAATTTTAGTTCAAATGTGTACAATGGAATAGACCATGCGGAACTTTTCCACCATCTGTCGTCTTGCTTGTCGCGTTTAGGTAGCTATCCAGAGCCAGAACCAACTTCGTTGGAAGCTGCATTAGCCGATTTTTTCCGAGTTTCGGCATCTTCTGTTTGTTTCACCAATGGAGCCACAGAAGCTATTTATCTTATAGCTCAAACTTTTCGCGGGCGAAAAAGTGTTGTATGGATGCCGACTTTTAGTGAATATACTGATGCTTGTCGTTTGCATGGGCATCAGGTCAGTAGCTTTTACACTTATGAGAGTATGCCGGCCGATGCAGATTTGGTATGGCTTTGCAATCCGAACAATCCGACTGGCGAGGTGAGAGATTACGAACTGTTGAAAAACTGGATTTGTTCGCACCCGCACACTTTGTTTATTATAGATCAATCGTATGAATCGTTTACCTTGAAGCGTTTGTTTTCAGTGCGGGAAGCCGTTTGTTTTCCAAATGTTATTTTGATTCATTCATTGACTAAGCATTTTGCAATTCCCGGTCTTCGTGCTGGATATCTCACCGGCGATGAATTTTTGATGCGACAGATTCGGGCGCAGCGGATGCCTTGGTCGGTCAATGCGTTGGCCATTGAAGCCGGGTTTTATGCGTTGGAGAAACGATTTGAATTGCCTCTCGATTTGGATTCCTATTTGACTTTGAAAGATGAGTTTATGAATGAGTGGAAGCAAACCGGATTAGTTGAAGTTTGGAATAGCGATGTTCATTTCTTTTTGGTACATCTGCGCATGGGGAAGGCTGCGGCATTAAAAGACTATCTGGTGCAGAATTATGGTTTTTTGATTCGCGACGCTTCCAATTTTGAAGGTCTGGACGATGGCTATTTTCGTCTGGCAACGCAAAGTCGTGAGGAGAATCAGGCTCTTGTGTGCGCATTTTTGGATTGGGTAAAGAGTATAAGTATGTAAATGATTGAAATTAAATGATAGGAATAATACCATATATTGTTTCTTTGCTGGGTGGATGGATACTCGACCATTTATTGGGAGACCCGGCCAGGTTGCCCCATCCTGTTGTTGGCTTTGGTAAATTGATTGCAAAAGGAGAGCGGAAATGGAATCACGGAAAACGTCGGATGCTAAAAGGAGCATTGCTTGCCGTTGCATTAATTGCAGGGACATACGTGTGCACCTATGTATTGTTGCGCATGTCGTGGCTAATCGGTGGCGTTTGGTTGGGTGCTTGTATATCTGCGATATTGGTTTTCTATTGTTTGGCCGGAACAACTCTTCAACGGGAAGTGCGCGATGTTTTTCGGGCCGTCGACCGTTCGCTTGACGAAGGGCGCAGCCAAGTGGCCCGTATCGTGGGGCGTGACACAGGCCAACTCTCGGCACAAGAAGTGCGGACTGCTGCACTTGAAACTCTGGCAGAGAACCTGAGTGATGGAGTCATAGCCCCCTTGTTTTGGTATATGATATTAGGTGTGCCCGGCATGATGGCCTATAAGATAGTCAATACACTTGATTCCATGATTGGTTACAAAACAGAACGCTATCGTTTGTTTGGCTGTGTTGCGGCACGCATTGACGATGTGGCCAACTATATACCTGCCCGTCTGACGGCTTGTTTGATGATATTCGTCAGCGGGCGTCTTTCTCTGTTCCGGTTCGTGGCGCGCTATGGCCGTCAGCATGCCAGCCCGAATTCAGGCTATCCCGAGGCTGCTTTGGCCGGGATATTGGACTGCCGCTTTGGAGGGCCGCACGACTATTTTGGCGAATTGTTTTGGAAACCTTATATTGGAGAGCATGAGCGCCTGCTGACGTATGCCGATATGAAGCGGGCTTTGCAGATTAATACATGGGCAGAAGTCTGTATGGTCCTTTTGGTGGCGTTGTTCGCTTGGTTGAAATTCTAGCACTTGCAACCTCAAAAATGCACTAAAAAAGCCGGGCAACACCAACTTTCGGTCGTGTGCCCGGCTTTTCTCTCTTGTTTGTTCAGTCAAAAAAGTTTCTGAATTTGTTGAATATCTTTTCCTTGATACTGGGGTTAGGCTTAAAGTTTGGAGAGTCTTTAAACTTCTCAATCGTGTTTTTCTCATCGCGCGACAGCGTTTCAGGGATATATACACTTACGTTTATAAGCAAATCTCCCGTGCCATATCCGTTCACGCTTGGAAGCCCTTTCCCGCGCAAACGGAGGACTTTGCCCGGCTGTGTGCCCGGTTCGATTTTGACTTTTGCCCGGCTGTCGATAGTTGGGACTTCCACTGTGCCGCCCAATGTGGCAGTGGGAATATCGAGCAATAAGTTATAAATGAGGTCATTCTCGTCGCGGATAAGCTCTGGGTGCGGTTCTTCTTCGATTTGAATCAATAAGTCACCGTTTACTCCGTTGTGCCGGCCTGCATTGCCCTTGCCACTCATGGAAAGCTGCATGCCGCCGGCCACTCCTGCCGGTATTTTAACTTCTACAACTTCTTCGCCATAGACAACGCCTTCACCTCCACATTCCTTACATTTGTTTTTGATGATTTTGCCTTCGCCATTACACTGCGGGCAGACACTTTGTGTTTGCATCATGCCAAAAATGCTTTGTTGTGTGCGGAGGATATGACCGCTGCCTTTACACGTCGGGCATGTCTCTGTCCCGCCGTTGCCTTCTGCGCCCGAACCATGACAATGTGTACACGGCACATATTTCTTGAGTTTAAACTTCTTTGTCGTGCCGTAAGCAATGTCCTTTAATGACAGTTTCACCTTCACACGAAGGTCAGAGCCGCGAAACTTGCGCTGCCCTCCTCCTTGTGCACCTCCACGGCCAAATCCGCTGAATCCGCCGAAACCGCTGTGTCCGCCAAAAATATCTCCGAACATGGAGAATATATCGTCCATCGACATGCCGCCTCCGCTGAATCCGCCGCCGAACCCTCCGGCGCCACCGTTCACGCCTTCATGTCCGAACTGGTCGTAGCGTGCACGTTTGTCTGGGTTGCTGAGCACTTCATAAGCCTCTGCGGCTTCTTTGAACTTTTCCTCGGCTTCCTTGTCGCCCGGATTCTTGTCGGGATGGTATTGGATGGCTTTCTTCCGGTAAGCCTTTTTTATTTCGTCCGCGCTCGCGTTTTTGTCCACGCCCAGCACTTCATAATAATCTCTTTTTGTTGCCATAAAAGTCTTTTCGTTTTAGATATTAGAAAATCTCATTGCGCCACAGCCACCTTGGCATGCCTGATGACTTTGTCATTCAGCTTGTATCCGGTTTGCACGCAGTCGATCACCTTACCTTTCTGGGCCTCGTCAGGTGCAGGAATCATGGCGATGGCTTCGTGGAAATCCGTGTTGAAGTCTGCGCCCTCCGTCTCGATTTTGTTCAATCCTTCTTGCGACAATATCTTCAAGAACTTGTTGTTTATGAGCTCGATGCCCTCGCGCCATGCTTTGGCATCCTCAGACTTTTGCATGTTGGCGATAGCCCGCTCCATGTCGTCCAGCACGGGAAGGATGGCCGTGATGGTCTTTTCGGCGGCACTCTTGATGATTTCAGACTTTTCTTTTATGGTGCGTTTGCGGTAATTGTCAAATTCGGCCGACAGGCGCAGATACTTGTCTTGCGTCTCCGCAATGCGTTTCTCGGCCTCGTCCAGGCGTTGTTGCAACTCTGCCTCAGGAGAAAGCGCCTTCTCCTCGGCCGTTTCCTCTGTCGTCCGGGCTTCTTCGTGTTGCCCTTCTTGGTTGGCGACTTCTTCCTGTTTGCTCACTTTCTCTTGTTCCATGCTTTCGTCTTTTGTTGAATTCATGTCTATCTTGTTTTTTTATTTTATTACCCTTACATGCATGCACACGGCACACGCTGGTCTCCTACAAATTGTTTGCCACACGCGACTCCGTAGCTTAACAGACTGCAAAAGTAGATAAATTTGTCGGTATACTGTCAGTTTGACACTGTTTTTTGCTTACCTTTGCAGCCGATTTTGAAAGAGTTAATCTATAATATAAGGTAGAAAAGAATATGATAACAGTTTCGAACTTGGCTATTCAGTTTGGTAAAAAGGTTTTGTATAACGACGTGAACCTGAAATTCACCAACGGAAACATTTACGGCATCATCGGCGCCAATGGGGCCGGGAAGTCCACTTTCCTGCGCGCCATCTCCGGAGAACTGGAACCGACCAAAGGTTCCGTCACGCTCGGGCCCGGCGAACGTCTCTCCGTCTTGTCGCAAGACCACTTCAAGTGGGACCAGTACACCGTGCTCAACACCGTCTTGATGGGGCACACCGTGTTGTGGGACATCATGCAGCAGCGCGAAGAGCTGTATGCCAAAACCGATTTTACCGACGAAGACGGCCTGAAAGTCTCGGAGCTCGAAGAGAAGTTTGCCGAACTCGGCGGCTGGAATGCCGAAAGCGACGCGGCTGCCCTGCTGAGCGGGCTGGGCATTTCGGAAGACAAACACGGCCTGCTCATGGGCGAACTCAGCGGTAAGGAAAAAGTGCGCGTCATGCTTGCACAGGCTTTGTTCGGCGAGCCCGACAACCTTTTGCTCGACGAGCCGACAAACGACCTCGACATGGACACCGTCGCCTGGCTAGAAGAATATTTGGGAAACTTTGAACACACCGTGCTCGTCGTCAGCCACGACCGACACTTCCTCGACTCCGTCTGCACGCACACCGTGGACATCGACTTCGGGAAGGTCAACATGTTTGCCGGAAACTACAGCTTCTGGTACGAAAGCTCCCAGCTCGCCCTGCGCCAACAGCAAAACCAGCGCGCCAAGGCCGAGGAAAAAAAGAAAGAACTCGAAGAGTTTATACGCCGATTCTCGGCCAACGTGGCCAAGAGCAAGCAGACCACCAGCCGCAAGAAAATGCTCGAAAAGCTCAACATCGAGGAAATACGGCCCTCGTCGCGCAAGTATCCCGGCATTATCTTCACCCCCGAACGCGAACCGGGCAACCAGATTCTCGAAGTCTCCGGGCTGCGTGCCGAGATGGAAGACGGCACGGTGCTCTTCAACGACGTGAACTTCACCGTGGAAAAGGGCGACAAAATCGTCTTCCTGAGCCACGACCCGCGTGCCATGACAGCCCTGTTTGAAATCATCAACGGAAACCGTAAGGCGCAGGCCGGACACTACAGTTGGGGAGTGACCATCACCACTGCCTACTTGCCGCTCGACAACACCGCCTTCTTCGACTGCGACCTCAACCTCGTCGATTGGCTCAGCCAGTTTGGAGAGGGTAACGAGGTGTATATGAAGGGATTCCTGGGACGCATGCTCTTTTCGGGCGAAGACGTGCTGAAGAAGGTCAACGTCCTTTCCGGAGGAGAGAAGATGCGCTGTATGATAGCCCGTATGCAGCTGAAAAACGCCAACTGCCTCATCCTCGACACGCCGACCAACCACCTCGACCTGCGCGCGACCGAG
>ERZ779889.1727-NODE-1727-length-20466-cov-3.416295_pt1 | contig 20466 bp, 20 predicted proteins | sample MGYA00511030_ERZ779889 | MGnify/ENA primary metagenome ERZ779889 (study PRJEB29588, sample SAMEA2160616) | human gut metagenome | biome: human gut; feature: human-associated habitat; material: faeces | place: Denmark | collected 2008/2010 ...
AGAAGGCGGCAGGCTACAAGGCAGCCGTCACGAAAAAGACCGCTTCTTACACCAATACCAGCGGCAAGAAAGGTACGAAGTATTATTACAAAGTGCAAGTTCGCGTTTACGATGCGAATGGTAAGCTTGCGGCGAAGACTGCGCTGAAGCAGTGTAGGTATGCAAGCAGAACATGGACGAAAACGAAATAGCAACTATCTCTTTTTTGAAATAACTTGTATGTAAACACGCGAAGACTCATCGGAAATTAGACCGATGGGTTTTCGTGTATCTGAAAACAGATGGAAAAGGGGGCAGAAATGGAAGAAGAAAAGAAAACGGAAAAGCGCGCATCCGGTAAGGAACTCGTGCAGAGCCTGCGTCGAAAACGCCTGCGAAAATATGCGCTGACCGCTCTTGTCTTGGTGATCGCCGTTTCCACAATCGTAGGACTGAGTATCGAAAACAAAGATGCCAAGATTGCCGACGGACAAGGAAATGTCATCATTGGCACGGGCGAAGATGTTTACGAGAAAGCACGGGAAGAAGAAGCGGACAAGGCGGCAAGTGATAAAACCAATGTGGACGCAAAAGACAAGGACGAAAAGGAAGCCGAGAAGGATACCAAAACCGAAAAGCCGAAAACCGCTGCCGAACTGAAATTTTCCGAAGAAGAAAAGGAAAAACTGACCGCCGAAGAGATTAAGGTGGATAACAGCGACGACTTTACCGCATCCAACGCAGGAAATGTGTCCCTGAAACCGAAAGTCCCAAAGCCTGTGACGGTCACACTGGAGATCCGCTGTGATACGCTTTCGCAGGATATGGACCGGCTCGAAAATCCGGCAATCAAAGACTATATTCCGGAGGACGGAACGATTCTCGCAAAGACAACCTATAAAGGAACGACCGACAATACCGTCTTTGACGCGCTCAATACGCTTTGCAGGAACAATGACATTCAGCTTGAGTTCAGCTACACGCCGCTTTATGCTTCCTACTATATCGAGGGCATCAATTATCTGTACGAATTTGACGGCGGCCCGCAAAGCGGCTGGATGTACAAGGTCAATGAATGGTTTCCAAACTACGGCTGTTCCTCCTACTACCTGCATGACGGTGATACCATCGTCTGGTGCTATACCTGCGAGGGTCTGGGAACAGATGTCGGGGCAGACGAATGGATGGGATAATCGAGAACAATAGAATAGAAAGGGGAGATTTTATTGATGAATAAACCAAAGAAAAAATGGCTCAGCCTGCTGCTGACACTGGCGATTGGCTTCTCCATGATTTTGGGAAGCAGTGGGGTTGCACAGGCGGCATCTTATGATCAGACCAAGGATGCCTTTATAAAATGCGGAGACTACCTGTACAACGAAAACGAAGCACCGCGCTTCGGCTCCATCGGTGGGGAGTGGATTATCTACGGGTTGGGACACGCAGGCTATGCCATGAGCGATTCCTATCTTGCTGCATACCGCAAATCCGTTGAAAAAGCACTCGAAGAAGGCTATCGCGGGGCGAAGGGAATTTTCCATGATAAGAAGTTTACAGAGTATTCACGTGTAATCGTTGCGATGAGTGCAGTGGGCATGGACGCCACCGATGTAGACGGCTATGACCTGACCGCGCCGCTCGCGGATTTTGTCAATGTCAAGTGGCAGGGCATGAATGGTCCGATTTGGGCGCTGATTGCGCTCGATTCAGGGAAATATGAAATGCCGAAACGGACGGATGCCTATGCATACGGCACACTGACGCCGGATGAAACCGACCGTCAGAATTCACGTCAAAAGATGGTTGATTTCATCCTTGCCAATCAGTTTGGCGACGGCGGCTGGAATCTGCAGCCAAAAGAAAAAGACAGCAGTGGCTATAACGCGGTTTCTGATGTGGACATGACCGGCATGGCGCTGATCGCGTTGGCACCATATAGGAAGCAAGCGAAAGTAAAGAAAGCCATCGACCGCGCGATTTCCTACTTATCCGAGCAGCAACAGGCAAGCGGCGGTTTCGGCAGCTGGGGAACGCTCAACTCTGAAAGCTGCGCACAGGTCATTTGTGCGCTGACTGCCTGCGGCGTGAATCCGAATACAGACAAACGATTTGTCAAAAACGGCAAGAGCGTCATCGATGGACTGATGAGCTTCTATGACGAAAAAGCAGGTGGTTTTCGCCATGTCAACACGGCAAGCGGCGGTTATGAACCGGTAGTGAACCAGATGGCAACCGAGCAGGCGTACTATGCACTGGCATTTTTCTATAAGTCTGTACCGGACAAGACCGCTTTGACGAAAGCAGCCAAAGCCGGAAGCGGCAAGCTGAAAGTGACATGGAAACAAGCCGCGATCAATACCGACTATGTGACAAAACGAAGCGGCAAGACGGCTGCGGTCAGCGGCTATCAGATTGTCTGCGCGACCGATAAGAAGTTTACGAAGAATGTAGTCAAGACCACCTCCAGCGGTAAGAGCTTGTCAAAGACCGTAACGGGTCTCAAAAAAGGCAAGAACTATTATGTCAAGGTTCGCGCTTACAAGACCGTCAACGGAAAGAAACTCTACGGTCTGTACAGCAGCGTAAGGAAGCAGAAAGTATAAGGCGGACAAGCATTTTGAATAAAGCAGCGGCAGTTATGCCGCAGCCGCGGAAGAAATCAGAGGACGATTTACTTTCCAAAAGTGTGTGAACAGAAATGAAAGAAACGAAGGCTTGGCAGCTGCGAAAAAGCTTTTGCTTTTTTGCGTGAAAAAATAACAACTGAATAAGCTGACACAATAAGATCTATCAGCATACGCAAGGCGTCAATGAAACGACAGGACGGTATGAAACAGCCTGCCCAGAGTTTTGTTGGCGCTTTTTTGCGTGCAGCAAAAGGGCTGGCGTACTTCTCTCGGTATCCATGAGCCTAAACGAATCCGTTATTTATTTCAAGTTTAGGGAAAGGGTGCCGAAGATGAAAAAGAGAATCTACTTAGCAAAGGCTAACCACAAGAATCAAAACCACGCAAGCGGTGAAAAGCAAAATCACCAGCTGACCGGGCAGGGAAAAAGCAGTTGCTTGAAATCTCCGGAAGCGAGTTTTATCGCATTGTCAGCGACTTAGAGGGCGAGCGTCGATACTTCATACGCCTGACCGATGACCTCGATTTTGAATGTGCAGAAATCCTCATTGAAGTGCCAAGGGAAGAATATTTGGCATGGAAAAAGGAAAATAACCGTTATCTATACCAAAGACAATTAAAGTCTTATTATGCAGAAGTGCCGTTTGATGACGCGCTTCTTTTTTTATACATGGAATCGCCAAACGAGCCGGAGCGTCTCTTCGAGAAAAGAGAGAATCTGATTCGCCTGCAAAACGCCTTTGCGTCTCTCACAGAGGAAGAAAAAGAGCTTATCTGGCTTTTGTATCTATGCAAAGAACCGCTGACCGAAACACAGGCGGCAAGTGTGCTGCACATCTCGCAACAGGCAGTTAATAAGCGGAAGAAAAAAATTTTAGAAAAAATGAAAAGTTTTTGGTTGTAGAAATTGGATTTTTTCAGCAATAGGTATAGTGAAAGCAAATTGAATCAGATTTTGTTTGAGACGTTCTTACTTTTGCGAGCACATCAGAGGATACGCCATGACCGCGGCAGATGACGCGAGAGCGAGTTTTATCTGTCTGAAGACCGAGTTTTGCAGCTCGGACTTGCGATGACCAAAGGTAGGGGATAATGATACGCCTGCATAGCCACAGCTCGTGCGCAGAAAGCGCCGCACGCAATGGATGCAGCCCGGGCGGAGCCGGGGAGGTGAGATTCCTGTGCAGTCGGTATGCAGCTGACGACTCAAATAAAATTACATATTACATAAGGGCTATTTTGTTATGCCTGAAATACGAAGAAAAGAGGTGCAAAAAATGAAATACAGCATAATAGAAATGGAAATGAAAGCAGATGTGCGCCTGCAGACAATCATTCGTCGCGGGGATATTTTCATGGCAGAGCTGCCAAAGGGCATCGGCTGTGAGCAGGGCGGCAGACGCCCGGTCGTAGTGATTCAAAACAACATCGGAAACTTCCGCAGTCCTTTGGTTATCGTGGCATCAGTCACAGGCGCGCGCAAGAAACCGATGCCGACCCATGTGCCGCTTGGCAGGGCGCAGGGACTATCCCGCCCCTCGCTGTTATTGTTAGAGTCAATTTATACGATTGATAAGACGCGACTGCTGCGGTACATCGGACATCTGCAGGCGAAAAAGATTTTGCAGATGGATCGTGCAATAGCTGTCAGTATCGGGCTGACCATTACGGAATAAAATATTATCATACAGAAGCAAAACGCTACATACGATATAAAAAAAGGACAAGCAGGGGGATAACAATGAAAAGAAATGAGAACAAATATTATGTATATAGTGCTTCACAAAAGGACGCTTTGATTGCAGAATTAGTAAGAATCTTTGCGGAAATCGGTGTAAGGAAAGTTGCAGAAAAAATGAAAGAGAAAGCAGCAGGATAGCAAACAATGTGCGATTATAAAAATCGCACATTATTCAATTCGGCTCGAAAGTGATAAAATTGGTATATCCAATAAAGAAAGAGAGGAACAGCTATGAATATTGTTGCATATTGCAGGGTTTCCACAGATAAGGAAGATCAATTAAACAGTTTGGAACAGCAAAAAGAATTTTTTACGGAGTACAGCACAAGAATGGGGGAGAATCTTGTAAAAGTCTATGCAGATGAAGGCATTTCCGGAACAAAAACAAGAAACCGGACAGCATTTTTGCAAATGATGGAGGATGCAGAAAAAGGTTTTTTTGAGGCGGTCGTGGTAAAAGATATTTCTCGTTTGGCGCGAAATACAGTTGACCTGCTGCAAAGTGTCAGAAAACTCAAATCACTTGGGATTGAAACCATATTTTTGACAGCAAATATGACAAGCATGGGAAACAGCGAATTTATACTGACCATTTTCGGTGCATTAGCACAAGAAGAAAGTGCAAATATGTCTAAACGCGTAAAGTTTGGGAAAAAAATGAATGCAGAAAGAGGACGAGTACCGAATATCGTATTCGGCTATGACAAGATTCCGGGAGAGTATTTTTCTTTGAAAATGAACGAAACGGAAGCGAACTGGATTCGGCAGATTTTTAAGTGGTATACGGAAGAAGGTTACGGGAGCGGAATGATTGCAAAAATGCTGAACGACCGAGGGGTGACAACTAAAAGAGGCTGTGCGTGGAGTCAGCATGGAATTTGCAGGATTCTTAAAAATCGAATCTATATCGGAGAAATCATAAACGGAAAATCAGAAGTTAAGGACTTTCTGACTGGAGAAAGGTCTAAGAAGAAAGCAGAAGAATGGTTTGTGATCGAAAAGCCTGAACTACAAATTATAGACACACAGATGTTTGAAAAAGCACAAGAAATCTTGAACATGCGAGTGGATGCGTTTCAGAACAATAAAGAAAGGCACAGCAACAAGTATCTTTTTTCAACACTTATTAAATGTAAGGAATGTGGATGGTCTTATGCAAGAACCGTTAGGACATATAAAAATACATATGTGCGTTGGAGCTGTTCCGGACATAGGGTGAGGAAAAACAGCGGCTGCGAAAACATTTCTAAAATCGAAGAAAACGAGTTGATTGATGTTTTGGAAAGCTATTTTAAGGATTTACTAAAAAATGAAAAAGATGTGAAACAGCAGATTATAAAAGAATTTAAGAAACTGTATGGCGAAAAACAGGAAGATAAGAAGAGCAAGACAAATCTTGAACAGCAGTTAAAACGCCTCAAAAAATCCAAGGAAAAATATACAGAAATGTATGCTGATGAACTAATCGGCAAGGACGAATTAAGCACAAAAATAAAAAAACTGAATTGTGAAATCAATTCATTGGAGCAAGAATTGAAAATGCTATTGAACAATGTTTCTCAAAGCGATTTGCTTGAAAAGGCAATGGATGAAACCTTCAAGAGCATCGAACAGATTGTAGATGTTGGGTCTATGACAAATGAGCAAATAAAGCGCATTGTTGATAAGATTGTGATTGACGATAAAGGAGAAGTAGAAATCTATATGAAGCCGATACAGAAAGTTGGGATGAAAAGTCCTGCAGTTATCGAACAGAAAGCTGTTGAAATCAAGCTTTCAAAGAGTAAAAAAAAATCCAGAATCATGATGAAACCGGATGCGGAGGATAAAACCGTTACGAATACCCACAACTGTATGGACGGTTGATTTGCTTACGCGAAACTTCTTCGCTGCCGCTCTGACTGTGGAATTGGTGTTTACGATGTAATGAGCCAGCTCTAAAACTCTTTCTTCTATATAATCCTTCATTGGCAGACACACACTCCTTGCTTATTCGTTAAGACAATATATGCTGCGTGCCGAAGAAATATCACAGAGATTTATCACTGTCGGAGGAAGTGCGAAAAATCGGTTATGTACCTTAAAAAATGCACAAAATCCGCAAAAAATTCATTGACTATTTTGTATACAAGATGTATTCTAATATAGGTTTATGTATACATTATACAACATTAGGAGGACACAAAGAGAATGAGAAAAGAATGGGAAGGTTTTATTGCCGGAAATTGGACGGAAAATATCGACGTGGAAGAGTTCATTAAACTGAACTATCATCCATATGACGGAGACGGAAGTTTCCTCGCAGGAGCAACGGAAAGAACGAAGGAATGTCTCGACAAAGTTCAGGAACTTCTTGTTGCAGAAAGAAAAGCAGGCGGCACATTAAAGGTTGACGCAAGCAGAATCATGAGAATCAACGCGTTTGGACCGGGATACATCGTTCCGGGCAAGGACATCATCGTGGGACTTCAGACAGACGAACCGCTCAAGAGAGGTATCTGCCCGTTTGGCGGAATCAAGATGGTAAGAGAAGAAGTAAAGGAATACGGACAGGAACTGCCGAAAGAAATCGACAATATGTTTAACTACATAACCACTCACAACGACGGCGTTTTCAAGGCATATTCCAACGAAATGAGACAGGTAAGACACCTTGGATACATCACAGGTCTTCCTGATGCATACGGCCGCGGAAGAATCATCGGTGACTACAGAAGAGCAGCCCTTTACGGAATCGACTACCTGATCGAAGAAAAGAAAAAAGACCACGAAACAATCGCATCCAGACACGTGATGAACGAAGAAAATATCAGAACAGCGGAAGAAATCACAAACCAGATTAACGCTCTTAAGGAAATCAAGAAGATGGCAGAAAGCTATGGCTTTGACATTTCCGGACCGGCAAAAGACGTTAAAGAAGCAATTCAGTGGACATATTTTGCATACCTTGCAGGCATCAAGGAAGAAAACGGTGCAGCGATGTCCATCGGCAGAACTTCCACATTCATTGACATATATGCAGAAAGAGACCTTGCAAACGGTACTTACACAGAAGAACAGATTCAGGAATTCGTTGACGACTATATCTTAAAGCTCAGAGTGGCTCGGCACCTCAGAACAAACGAATACAACGAATTATTCGGCGGAGACCCGATGTGGATTACAGAAGGTATCGGCGGCGTAGGCATGGACGGAAGACATAAAGTAACAAAGAACTCCTACAGAGTCCTTCAAACACTTTACAACCTCGGACCTGCACCGGAACCAAACCTTACGGTATTATGGTCGGAAAAACTTCCGGAACCGTTCAAGAAGTTCTGTGCACAGGTTTCCATCGATACAGACTCCATCCAGTACGAAAACGACGACAAGATGAGACCATTCTACGGCGAAGACTACTCCATCGCTTGCTGCGTATCCGCAATTCAGATGGGACAGCAGATTCAGTTCTTCGGCGCAAGATGCAACCTCGCTAAGATTCTTCTTCTTGGTTTAAACGGTGGTATCGATGAAAGAACAGGCGAACATGTTGGTCCGCAGATGGAACCGGTAGGCGACGGCCCAATCGATTTCGAAGTTGCATGGGAAAGATTCAATATCTATCTTGCATGGCTCTGCGAATTATATGTAAACATCATGAACATCATTCACTTCATGCATGACAGATACGATTACGAAAGCTCCCAGATGGCATTCCTCAACTCCGAACTGAAGAGACTTATGGCATTCGGCGTTGCAGGATTCTCCGTTGCTGCAGACTCGCTTTCCGCAATCAAATATGCAAAGGTTTATCCGATCAGAGACGAAAATGGCGTAATCGTTGACTACAGAACAGAAGGCGAATTCCCGAAATACGGAAACGACGATGACAGAGTAGACGAAATCGCAGTTAAGATCTCCGAAAGAACCATCGAAGAATTAAGAAAACACCCGGCATACAGAAATGCCGTTCACACATTATCCGTACTCACAATCACTTCAAATGTAATGTACGGAAAGAAGACAGGAAACACGCCTGACGGAAGAAGAGCAGGAACTCCGTTTGCACCGGGAGCAAACCCTATGCACCAGAGAGACAATCACGGAGCAATCGCATCCTTAAACTCCGTATCCAAGATTGACTGGGATACTTGCCAGGACGGCGTTTCCAACACATTCTCCATCACACCGGAGACACTCGGAAAGAACCCTGAAGAAAGAGCAGACATCCTCAAGGGACTTCTCGAAGGATACTTCAAGAGAGGCGCACATCACCTCAATGTAAACGTACTCAACAGAGCGGTATTGGAAGACGCATACGAAAATCCGGATAAATATCCGAACCTTACGGTAAGAGTTTCCGGATACGCAGTAAGATTCAACGCACTGTCAAAGAACCACCAGAAAGAGGTAATCGCAAGAACTTTCCACGAGTCTATCTACTAAGTGTGATCCCAAATGGGAAAGGCAATAAGCGATGATTGGAAAAATTCACTCAATAGAAACCTTTGGCGCCGTAGACGGACCGGGCATCCGAACTGTGTTTTTTATGCAGGGATGCCCGGCAAGGTGCCTGTACTGCCACAACCCGGATTCGTGGCCTTATGACGGCGGCGAAAAGATCGAGGTTGAGGAAATTGTGCACTGGGCGCTCAGAGGCAAACCGTATTACGGCGGGAAAGGCGGCGTGACATTCAGCGGAGGGGAACCTTTGCTGCAGGCCAAATTTCTCACAGAGGCAATGCATGCATTGCATAAAGAAGGAATAAAGAGCGCAATTGATACGAGCGGAACTTATATCGACGATTACACCGAAGATGCAATCCGCATCTGCGATTTGGTCCTTCTTGACATCAAACATCCGGATCCGGAGAGGTTCGAAATTATAACCGGAAGAAAGCAGGAGACTCTTTACGAGCTGATTGACATCATCAATCGTCAAAAGAAGCACGTATGGATACGCCATGTCGTTGTTCCGGATATAAACGACACCCCTGAGGACATGGAAGCCCTCAACGAGTTTGTCAAAAAGATAAGATATGTTGACAAAGTGGAGCTTTTGGGCTATCATACTATGGCAGTAGAAAAGTATGGGAAGCTTGGAATCACTTATAGGCTGAAGGGAGTACCCGCGATGGACGGGGCAAAGCTCCTGGAACTGCAGAAGCTCATACATAAGCCTTCCGAGGCGGTGAGCCGTGCGGTCTTGTGATTCGAAAAGGGATTACGGATGGAAAACACTTTAATTTACGACAAACCGATAAATATCGGAAATATACTGGAATTCACTGTGCCGACAATGATTCGTATGCTGTTCGTTTCGATGTACACAATCGTTGACGGCATTGTTGTTTCCAATTATGTCGGGAGTCTGGGACTTTCGGCAATTAACATTGTGTTTCCGGTTTTGAACATCTGCATGGCGGTAACCTTCGTCTTTGAAATGGGTGGAAACGCCCTTATCGGCAAATTGCTCGGCGAGGGAAAGAAGGAGCAGGCATGCAGCTTTTTCAGCCTTATTATGATTATAAACCTGGCTGTCATGGCGATCATGATGGCTGTTTTTCTTGCATGGGGCGAAGAAATTTATATGCACATCGGAGCGGATGAAGAACTGCTTCCTTATTGCATGGAATACGGAACGATAATGGTTTTGGCAGGGCCTGTGTGGTCGCTCCAGATTTTGTTTCAGGGATTTTTGGTAACTGCGGACAGACCGCATCTGGGACTTTGGCTTTCGGTCGGCGCGGGAGTAATGAATGTGGGACTTGATATTCTGCTTGTGGGATACATGAACTTCGGCATTGCGGGGGCGGCGTATGCATCCATGGCAGGAATGATGGTTGCGGGACTTTTTCCGCTTTTCATATTCTTTAACAAAAAAAGCATTCTTCATTTCGAAAAGCCTGCATGGATGGGCAGAAACCTTCTCTATTCCATGGGAAACGGTGCTTCGGAAATGGTTACGAGCCTTTCGAGCGCAATCACAACGGCCCTCTTTAATCTGCAGATGATGGCGATCGTCGGAGAAAAAGGGGTTGCCGCAATCAGTGCAGTGCTTTATCTGCAGTTTGTGTTTGTGGCGATATTTATAGGCTTTTCTATGGGCGTGGGTCCGATTTTCAGCTACAATTACGGTTCGGAAAACCGTGACAACATAAAGAAGCTTTTCGCCATTTCAATGAAGATCGTCGCAATTATTTCAATATCGATGTTCGCGATAGCTGAGATCTTTGACCGGCCGCTTGTAATGATTTTTGCGTCGCATGATGCACTGCTGGCGGATCTTATGGTTACGGGATTTCGCATTGTGGCCGTGAGCGTGCTGTTCAGCGGAATCAATATTTTTGCTTCGGGATTCTTTACGGCACTCAACAACGGAAAAATCTCGGCATTTATTTCAATTTTGCGAACGCTTGTATTCGAGGCCGGAGCACTGCTTCTGCTTCCGCGGCTGTTTGCACTTGACGGAGTATGGTGGGCACTTCCGACTGCCGAAATCGCAGGCAGTGCGGTGATTCTGGTGCTTTTGCTCAAAAACAGGAAGATTTATGGCTATTAATTTAGATTTTTTCACAAAAAAATACAAAAAAGGTATTGACAAAACATAAATCGAGTGGTAAACTTCGTGTATATTCAATAGAAAACCTTTGAGGGAGAAGTAAAACTGATTTACGGTCTCACAGCGAACCCGGGGCGGTGGAAGCCGGGCAGATGCAGATTCAGAATAATGGGCTCCTGAGGGCGAGGGGAAAGCGCCAAGGCGTGAGTATCTGAGACGAGGCTCCTGCGTCAGTGGAGAGGAGTGTGATGGCACTCTGCAGAGGGGGTTTTGCGTAAGCAGAATCAAACAAGGTGGCACCGCAGGTATAACCTGTCCTTGAGTTATTCAGGGACAGGTTTTTTTAATTTTCTGAAGGAGGATACAAAAATGAAAAAGACAATGAAAAAAGTAATGGCAGTATTTATGATTTTGGCAGTAACGGCAGTGATGATGATGGGCTGTGGCAATGACAACGGGACTGACGGCGAAACCGTGAGGGTCGGAATCCTTCAGCTCACTGAGCACCCTTCGCTTGATACAATCAGAGAAAGCATCATAGAAGGACTTGCAGACGAAGGATATGTCGACGGAGAGAACATCACAATCGACTATAAAAACGGTCAAAACGACATGACGAACATGAAGACCATCGCACAGGCATTCGTTGCTGACAAATGCGATGTAATCGTTGCAATCGCAACACCGGCGGCACAGGCGGTTCTCAGCGAAACCACCGAGATTCCTATCATATTTGCAGCGGTAACGGACCCTGTGGATGCAGCACTTGTTGATTCCCTTGAAGTTCCCGGCGGAAATGTGAGCGGAACTTCCGACGAAGTATCGGCAGAAGCAATCATGGATCTTGCAAAGGAAATTACACCGGGATTCAAGACGATCGGAGCACTCTACAGTGCAGGCGAGGACAATTCCGATTCCGTTATAAAGGGTCTCAAGGAATATGCGGACAAGAACGGATATGAAGTAGTGGAATCCACAGTTACAAATACAAGCGAAGTTCAGCAGGCAGCGCAGTACCTTGCAGACAAGGCGGATGTGGTTTATTCCCCAATCGACAATACCATCGCATCTGCAATGGCGGTTGCTTCCGAAACATTCAACAATTCAAAAGTACCGTTCTATGTAAGCGCGGACTCCATGGTTAAGGACGGCGGACTTGCAACGTACGGAATCGACTACACGGTTCTCGGAAAGGAAACGGCAAAGATGGTCGCTCAGGCTTTGGGAGGTGCTGACGTTTCAACGATGGCAGTCGTAAAAATGAGCGATATGAACATCTATGTAAATACGAAGACTGCGGATGCAATCGGCGTTCAAATTCCGCAGGACATTCTTGACAAGGCAACGGTTTTGGAATAAGGAGAAACATTTTATGATGACATTTGGCGCCCTTTTGGGTTCGCTGGAGCTGGGAATGATATATGCAATTCTGGCTTTGGGAGTATTTCTATCATTTAGAACTTTGAATATGCCGGATTTGACGGTAGATGGCTCTATCGTTACCGGAATGGCGGTTTCGGCAATGGTATGCGCCGGCGGCGGGAATCCTTTTCTCGCCCTTATCGGTGCATTCATAGGAGGAGGTTTTGCGGGACTTGCAACAGGCCTTCTTCATACAAAACTGAAAATTCAGGCAATTCTTGCGGGAATCCTCGTAATGATGGCAGCCTATTCGGTGAACCTGAGAATCATGGGAAAAACGCCGAATATCCCGCTTACAAAAAGCGAAACGATATACAAAATCGCCGACCGCATCATGGATCCGACTTACGGCGGAATCATAATCAATGTGATTCTGCTTGTGCTGATAATCACCGTTTTGTATATGTTCCTGCAGACAAGGCTCGGTTTTGTTTTCAGAGCTACCGGGGACAATGAGGACATGGTAAAAGCATGCGGGGTTTCCTGTGACGCGATGAAGCTGATGGGGCTTGCGGTTTCAAACGGCTTCGTGGGTCTGGCAGGCGGAATGCTCGCACAGAACCAAGGCTTTGCGGACATCAACAGCGGTGTAGGCATGATGGTCATCGGTCTTGCATCGGTAATCCTCGGAGAAGTAATCTTCGGCACGAAAACCTTGCTTAGAAGACTTATTGCGGCATCGCTCGGAGCGGTTGTTTACCGAATCATAATGGCGCAGGCTTTGTATATGGGTATGGAATCCACGGACATGAAACTGGTATCGGCGGTCATCGTTGCGATAGCTTTGTCGCTCGGACTTTTGGGAGAAAAGGGCAGCAAGCTTCACCTTAAGCTTAAAAAGAAAGGAGCCGGACAAAGATGAAAAGACTTCTTGATGTAAACGGAATAACCAAAGTGTTCGGCGGCGGAACCGTGAACGAAAAGACGGCACTCAGCGGTGTCAACCTTATCATGAATGAGGGTGACTTTGTTACCGTGATTGGAAACAACGGAGCCGGAAAATCAACGCTTCTCAACTGTATTGCGGGAGTTTTCCCGGTCGATGCTGGAAGCATTGTGCTGGACGGCGAAGACATTACGAAGCAGCCGGAGCACAAGCGAGCACGCTGCATCGGCAGGGTCTTTCAGGACCCGCTCAAGGGAACGGCGTTCGATATGACAATCGAGCAGAATCTGGCAATCGCCTATTACAAAAACAAGCCGAGAGGTCTGCAGCCGGGAATTACAAAGAAAGACCGCGAACTCTTCCGCGAGAAGCTTTCGGTGCTCGGAATGGGCCTCGAGGACAGAATGACAGAGAAGGTAAAACTCCTTTCGGGAGGTCAGAGACAATCCCTTACCCTCCTGATGGCATCCATTGCCAATCCGAAGCTTTTGCTTCTCGACGAACATACGGCGGCACTTGACCCGGCAGCTGCGGCCAAGGTGCTTGAACTCACGGACCGGGTTGCTTCGCGGGAAGGAATGTGCACCCTCATGATTACACACAATATGAAGGACGCGCTTCACTACGGAAACCGGACGATTTTGATGAAAAACGGCAAAATTGTGATGGAACTCGCAGGTGAGGAAAGAAAGGCCATGACGGTCGAAAAACTAATTGAAAAATTCAGCATAGATAATGACAGAATGCTGCTTTAAAAAAACGAACTCCGGAGACTGCAATCTTCGGAGTTTTTGGATTCTCTTTTATTTAAACAAAAAAGTGCGCTGCACATAAACCTTGCATGCGAAGGAAAGCGCGAAGTTTTCCATAAGATATTTGTTGTCTCTGCCCGGGATTTCTTCGTTGCAAATCGAGACTCTGCCTGAAAAAACATCGGAAACGGCATTTTCGATGGCCTCGCAGAAACGGTTGTATGTGATTTCGGTTGCCTCGAGGCTGATGCCGAGTTTAATCAGCTTGCCGATTTCATCCGTGGCATAGCAGTTTTTCAGAATATATACCACGATAATCATGGCAACAGAAAGCTTTGGGTATTTTTTGTTCACAGGTGCGTCGACAATCTTGGCTTTGACATAGTTGTTTACCATGTTCTTTGTCAAGGATGCGGCACCGATTTCGGAAAAAAACGCCCCCAGAGTGGTGTCAATCAGCGCAATCACCTGGTCCATGTAAAGATCCAGTGTCGGCAGTTCGTTCCACCGCGGTATATGAAAATTTTTTATTGTATCATCATGTATTATGCTGTCTTTATTCATTTTTTCACCTCATCGAATACTATAACATACAAAAAGGAGCATGTAAAGGTTGACATTTCAAGCTTTGCATGATAATGTAGTATTGGATACTAGATAAAGGAGATTTTTCCATGGATTATAAAGAAAGAAAAGAATTTGAATTAAAGAGGGCTGAGGAGTTTATCGCAAGCATTAATGCTATGAACGATCCGGACATTATGTACAAGGTGAGCCATCCGATTACGGACCTTAAGGACATGATGAACAAGAGTGTGGAAAGATACGGTGCGGATCATGTGGCATTCAAACAGTGCTTTGCGAAGAATGAGCCTTTCAGGGAAATCACTTACGGGCAGACGCTTGAAGATCTCAATGCACTGGGAACAGCGTTGATCGAGCATGGATTAAAAGATAAAAGAGTTGCGGTTATCGGGGACAACTGTTACCAGTGGGCGTCCTCCTATCTTGCAGTAACATGCGGACTCGGAGTTGTTGTTCCGCTCGACAAGGAACTCGGTGCGAGCGAACTTGAGCAGCTGATAAAGGAAGCAAATTGCGAAGGAATTCTTTTTACGAAGAAGTTCCTCAGCATTTTCCAGGATATAAAAGAAAGAGGAGAAACTGACCTCAGGGTTCTCGTAAACTTAAATGCTGAGAAAGAGGCTGACGGCGTTTTGTCATGGTCGCAGCTTATCGAGGACGGCAAGAAGCTTATCGCAGACGGTGACCGCCGTTACCTTGATGCGGAAATCTATCCGGATGAGATGGGCGTTCTGCTCTTTACTTCAGGAACGACGGGAATTGCCAAGGGCGTTATGCTTTCGCAGACCAATATCTGCTGCGACCTCATGAGTGCGCCTACGCTTCTTGATACAAACGAAAGAGATACTTTCTTCAGCGTGCTGCCTCTGCACCACACATACGAATGTACCTGCGGATTCCTGATGCCGATGTATAAGGGATCGTGCATCGGTTACTGCGAAGGACTGAAATATATCCAGAAAAACCTGCAGGAAATTAAACCGACCTTCTTCCTCGGCGTTCCGCTGATTTTCGAAATGCTTTACAAGGCGATTTGGAAGAACATCCGCAAGCAGGGCAAGGAAGAGACGGTTAAGAAAGTTCTGAAACTCAACAAGGTAACTTCCAAGGTGGGCATCAACCTTAACAAGCTTCTTCTGAAGGATATCCTCAAGGTGTTCGGCGGCAACATGGATATGCTCATCGCCGGCGGCGCGGCAATCGACCCGCAGATTCTGCAGTTTTTCAGAGACCTTGGAATCATGGCACTTCAAGGCTACGGCCTCACGGAATGTGCGCCGATGGCGGCACTCAACCAAGACCTTAATCCGCGCAACGACTCCGTAGGACATGTGCTTCCGGGCGTCGAAGTTAAGATTATCGACAAGAACGAAGACGGAATAGGCGAAATCTGTCTCAAGGGACCGAATGTCATGATGGGATATTACAATATGCCGGAGGAAACGGCGAAAGTACTCGTTGACGGATGGTTCCACACAGGAGACCTCGGCTATGTTGACGGCCCATATATCTATATCACGGGCAGAAAGAAGAATGTCATCATCACCAAAAACGGCAAGAATGTTTTCCCTGAGGAACTTGAATATTACCTCGGAAAGGTTTCGCTCGTATCCGAATCCATGGTATGGGCAGCGCAGGATGACTCCGGACAGGATGATTTAATTGTCGCAACCATTAAACCGGACATGGAAGAGGTTGAGGCTGTAATCGGCAAAGAAGCCGCTGCAGATCCGGAAAAGGTTGAAAAACTCATGTGGCAGGAAGTCGACAAAATCAACAAGGAGCTTCCGTTCTTCAAGAAAATCAGAAGAATCAACATCCGTAAGGAAGAGTTCGAAAAAACCACGGGCAAGAAGATTAAAAGATTTGTCGAATCGAATAAACAGAAATAGCGAAGAAACCCACCGGCCGGTGGGTTTCTTCGTTGTCCACCGTATACCCGCCTTGCGATTATCCGATTTTCTCTTGACATTCGGGGCATAATAAGAGTAAAGTAGAGGTTGGTAGATTTTGCGGGAGGTATATAGAAATGAATGGAAAATCCAATGTGAAGAAAGTAATCGGCGTTGTATCGGGCAAGGGCGGAGTCGGAAAATCTTCCGTAACCTCTATGCTTGCCGTTGCAACACAGAGATTGGGATATAAAGTGGCTGTTTTGGATGCAGATATTACGGGACCGTCGATTCCGCAGGCTTTTGGAATCAAAGCAAAGGCGCAGGGCACAGACGAAGAAATTTTCCCGGTTGAATCAAAGACAGGAATCAAGGCTATTTCGGTGAATGCGCTTTTGGAAGACGAGACCGACCCGGTTGTTTGGAGAGGTCCGGTGCTTTCGGGCGTGATTCAGCAGTTTTGGGACAATGTTGTCTGGGGCGATATCGATGTGATGTACGTGGATATGCCACCGGGAACCGGCGATGTGGCGCTGACCGTGTTCCAGTCGCTTCCGCTTGATGGAATCGTAATCGTGACATCTCCGCAGGAACTGGTTTCCATGATCGTCGAAAAGGCAGTAAAAATGGCACAGCTCATGAATGTTCCGGTTATCGGAATTGTTGAAAACATGTCATTCTTCACCTGTCCGGACTGTGGCAAAAACCACAAAATCTTCGGAGACGGTCATGTGAACGAAATCGCTGCAAAGTACGAAATCGGCACAATTTCGGAAATCCCAATCAACCAGAAGATTGCAGCCGCTTGCGATAAGGGCATGATTGAGCTCTTTGAAGGTGACTGGCTGGACAACATGGTTGAGGCATGTCTTGCTGCTGATAACCCGAACAAGCATGACGGAATGCCGCAGGCACCGGAAGGCTGCACACACGATTGCAGCAGCCGCGGCGTGGGCGGCTGCGGAAGCCGCCAATAGGGCGGACGAACATCGTATGTCGATTAACATATGCAAAATTCATCAAAAGCACACACACCGTGTGCTTTTTCGGTTTAAGATAGGTGTTGAAGTGAAACGAAAGGAATTTTGACAATGTTCGGCTATGTGCTGGTGAATAAACCGGAACTGAAAATAAAAGAATTTGAGGCATACAGAAGCTGGTACTGTGGTCTCTGCCGCACCCTCAACAAGAGGCATGGGCTGGCGGGGCGCTTGACGCTCAACTATGATATGACATTTTTGATCATGATTTTGGCGGATCTTTACGACGAAAAACACGAGTGCGCCTGTGCAAGGTGTATCGTGCACCCGCTCGATAAGCACTGCTCCGCCCGGACCGAGGCTACCGATTACTGTGCGGATATGTGCGTTTTGCTTGCGTATTACAAATGCAGGGACGACTGGAAGGATGAGCATAAATTGAAGGCATGTTTTGCGATGACGGTGCTGTCGCGAAAGGCAAAGCGCGTGGCGGAGCGTTATCCCGAAAAGGCGGCTTTTATCGAGAAAAAAATGAACATGCTTGACATCGTTGAGAATGCAAAGAATCTGCCGATTGACAAGGTTGCGAAGGTTTTCGGCGAAATCATGGCGGAGGTTTTCGTCTACCGGGACGATTTCTGGAAGGAAGATTTATACAAGCTCGGCTTTTATCTGGGCAAATTCATTTATCTGCTTGATGCCTACGAAGATGTTGAAAAAGACATGAAAACCGGTGATTACAACCCATTCAAGGAATTTTACGCAAAGCCCGGCTTCGACGATCAGGTCCTGAACCTGCTCCTGCTTATGATAGGTGAGGCAACCGATGCATTCGAGCGTCTGCCGCTTGTCGAAAATACGGAGATTCTGAGGAATATTTTGTATTCGGGGGTTTGGGTGCGTTACGGCAAAACCAAAGCTGACAAAATCAAAAAGGAAAGCGAGAAAAAATAGTTCATGGATCCATATAAGGTTCTTGGCGTTTCGTACGACGCCACAGAGGATGAAATCAAAAAAGCATATAGGGCGCTCAGCCGCAAGTATCATCCGGATGCCAATGTCGGAAAACCGAATCAGAAAGAACTCGAAGAAAAGTTCAAAGAGGTTCAGCAGGCATACAGCATGATCATGGACCAGCTCCAAGGCAAGACCCAGACCCAGCAGGGCTTCGGCGGCTCAAGCGGCCCGTTCGGCGGCAGCGGCGGTCGGGAATACGGTGCGGCCCCGGTGCCCAGGACGAAAGCAAAGACGAGCAGTACATGCGCGCCGCCCTGAACTATATTCAAAACGGTTACTACCGCGAGGGTCTGAATGTTCTCGAAGAGGTCGAGGACAGGCGCGGCCCATGGTACTACTACAGTGCCATTGCTAACTATAAGGTCGGCAACAACGCAATCGCTCTCGACCATGCAAAGACCGCCTGCGCATTCGACCCGGATAATCCGTACTATCGCTCGCTTCTCAGCAGTCTCACCGGCGGTGAAGACCGATATCAGAAGCGCAGTGCCGGCTACGGCGGCAATCCGTCCATGCAGGGCAGCAATTACTGCATGCAGATCTGCGGAACCACCCTGTGTGCGAGCATGTGCTGCAGCGGCGGCGGCTACATGGGCCTTCCGATTATATGCTGCCTGTGACCTTGGCACCACAAAATAATGAATTTGCAAAAGTGTTGAAATTTCAACACTTTTTTCTTTTTGCCGGAAATAGAACGGTGCAAACTGCTGTTTTCAAATAAATTGCTTGAAAATCGGCCAATTTACATAAAAGAGTATTTACAAATGAAAGAAAATATGTTAAAATATGGGAAATATAAACCGAGAACATCAGCCGCCAACACGCAGACCACTATAAAGGAGCAAGCGCAAATGGGATTCATAGACATTGTAAAGCAGAACCGTGAACAGGACAAAAAGACGTTGGAAAATGTAAAAAAGATGCCCTATCCGAGGATAAAAGGTACCCTTAAACTTCGAGAAAAGGGAAATTCCAGGCAAATTTACATGAAGCTCCAGGGAGAATCCAAATATACATATGTATCCAAAACAGACGACAGTAATAGGGAAAAGGTGAATCGGCTGAGACAGAAAAGTTTTATTGATACCAGCCGTAGGATTTTGGAGGCCAACATTGCGCTGCAAGAGTATTTCATAGAGAACTATATTCCATATACCACTGAAAACATCTGCAAGCATCAGCCGCATGCGTATAGGCAGGACGAACCCAAAGCAAATTTCAAGCAGGCAGATCGGCAGTCGCAGAACCCGTACAAAAGGGAGCAGCTAATACATGGCACACTTGCCGGAATCAAGGTTCGCAGCAAAGGTGAGCTTCTGATTGCAGACGCATTGACGCAGATAGGAGTGGATTACTATTACGAAAAGGAACTTCGCCTTACCGACGAAGACGGCATGCAGCATACCCTCTATCCCGACTTCACGATTCCCCTCAAAAATGCGGAGACCTTTTATTGGGAGCATGAAGGCTTGTACGGCGACCCGGAATATCGCAGGCGGAGCAATGAAAAAAAGAAGTTATATTTCGCAAACTGCATTTACGTCCCCAAAAATCTAATCGTAACAATGGACGGTCCGGACGGCAGCATAGATTCAGAAGGAATATTGCGTGTGATTCAAGGAATTATCCTTCCGCTCTTGTGATTCAAGCGGCCCGCAAGGTCATGCGGCTCATCCCAAACGCAGGGGCTGCTGCCCAATCCGTCCTCCCAAATAGCAAAAACACGAACATCCCCCTTTGTATGAGGGGGTGTTCGTGTACCGACCAGCATATAAGGGCGATATAATGGAGCTTTTTGCCCCCGGCAAAAAGCTTCCTAAAAATGTAAACCTTCAAAAGCTTGAAATTTCAACATCCCAAAATCTGGAAGTTTTGAAAGGCGTAAAACCTCACTGCAAAGCCGGCGAAAAACAAGTCCAAAGAAGCGTGAAGCAAGCCTAAATACACGAAAAGGGGGTCATTTTGGGGCGGTTGGTGGGAAATGCCTAATTTTTCCAGTTGTCGCCGAGCGCCAAACGCCAGTCACCGCCGGCTGCCAAACGCC
>ERZ779889.1728-NODE-1728-length-20452-cov-4.995342_pt1 | contig 20452 bp, 13 predicted proteins | sample MGYA00511030_ERZ779889 | MGnify/ENA primary metagenome ERZ779889 (study PRJEB29588, sample SAMEA2160616) | human gut metagenome | biome: human gut; feature: human-associated habitat; material: faeces | place: Denmark | collected 2008/2010 ...
TGTGCGTACGCGACCACATAGCCGCCACTAAGAAGGACGCCATACGCATAGCCATAAACGCCGGCATCGACATGTCGATGGTACCCTACGAGGTCAGCTTCTGCGACGACCTGAAGGAGCTCGTGAACGAAGGCAAGGTGAGCATGAGCCGCATAGACGACGCCGTGCGACGCATACTCCGACTGAAATACCGTCTTAATCTTTTCAATCGTCCCGACACCCGGCCGGCAGACTATCCTGACTTCGGCTGCAAGGAGTGGGCCGACGAGGCGCGCACATTCGCCACTGAGTCGCAGGTGCTGCTGAAGAACGACGACAACACGCTGCCTCTGCGCGAGGGAACGAGAATACTCCTCACCGGCCCTAACGCCAACTCCATGCGCTGCCTCAACGGCGGATGGTCATACTCATGGCAGGGCGACAAGGCCGACGAGTGCGCCGTGCAGTACAACACCATATACGAAGCCATGTGCAACCGCTTCGGAAGCGACAACGTGAAGCTCGTGGAGGGCGTGAGCTACAAGAAAGGCGGAAAGATAGACGAGATGGGAACGACAGACATAGAGGCTGCCGTGAACGCCGCAAGCGATGCCGACGTAATCGTGGCGTGCATAGGCGAGACATCTTATGCCGAGACTCCGGGCAACATATCCGACCTCTGGCTGCCCGACGCACAGCGCAGCCTGGTGAAGGCTCTCGCCACAACGGGCAAGCCCGTAGTGCTCATACTCAACGAGGGACGCCCGCGCATCATCAGCGACATTGTGCCGCTGGCAAAGGCGGTGATAGATATCATGCTGCCAGGCAACTACGGTGGCGACGCCCTCGCCTCGCTGCTTGCAGGCGACAGCAACTTCTCGGCAAAGCTGCCTTTCACCTATCCGAGTCATCCTAACTCGCTGACCACCTACGACCACAAGCCGTGTGAGAACATGGGACAGATGGACGGCAACTACAACTACGAAGCCGTGATAGACGTGCAGTGGCCCTTCGGCGCAGGCATGAGCTACACGACGTTCGCCTACGACAACCTGCGCGCCGACAAGACCGACTTCGGTGCCGACGACACTCTGACGTTCAGCATCGACATCACCAACACCGGCGACCGCGACGGAAAGGAACCCGTGCTGCTCTACTCGTCGGACGTGGTGGCAAGCCTGTCGCCCGACATCAGACGGTTGCGCCAGTTTGACAAGGTGGAACTGAAGGCTGGCGAGCGCCGCACGGTGAAGATGAGCATCAAGGCTTCTGACCTTGCGTTTGTCGGAGCCGACGGCCGATGGACTCTTGAGGAGGGCGACTTCGTCATGACCTGCGGCGGACAGAATATCACCATACACTGCAACGAGACAAAGACATGGGACACACCCAACATATAAGCCCGAAATCATGCATAGAACATCATTGATGGCCGCGCTGGCCATAGCACTCATGCCGCACTGCGGAGCCTATGCGAAAATAAAAACCGCACCGCTCATAGCGCCGGGCATGGTGATACAGCAGAACAGCGACGTGCGCCTGAGCGGAACGACAACGCGCAAAGGTGCGACGATAAAGATAAAAGCGTCGTGGGACAGACGCACGCTGAAGTGCAAGGCGGGCGACGACGGACGCTGGACCGTAACCATACGCACCCCGCAGGCCGATCACAAGCCGCACACGCTGACACTCGACGACGGCGAGCCTCTGACCATTGACGACGTGCTCGTGGGCGAGGTGTGGCTCGCGTCGGGACAGAGCAACATGGAGATGCCGCTGCGGGGATTCGACAACTGCCCCGTGGAGAACAGCACAGAGACAATACTCCGGGCAGGCGAGAATCACGACGTGCGCCTCTTCACCGTACCCAAGACACAGAGCTGGCAGCCTGCCGACTCGTGCGGCGGACGGTGGATGAGGTCTGAACCGCGTAACGCCGCCGAGTTCAGTGCCACGGCCTACCACTTCGCCACGACGCTGAGCCGTGCGCTCGACGTGCCTGTGGGCGTGGTGGTGTGCGCCTACGGCGGCTCGAGAGTGGAGAGCTGGATGAAGCGCAGCCTGCTCGAGGAATTCCCTGACATAAGTCTCAAGCGCGAGGATGTGAAAAAGGAGCAGGAGTGGTCGCGCCCCTTGCTCATGTACAACGCCATGTTCCACCCCGTGGCATCCTATACATACAAAGGCATAATCTGGTATCAGGGTGAGTCGAACACCGGCAGCTACCGGACATACGCCGACCGTCTGGCACTCATGGTGAAGTCGTGGAGAGAGGAACTCGGCCTTGGCGACATACCGTTCTACAGCATCGAGATAGCGCCATACGAGGGCTACGGCGGCAGCGGTCCATTCCTTCGCGAGCAACAGCACCGCTCGGCCGGACTCATACCAAACTCTGCCTGCATATCCACCAACGACCTTGTGGAGCCTTACGAGTGCGGACAGATTCATCCGAAGAAGAAACGAGAGGTGGGCATGCGCCTCGCCCTGACGGCACTAAACAGGTGTTACGGCCACTCGTGGCTGCCGTGCGAGGGACCGTGCTACAGGGATATGCGCACCGAAGGCAGCACCGCCATTCTTACGTTCGACCACGTGTCGGGTGGCTTCAGCCGCGACCGTGGCATCACGGGCTTCGAGGTGGCAGGCGACGACCGTGTGTTCCATCCCGCCGACGAGGTGCGCATAGTGGGCAACGCGTCCATAGCCGTATCGTCGAAGAGCGTCGAACATCCCGTGGCAGTGCGCTACTGCTTCCGCGACTTCATGCCCGGCAACCTGCACGGCGCATCGGGCCTGCCCGTAGTCCCGTTCAGAACCGACAATTGGTGACCGTCTGCCGGCGGCGCCACAAGCCCCACTCCATCTGCCGCGCGACACACGCTACTGCACAACATGCCATGTCACACCATCCGACAAAGCGCAGTCAACGTGTCGCGCGGCATCAGTGAAGCCTCTTCCCCGCTCCCAACAAAAAAGCCTTAACCACACGGAAATGAATATTTATGCAATTTCCGACAGTAAAAAATTTTGACAAAAATTTTTCTAAAAATAGAAAACGACGACCCTAAAGCTACCCCGTCGCGGTCAGCCAAAGAGCCTTTTCCACATCAGCTCTTTTTTCCTCATAACTGCACAAAAAACAGACGGCCTTGAAAACGGGCTCTTTCAGCCTATGATATGCACCATATCAGAGCCCGGAATGCACCATATCATGGCCTGATAAAGCCTGTATCAGGGCCTTAAACAGGCTCTTTCGCAAAGCCATGAACACACTATCGAATTGCCAGACTGCGTAAACCACTGTCTGTCAAGCAGATAACAAAACCTCTCAAAACTCGCGAATTTGCGCCAGAGGATGCTCTTGCTCGAAAATATTTAACTCTCGCGGAGTTGACGATGAATAAATATGCAACAGCAGTTTAGGATTTGCATATTTATGCAATGCGCACACCTGTGCTTTACATATATTGAAACAGAAAAAAATAAGTAAGATATTGAATAATTATAGATTGTGTTTCTGTTGGGTATATATCTTAAATTCTGGAATGAAGTAACAACAAGACAGCTGCGACAATAACGGGATGCAGGTGTCAGCGGCAGCGTGTCTTGAAGGAGAGGATATATAGGGTGATGGCGGTGGCAAGGAGTATCATTGCAAGTTTGAGCCAGAGCCAGGGAAAGATGAAGAGCACGCAATGGATGGCTGTGAGCCAAAGGGTGGATATGGCAATGACCTTTATGCGCAAGGGGATGGACTTATCCTCACGGAAACTTTTTATGTAGGGACCGAGGCGGGGATAATTCATCAGCCAACGGTATGCGCGTGGCGAACCGCGGAAGAACATGGCGGCGGCCAACAGAAGAAAGGGTGTGGTGGGCAGGACCGGCAAGAAAATGCCGATGACACCAAGAACCACGGACACGAAGCCGATGGATACATACAGATACTTCATGATGCAAAAATAATATGAAAGAGAGTAACGGGCAAGAGTTATGGCGTTAAAATGAGGAAGTGGATATGCCGGAGGCATGACGGAGACGGATTGGAGTTAGATTGGAGATGAATTGGAGGTGGATTGGAGGTTAATTAAAATGGATTAACATCAATTACACGAACCAATAAGACATAGTTAAACATGTAAAATCTCATATACTTTTCTATATATATTCTAATTAGAGTATTAAAAATTTCCACAAAAGTTATCCACAATATTGAAAGTTTTCATAATTTTGTTTTTAGCATACACAATAATTGCAGGATGTAAATCTTTTAATAATATAAAAATAGCAACAAAATCTATTAATCAACGAGCTACAACTATGAATCCATTAATAACTTTTGAAAAAGACTACTATAACGAAAGATGTCTAAAACTATTAGATAATTTATTGTTTTCAGACTTCATATCAATTAATCCATATTTTTTGAGCGATGCAAATTTAGAAGCTTTCTTTAAAAAGAGATCAAATGATTATATACAACCACAATCTTATACAGAAGAATTAGATATCGTTATTCACAACTTCTGCACAATAGGGAAAAATCATGGCCATACAACAAACGAATATAACGGTTCCGTATTCAATACAGCACAGATCTCATTTGGAGAAGAGAATATCCTTAATATAAATTATCGTCAATTTAGTTGTAAGATGAGACCTATTACTCATATTGATGAAAATAAAATAACAAAACCGTTAATAAACAATTATCCTGTTCATAGTTCAATATTTGGATCGAATGAATTAATTGATAAAATTTTTTTTAAAGCTGATAACAAACAGATCTTATATGCTTATCGCTTTCCTGTATACGATGACTATAATAAACGTCGTTATTGCTATAGGTTATTTGCTTTATTTGGCAATGAAAGTGACTATTATAACATACTACGCAAACAATTTGTAAATAGCCAATGGTTTGTACTTAACCATATTCTAAAATACACATTTCTTTATGCACCAATGACAAGAATGTATATAAATGGTATTAGTGGTGATTGGACTGTATGGCCTGAACCAGCAAAGCTTTTCGAAGAAATATTCAATAAAACTTATCGTACATCATATGAAAAGAAATTACAACTAGTATCACAAACAATGATATCTAACAATATTACTCCAACAGATAAGTTTTAGGCTGAAGAATAATATTTATATTATCAATGTTATATAAAACCACTCACACCATTACATATATTTATTTCTTAAACTGTGCGGGAATTTGTGTAAAGACAAAACGCAGGATGTGGGTAGTGTAAAATAAACTGTGTCACGCATTATTAACTCATCGGTCGGGGACGGCCAGCGCAAGGGGCAGAACCACCCGTCACAACGGAGGATGTGCGCATCATTTATTCCAACTGTTCCATGCATCACTGTTCTCTTTGGCGCGTCCGTCACCGGCAGAGCCTTCACCACCGTCGTCAGGCAGACTGCCTCCACCCTCTGTTACAGCAGAACCGGAACCGCTCAGCAGATGTGCCGGGATGCGGAGCAGGAAAACAGTAGGGACTTCATAAAGTTTCTTCATAGATTCTATTGTGTATTGTTATTTTATCATGATTTTTCTTCCGTCCACGATGTAAACGCCACGCTCAAGTCCTTCGGCAGACGGTCCTACGTAACGTCCACCAAGGTCATAAACACCGGCATGAGATGACTGTGAGTCACTCGTAGTATGTTGTATGCCGTCAGTTTCTCCTTCGTGATGTCGTATCATGGCTTTTGTATCAGCAGATGGCAACTTGACGTATGCTCTTGTGGCTTTAAGTTTGGTACCATCATTAATGGGCCTTACAAGCTGCGTACCGTCAGCATTAACAAAACGGATGGTCTGGTTTGCAGACGGATCGACAATGAAAAGATCCGTAGAGTTGTATATTCCTGTGAAACTGTATTCGGATAAAGGTTCTGTCCGAAGAGCATGTACGACAGTAACGGGCTTTGCTTCGGAAATCAGTTTGTCTGTGAATACAGGATTGATTATTTCCGTATCCTTAATGGGGCGTACGAGATACGGCACTCCGGCCCGAGTCTGTGAAACAGACCGGAATTCAAGATTGAACATATTATCGGCATTCATGGTAACGCCAGTGAACTCCTGGAAGTCGGCGCCTTGGAACTGTGTGGCTATATCATCGGCCGTAAGAGCGAAAGGCAGACAAAGGGTGTACCAACCGCCATCACCGACAAAGGTGCGCTGAAGCGTCACCTGGTCAACCGTCGTATTAAGATAAGAGGTTATCGCATCGCTGTTGTCGGCATCCTGAGTATCACCGTTGAGAATGAGAGAAGTTGGAAAATCCGGAATGGCAGAGCCTTTGTAGAGATATACTTCGCCTTTATTAAGAGTGCTGCTGTAACAACTAAATATTATTGGCGAATTGAATGTATTACATTGTATTGTTCTGTATGTTCCACTTCCTTGAAACTCCACTTCAGCAACACCCGTTGCTGATGAAACAGTAATCAACGCCTTAGAATTCTTGTCTTTATTTGTTTGTGTCAGAAAAGACTGTGCTTTTCCATCTTCTTTCTGTGCGAGATATCCATTTCCTGTATTAAAATACCAACCGGAAGCCGTTCCCTCAAGTATCAGGAACTGAACTTGCGGAGTTACAACAACATTATCATCAGTAAGAGCAACAGGCGTTGCTCTGTACTCAACGCCACTCCCGCAGCCTTGTTGACAATAACCAGTACATCACCCTCTTTCAGTTCCGACGCATCGCGCACGAGAGTAAACACCGTATTGTCGTTCTGAGAACGCACTGCGGTAGATAAAGCTATAAGAAAAACCAGAAACAGAGTTCTGAGAATTACGGTCATAGAGTGTTATTTTTAAGGAATCCCAGTCGGCGTCAGTGAGACAGCATCAATGTTATGGTGGAGCCGAGAGTCGGCGGGAACAATAATTTTGCAAATTTAGTAAAACTAACATTACAAACCAAACATATTTCATATAAAAACAGTCCACAAGAACATAATAACGTGAGTTTGCCGAAATGTAAATGCTTTTAAACCTGATGATTAGCGTAAATTGTGCATCGTAAGAAACAAAAGAAAGGGCCATATCATCACTTAATACAAAGTTTGATACGACCCTTTTTAGCGTTATAGTTACAATCTGTAACTTTTGAAAACAGTCATTTTAGTTTTGACACAAAACTCTTTGTTTATTTTAAGATTGTACTGATATACCGAAATTATACCTCCATCAATCAGATACTCCCCACTTCATATTAGGAGTATCTCCCATTTCCAAAACCAGTTCTCCTCCTTTCAACAGTTCAGATGCAGGAAATTTAAAAGACTCTAACTTTTTGCCATTTAAGACAGCACGTTGTACATAAATATTATTTTTAGAAGCATTCTTCGCTTTTATGACAAATTCTTCACCTCTTCCATATTTCTCTCCAAGATTAATAATTATCTTCTCAAATGCAGGGCTCGCAATTTCATATTCAGGATTCACTTTACATCCACCATCTATCTGAAATAATCCAATAGATGTCATAACAGCCCATGCACTCATCTGTCCCTGATCTTCATCTCCCAGATATGCGTTAGCAACACCATATCCATAATATCTGTCTAAAATTGAGCGACTCCATTTTTGGGTGAGCCAAGGACAACCTGCATAATTAAACAAATAAGAAAAATGCATGGATTGCTGATTACCTTGCACCACCGGATGATCCCAATACTGGTCATTAGGAGCATTATATCTCCATGCCTCATCCTGATTAAATCCCCAAGTAAGTCTTTCCATAAAACGCTCTTTGCCTATCAGATTTATTAACTCAGGGACATCCTGAGGAACAAAAAAAGTAAGTTGCCATGCATTACCTTCTACATAATGCTGGTTAGCTCCACTTCTAAACGGATCAAAATCAGGAAGCCATTTACCCTGGCTATCCTTCATGTGACAATATCCTTCACTACTTATCACATTTTTCCACCAATACCCTCTTTCATTAAACGTTTTATAAAAATCCGTCTTACCTAAAGATTTTGCAAACTGTCCGACACACCAGTCATCATACGAATATTCCATTGTGTTTGAGAAACGTCCCTTGTCAAAAGGAACATATCCATGTTCCATATAAGCAACCAAATCCCTGTTACCAGCAAAGCCCTTAAATACCTTCTGCGCAGGAGTGGTCTGCATTTTTATTGACGCTTCCAGAGCCTTTTCCGCATCGAAATCTCTAATACCCATCTGATATGCCCCTACGATTAACGGTATTTCATGTTCACCTACCATTACCGGAATATAATTCAAACCGGCAGGTCCCTTGGCCAACCAACCATTAGCATCATACATAGCAAGCTGTGATCTCACCCATTTGCCAGACCATTCCGGAATAACCAAATTCCAAAACTGATTAAGATTCCAGAAAGAATTCCAGAAAGCATCACAGCCTAACATAACATCCCTTTCAGGATCAGAGACCTTTCTCACCTTACCATCGGTAGAGATCCATTCGCCATTAACATCACTCCAGATATTTCTACTACATATGGAACGATACATATTATTATAAAAACGCGCCTTTTCCAATCTATCATCAGTCTGTATAATAATGCGTCCAAGCAATTCATTCCATGTATCCTTTTGATTTTGAACAACAGCATCAAAGTTCCATCCAAATGGCTCTATTATCTCTTTCCGTAAATTTTCCGATGCATTTTCCACACTGACCAACGAAATTCCGGAGCGGACTTGCACGACAGGATTCTCTTCAGTATCAAAAGAAAGGAACAATCCTGCTTCCTTACATGATTCAGAAACCAATTCATCTGTCGAATATACAATTTCATCATTTTTCCAAATCCCCATACCCACAACAGGCTGATCAAACTCCAAAACAAAATTCAAAGTGTAATTCTGTTCCGCATCATTACTCCATACATTAGGAGAATATTGCCTGCACGTTCCTTCAATCCGATAATCACTGACTTTCTTCACACTAATATTATGCAAAGAAAAGTCATATTCCGTTTGTGGATGCAACTCTACAAGTATCCGATTATCTTTTCTGTCAGCCGGAAATGTAAATCTTTCAAAGCCACATCGCGTTGTTGCCGTTATTTCCGCTTTTATTTTATAATCAGACAAATCCACACTATATAAACCGATACCAGCTTTTTCAGAGCGTTTATCAATTCTGGAACGATATCCTTCATCCGGTTTCTGTTCATCGCCTACTTTCACTTTAAGAGCACCATTAGCAGGCATTATGCCCAGTCCTCCCAATGTCCATTCATGGATATGACTAAAGCAACCTATATTCTCAAAAGAAGGCTGATATCCCGCCTGCCATCCCATATTCTGATTATCAGGACTCATCTTAACCATACTGAAAGGCATCCATGGGCCTGGTGCTATCATCCATCGGGAATGAGCCGTACCAATACGGGTATCCACATAGTCAGACAACTCCTGTTTTCTCTGAGGAGCACGTTCCACTGTACCTGCGAATATCTGCTGTCCATTTAAAAGTATGCGATATTTACCTGATATTTTTTCATCAACCGCCGGCATTGGCGCTTCCAGTTGATAACGCCCTTTCTCGATATACTTTTTCAATATAACTTTCCCATCCAATTCCACTTCCAACAATGGAGTTCCCGTAAGATGGTCCAAATCAACAATTAGCGGCTGGATAAACCGGTTGCCTTGAGCCAACTCATAGTCAGCTGGATATACATCGCGGATAAAAACATCTTTTACAGAAGCCAATCTTGTATCTTCAGGTCCTTCCAGTCTTATGTTATCAAAAAGAATCCATGAACCCTCCAACACCGTAATCCTTACACTATTACCACCCCTTTTAAGGTACGACGATTTGACGGGAACCTCTATACAATAAGGCGTTGCCTTGTCATAATTGCCATATAGTGCCCCACTCTCCTGTACTTTCTCCGTTTGTGAAGGTTTTCTTTGAGAAGCCACATCATATCCCGGCGCAGACAACTGAACCTTATAATCAAGACTGTTAACTGATACCTTTACAAGAGGTAAAAATTCTTTTGCGAAATCAGCAAGATTCACAACAAGTTTATAATCACCCGATTCCGGTTTGTCCGCAACATCGAAAAGAAGATTTACTTCATGAGTTCTCCATCCTGAAGTAGGCCATGTGCCTCCCCAAGTATCAACAGGACCCGGTAATATATAAGGAAAGTCTTTATTTATAGAAGACTTACCAATAACAAAAAACTTATCCTCATATCCAAAATCCTTTGACAAAAAATCTTTGAACTTATCAGGAGCCAACGCAAACTCATCAGCCCTTCCATCTAAATTACCTATGTTCCAGACAGTATCAAAAGAATATACATCAGTTACTACTGCAAGACATAAGGCTAATGCCACTTTTTTTATCATAACCACAAATTATAATTATCAATGTGAGTTCTACGAATTGTAAATGCCTGTAAACAGATGATTAGCGAAAACCATTCACGAGAATACTGCAAAAAATGCATGAACCTGTAATGGCCGCGACGCCTGCATGACATCAGGCACGCCACAAAAGGTCCATGCATATTATTGAGAACGACTATTAAGCGATGTTACTTCTTCTGTATCTTGGCAGCGAATCCTCCGCCCGGATACATCTTTATCTTAAGACTCTTATCCGACGACAGTGTCTCCGTCACCTTGCGATAATCGGTACCCTTGCGGTGGGCGTTCACACCGTCGGCAAAAAGCTCGACGTCATAATCCCCCTGTGGCAGGAACGACAGATCCACATTCATCTCACGCGAGGTCCAGTCGGTTATTCCACCGACATACCACACATCACCCTTGCGGCGTGCAGTGATTATGTATTCGCCCATCTTCGCATCCAGCACCCTTGTCTCGTCCCATACTGTCGGTATGGCGGCGATGAAATCGGTTGACTCCGGTTCGCGCATATAGTTGCTCGGAGCATCGCACAGCATATTGATTGGCGATTCGAGTATGACATACAATGCCAGCTGACGACAACGAGTGCCCTGGCTCATCGGCTCGGAATAGCAAGGATAATAATTGCCTTTCACGGCATTCTTCATGGCACCCTGCGTATAGTCCATGGGACCTGCCACCTGACGGATGAAAGGAATCATCACGTCGTACTTCACCTGATCGTGCGATGCGGGGCTCCACTTCAGCTGTTCCAGACCATTCACGCCTTCAAAGTTGAGCACATTAGGATATGTTCGGTTAAGTCCGGCAGGCTTTGAGGTGCCGTGCAGGTCGAGAAGCAGTTTGTACTTGGCACACATTGCTGCCGCACGGTAGTTGAAATCTGTCATGAGCTGGTCGTCACGGTCCATGAAATCGACCTTGAAACCCTTCACACCCATCTCCGAATAATGACGGCACACGTTCTCCATGTCGCGCTCGAAGGCGTAATATCCCGCCCACAATATTATTCCGACATTGCGCTGCGCCGCATAGTCCACAAGTTCCTTCAGATTGATTTCATTGACAACCTGCATGAGGTCAGCCTTCAGGTTCACAGCCCAGCCTTCGTCAAGGATAACATATTCGATGCCCTTGGATGCGGCAAAGTCTATGTAGGCCTTGTATGTGTCGTTGTTGATTCCCGCTTCGAAATCAACACCCTCTATATTCCAATCGTTCCACCATTCCCACGCAACCTTTCCAGGTTTGATCCACGACAGATCCTTCACACGCGAAGGCGCAGCCAACAGATAGCTGAGATTGCTGGCGGCAAGATCCTTGTCTTCGGTTGTTACGATGACTATGCGCCAAGGGAAGGAGCGCTGACCATCGACACGAGCAATATAATTCTCACGTTCCGTCACAAGCAGCTGAAGCTGATTGTGTCCGCCCTGCTCCACCTTCTTCGGATAAGGAGCGAATACGGATGTGAGCTGATTTCCACCTTTCGCGCTGGAAAGATAAAGTCCCGGATAATTCTCCAGATGAGTTTCGGTGATGCACACCTTCACGCCCTCCCCGGCATCAACAACCAGCGGCAGGAACATCAGACGTTTTTTGTTAAGCTTAGATATATTGTTGGTATCATAAATATTCTCGAACGAGTTGAAGAACTGCGATTCAATATTGTTCTCATCTCCTCTGTTGGTATAAGGCACGGAAGCCGTAGCGTCGAACGGGAAAGAGAAGTCAGCCTGTTCGTTCACCACATTGAACTTCTTCTTTGTCTTGCTGACGAAGCGATAAGCAATGCCGTCGTCATAAGCTCTGAACTCAACATCATATCCACCCTTGAAACGCAGCACCAGCCCGTTATAGTGGTCTCTCATCTCACTTGTGCGATAGAACGGCGAAGCCACCATCTCATCAACACTGCTTGTCTTGCTTCCTGACAGACGCGCGCCAGCTCCCCACACCTCTCCGTTGTCCAGAGTCATTGATATGGCAGAAGGAGCCACGACCTGTCGTCCGTTGCACGACACGTCATACGTGAGCTGTTTACCGGAGGATATTGTCGCGGACAGTTTACCCGACGGTGACTTCAATGTAAAAACTTTCTGTGCGTATGCGGAGAAGACAAACATTCCGCATATAAGCATAGCAATTATTCTTTTCATGATTTATTAGTTAATATTAAAAAATAGCTTTAGGTTGTGGCTCCTCAGCCTTGTGCTTATGGTACATTTTCAAATACAGATTATTACATTTATTATAGCACCGGTACAAACAAAATTATCAGGAACACATCCGAAAACGAAGACAAGACAAAGAAGCTCTCCATCCACTCCATTTCCGCGCCCGTCATTCTGTCTGCAAAGATAGCAAAAGGCGAGAGCAGAGGCAAAAAGGGAAAACGGTGTTTTACCTGTATTGACTTTGCCGAGCCGCGTACTATCTTATGCAAAGATAGTGATAAAATATTTAATACGAAGACACCTATGCAGAAAGTATCAAAAAAATCGGTGCATATAATAAGACTACCAACAAAACGCATTTATATAACTGCGGTAAACCTGCTATCAGACAACAGAGGAACTATGGTTCAATGGAGATGCTGTGGTAATATGAGCTTTGATTAGACACTGCGGTATCAATTCAGAGCAAGACCAATCCTCGCGGAATTGATGTCGGGCCGAAATTTCACAGACCGTAATAGTCAACTCACCTGCCATTTTGGACGTTTGAGCCACATACCAAATCATTTTCACCTCATAAAGCCTAATTTTGTATTTATAACAATAATTATGATATCATGTTTGCAAAGATCGTACATTTTTCAATTCGGAAGAAACTATTTGTGATTCTGACGACCCTGATGCTGCTCATCGGCGGAATATATGCCATGCTCACTCTGCCAATTGACGCAGTACCGGACATAACCAACAACCAAGTACAGATAGTAACAGTATCGCCTACACTGGCACCTCAGGAAGTGGAGCAGTTGATCACTTTCCCAATCGAGGTCGCCATGAGCAACGTAATGAATGTGCAGGAAATACGTTCTGTCTCCCGTTTCGGACTTTCGCTTGTCACCGTCGTGTTCAAGGAAAGCGTGCCTACCATGACCGCCAGGCAGCTTGTGAGCGAACAGATTCAGATGGTGGCGGGAGAGATACCGTCGGAGCTTGGCGTTCCTGAGATGATGCCTATCACCACCGGTCTGGGCGAGATTTACCAATATATACTGAAGGTAAAGCCCGGATACGAGTCGCGCTACGACGCCATGGAACTGCGAACCATCCAGGACTGGATTGTTAAACGCCAGCTGTCCGGTATCCCAGGAATAGTAGAGATAAACAGTTTCGGAGGTTATCTGAAACAATATGAGGTATCTGTTGACCCGGATGCACTGTATTCACTAAACATCACCATAAGTGAGGTTTTTGATGCACTCAGCCGTAACAACCAGAACACCGGAGGCAGTTATATAGAGAAGACCAACCGCGCCTATTATATCCGATCTGAGGGTATGATAGACAATCTTAAAGACATCGAACAGATTGTGATAACAAACCGCGGCGGAATACCTGTACACATAGGCGACATAGGCCGTGTGCGTTTCGGCTCTCCCAAACGCTTCGGAGCGATGACAATAGACGGTAACGGCGAGTGCGTGGGAGGTATCGCCATGATGCTTAAAGGAGCCAACGCCAACATCGTGACCCAGGAGCTTGAGAAGCGTGTGGAGAAAGTACAGAAGATGCTACCTGAGGGTATCACCATCGAGCCCTATCTTAACCGTTCGCAGCTTGTGAACCGCAACATCTCCACCGTTGTGCGCAACCTTATAGAGGGTGCCGTCATCGTGTTCCTCGTGCTCATATTCTTCCTCGGCAACGTGCGTGCCGGCCTCATCGTGGCCTCTGTCATACCACTGGCCATGCTGTTTGCCTTCATCCTGATGCGCATATTTGGCGTATCAGCCAACCTGATGAGTCTCGGCGCAATAGACTTCGGTATAGTCGTGGATGGCTCAATAGTCATTCTCGAAGGAATACTTGCCCATCTGTACGGCCGGAAACTCACATCACGTAAACTCAGTCGCGACGAGATGGACGATGAAGTGGAGAAAGGCGCATCCAACGTAGCCCGCAGTGCCACCTTCGCCGTGCTCATCATTCTCATCGTGTTCTTCCCAATACTTACCCTTACAGGTATTGAAGGCAAGTACTTCACGCCTATGGCCAAGACGCTTGTGTTCTGTATCATCGGCGCGCTGTTGCTCTCACTCACCTATGTTCCAACCATGGCATCGCTCTTCCTGAAGCGTTCCATAAACAACAAGCCCACGCCTGCCGACCGCTTCTTCGACTGGCTCAACAAGATATACCGGCGCGTACTCAATTTCAGTCTGGCCCATACGTGGGGCGTTGTCGCAGGTTCATTCGCAGCCCTGGTACTTGCCCTCCTGCTGTCCGGACGACTGGGAGCCGAGTTCATCCCTACTCTTGACGAAGGCGACTTTGCCATGCAGATGACCCTGCCTGCCGGAAGCTCGCTCAGTCACAGCATAGACATCTCGCTTCAGGCAGAGAAAAAGCTCAAGGAGCAGTTCCCCGAGATAAAGCATGTGGTTGCAAAGATAGGTACAGCCGAGGTGCCCACCGACCCGATGGCCGTTGAAGACGCCGACGTGATGATTGTAATGAAACCGTTCAGCGAATGGACATCAGCCAAGAGCCATGTCGAGATGGTGGAAAAGATGAAGGAGTGTCTGTCATCCATCAAGGGTGCCGAGTTCAACTTCAGCCAGCCTATACAGCTACGTTTCAACGAGCTTATGACCGGAACAAAGGCCGATATAGCCATCAAGCTGTATGGTGAGGACATGGACGTGCTGTATAAGACAGCGCTCGAGGCAGCCAAATATGTGGAGAAAGTGCCCGGAGCATCCGATGTGCTGGTTGAGCAGACCATGGGACTCCCGCAGCTGTTGGTCAAGTATGACCGCGGCAAGATGGCACAATACGGCATCGACATAAAAGAACTGAACGACATCATCCGTACAGCCTACGCAGGCGAGGTGGCCGGAGTGGTATTTGAGAACGAACGCCGATTCGACCTTGTTGTACGTCTTGACCAAGACAAAGTGAAAGACTTCAACATTGACAAACTGTTTGTACGCACCAAGGACAACATACAGCTCCCGCTAAGCGAGGTAGCAAGCATCGACCTTGTAAACGGTCCGCTGCAGATAAACCGCGACGCCACCAAGCGAAGAGTTGTCATCGGAGTGAATGTACGCGACGCGGACATACAGCAGGTGGTAAACGAGATACGCACCCAGCTCGACAACAACATAAAACTGAAGCCGGGATACTACTTTGAGTATGGCGGTCAGTTCGAGAATCTGCAGAACGCCATCAAGACCCTCCTTGTGGTAATACCTATCGCATTGCTGCTGATACTTCTGCTTCTGTTCTTCGCTTTCCGCAGCGTGATCTACTCACTCGTGGTCTTTTCCACCGTGCCACTGTCCATCATCGGCGGCATACTCGCCCTGTGGCTACGCGGATTACCATTCAGCATCTCTGCAGGAGTAGGTTTCATAGTCCTCTTCAGAGTAGCCGTATTGAACGGAATACTTATGATAAATCATTTCAATGACCTCAGAACACAAAACAAATATAATATGTGTACCGACCGAATAATATCACGTGGCTGTCCGCATCTGCTGCGCCCGATATTCCTCACAGGTCTGGTTGCGTCGTTAGGCTTCGTGCCTATGGCAATCGCCACCTCTGCCGGAGCTGAAGTTCAGCGTCCGTTGGCAACGGTAGTCATTGGCGGTCTGATTGTCTCAACCATCCTGACACTCATCATCATTCCGGTGTTCTACCGCATTGTAAACGGCACCGCCGCGCGCTTTAACCGGAGAAAGAGCAACAAGAACGGCCTCCGAGCCATAACCGCCATACTTGTAATGATGCTCATCGTGCCCGCCGCAAATGCCCAGCAGCCCATCAGTCTTGATCAGGCCATCAAGACTGCCCTGACCAACAGTCCACGACTGAAGACGGCCACGGCACAGATTGCACAGGCAGCAGCCACCAAGGGCGAAGCATGGGAAGGAGGCGTGGCATCCGTAAGCTACTCATGGGGACAGCTCAACGGAGCCTATCGCAAGGACAACGAGCTGGGCGTGGAAATGTCGCTCGGCTCACTGCTCACCCCGTTCTATAAGAACGCCCTTGCCAACACGCAAGTGTCCAAGAACAAGACCTACCGCGACATCGTGGAAAAGGAAATAACCGCCGAGGTAAAACGTGCGTGGGCATACTACCAATATGCCTACAACCTCAAGGCTCTGTACAGCGGTCAGAAGGAACAGGCGGACAAACTGAGAGAAAGTGCCAACCAACGCTACAGCCATGGCGACATAGACCTGACTGAGAAAAACATGATAACCACACTTGCCGCCGACATGCAGACACGCTGGATGCAGGCATCCGAGGAGTTGGACATGGCTCAGAAACGCTTCACATGGATATGCTACAGCTCCGAACCTGTTGTTCCGGCAGACACGGCTCTTGCCATAATGCAGGAAGTCCCGGCCTCGACAGCGCTGTCAAGCTCTCATTTTCAATATTTCAACGCCCAGGTACAGGAGAAGAAAGACATGCTCAAGATAGAGCGCAGCCGATACTTCCCTGAACTGTCAGTGGGATATGCACTGCAGAAGATATCACCCATGTCAGGTCTGAGCTCATGGATGGTCAAGGTGTCATTCCCCGTAAACATCCTTCCACAACGCAGCCGTACCAAGCAGGCGAACATCAGTTGGCAGACAGCTCAATGGGAAGCATCCGACAACCAGCGACAGCTGAACAATAAGGTGCATGAACTTCAGAGCATGCTCTCGCAGCAATATAAACGTCTTGCCTACTATCGCGATGCCGCCATCAACGAAGCGATGTCTCTTGAACACAGCGCACTCATGAAGCTGAACGAGAACGAGACCGGCATTTACGAGTTCATACAGAGCCTCAACACGGCACGTTCCATCAGACAAGGCTACATAGAGACCGTATATAATTATAATGTAACGTCCATCGAATTGGAGCTTTACACAGAATGACAGTTACGAATAAATAACACCAACCATCTGAAATAAAAAGACAAAACTATGATAAAGAAACACTTGACCATCCTGATGTTCCTCGCTTTCATGGCAGCATCGTGCACATCGTCCTCCCAACAGGACACCAAAGACAAACAGCCCGCAGAAGCTGAAGTCACAAAAGCAGCAGACAGTGACACGCTTGCCCAGGTAGATGGGACAAGCGGAGCCACCAACGTCGCAAACCCTCCATCGTTCAACGGCACCATAATCACCCCGCCCCAGAATCATGTCAGCATCACACTGAGCATGGGAGGTGCAGTGCGCAACATCTATGCCCTGCCGGGAAAATACGAGCGTAAGGGACAAACCATCCTCACTCTTGCCAATCCGGAGTTCATAGAGCTGCAACAAAGCTATCTAGACGCGGCAGCCCAGACCGAATATCTGGAGAAAGAATACAACCGTCAGAAAAGCCTCGCGCAGAATGAGTCGAGCTCGCAAAAGCGCATGCAGCAAAGCAAGGCCGAGTATCTCTCCATGAAAAGCAAGAAGGCGTCTGCCGCCGCAAAGCTCGCACTGCTGGGTATTAAGGCCTCATCACTGTCAACAACCGGCATACAACCGCTGCTGAGAATAAAGTCGCCGCAAAACGGATATGTCACAAACATGGACGCCAACATAGGCAAATACTTCGCGCAGGGAGAATCTGTATGCGACGTAATAAACAAGAGCAAGCCTATGCTTCAGCTCACTGCCTATGAGAAGGACCTGAACAGACTCACGCCCAACTGCCGTTTCGCCTTCAGGGTAAATGGCTTTGCGGACAAATCGTTCACCGCCCGACTGATATCCATCGACCAGACCGTTGACAACACCAACCGTTCGATAAAGGTTTACGCTCAGATCGACGCTGCCGATCCAAGTTTCCGTCCAGGCATGTACGTATCGGCCAAGATTATAGGCAGCAAATAACAATATAAGAAATAAAGGAGCTGTAATCCGAATTAAAATGATTAACTTTACAGCATGAGTTCTCAACACAACCAACGACGAATAGTACTCGCGATAAACGGCATCTCGGTTATTGTGGCATTTCTCATGCACCTGCCCGAGCTCATCGCCCTGTCAGAACCGCAGATGAATCCGGATCTGTTTCCAGGCATCAACTGGCTCAACGTAGGCGACGAGATACTGTTCACATATCTCTCGATATTGCTGCTCTTCATTCTGAACCGTAAAGTCTTTATGTGGGACAGCAATATCCGGGATATAGGTTGGAAGAGCGTCGCCGCCTCGTTTCTCCTGACGCTCGTAGTGTGCAATCTTCTTGGCAACGGCTTCGTGTTCCTGCACAAATACTTGGACGTGCCTGCCATCGATGCCACCCTGCACCACTACCTGCATCCACTGAGAGACATACTTATTGCCTGCGTGGTAACAGGCACCTGCTACCTCTACAACCAGTATCTGAGCAGCCGGCGCATGCTTCTGGAGAACGAACAGCTGCGCACAGAGAATCTACTGAACCAGTATGAGACTCTGAAAAACCAGCTGAACCCGCACATGCTGTTCAACTCGCTCAACACACTCTATTCCCTGATACGCGAATCGCCGCAAAAGGCTCAGACATTCCTGCAGGAGCTGTCACGATTCATGAGATATTCGCTTCATGACAATCTGGCCCACACCGTTACGTTGAACGAGGAAATGGAGTTTGTCCGCTCATACATATACCTGCTTCAGATGCGCTATGAGGATAATCTTCATTTCGACATCAACATCACGCATGAAGCGCTCATAAGACGTATTCCGCCGATGGCTGTGCAGATGTTGGTTGAGAACGCTGTGAAACACAACGAGATAAGCAGCCGCAATCCTCTGACGGTGTATATCAAGGCCGATGCCGACCAGCTCTGCATATCAAACCATCTGCAGCCCAAGCTGTCGGACACCACCGGTACATGCATTGGACTTGCCAACCTGTCAAAACGCTACCGCCTGCTGGTAAACAAAGAGATAACAATTGAAGAAACAGAAAACGAATTTAAAGTAACCCTTCCCCTGATATGAGAACACTACTGATTGAAGACGAGAAAGCCGCTCTGAGAAACCTGAAAGCTGCCATGAAGGAGGTGGATACCGACTTCGAAATCGTCGGCGAGACCGACAGCGTCACAGGGACTATAGAATGGTTCAAGTCTCACCCCATGCCCGAACTGGTGTTCATGGACATCCATCTTGCCGACGGCTCTGCCTTCAACATCTTCAGTCAGACAGACATCACATGTCCCATCATCTTCACCACAGCCTACGACGAATATGCCCTTCAGGCCTTCCGTGTCAACAGCATTGCCTATCTTCTGAAGCCCATCAGCAGTGACGACCTTCAGAGAGCCATGAACAAGATGAAGATGCTCGAAAGACATAATCCACACGAAAATGCAAACGGCCTGCAGCAAATCATACGCACACTGCGTCGCGAGGAAACGTTCAAGACCCACTTCCTGATTCCAGTCAAGGGCGACAAGTTCATCCCGATAAACGTGGAAGACATAATGTATTTCTACATCGAGGACGGAACGGTAAAAGCCGCGACCAGAACAACAGGAACAGTACGTTTTCCTCAGACGCTGGACGAGATTGCCACAATGCTTCATCCGCAAAAATTCTTCCGCGCCAACCGCCAGTACATCATATCACGCAAAGCAGTCGTAAGCATCAGCCACTGGTTCGGCGGACGGTTAAGCGTGCAACTTGAGCCACAGTCTAAGGAAAGAGTACTCATAAGCAAAGCGCGTGTGACTGCCTTCAAAGACTGATTCTGAGAATTGCTACGGCAGTAGTTATATAAGGAGTTGACAATACTTATCAGATGTAAAGCCGACAGTACTTAACGTGAGTTCGACGAATTCAAAACAAAGCGAGCTGTGTGTCAATAGTTCTTG
>ERZ779889.1735-NODE-1735-length-20417-cov-3.556085_pt1 | contig 20417 bp, 22 predicted proteins | sample MGYA00511030_ERZ779889 | MGnify/ENA primary metagenome ERZ779889 (study PRJEB29588, sample SAMEA2160616) | human gut metagenome | biome: human gut; feature: human-associated habitat; material: faeces | place: Denmark | collected 2008/2010 ...
CCGCCATAATAGCGTTTGCCGGGATAACCTTCTGCATATTTGTTGGTCATGCACGACCCCATGGCCTTCATGACTTGTTCACTTACAAAATTTTCAGAAGCAATCAGCTCGATTCCTTTTAACTGGCGTTGGTGTTCTTTTTCGATAATATCGAAAATCAAATCGTCTCTTTTCATGTCCTTTTTTAATATAAGTTTATTTAGGATAATGTTTTTATATTCTATGTTGCAAATCTACTGTTTTTTCTCAACTGACCATCCAAATTTACCAATCTTTTTCCCTAGTCCGTAATAGGCACCATGCAGGTAGACCAGAGGGTGACTTTCTGAAAGTTCGAATTTTCCTGTCTGGGCATTCAAGTAGTGTTCATCAGCTCGCACATTGACAACTTCTGCTATAAACATGTCGTGTGAGCCTAACGAAATGATTTCTTTTACCCGGCATTCAATGCAGAGAGGTGATTCTTCCACAACTGGTGCTTTTACGATGGTGGCTTTGCCTGGTGTGAGCTTCATTTCTTCGAATTTGTTATAGTCCCGTCCGGAACGCACTCCACACCAGTCTGTAGCAAAAGCCATGTCTTCGGTTGTAAGGTTGAGCACAAACTCCATGTTCTTTTTGATGATGGCATAAGAATGACGTTCGGGCCGTACTGATATGTAGCACATGGGTGGATTGGTGCAGAGCGTACCTGTCCATGCCACAGTAATGAGGTTATATTCCTCTTCCGTGCTTCCGCAGCTCACAAGGATAGCGGGCAGGGGATAAATCATTGTTCCTGGTTTCCAGTCTTGCTTCATCGGCCTTATAAGAGCTTAATGTTTTCTTTGTGTTGCTCTTTCTCGCAATAGTGGCATTTCAGGAGTCCTTGTTCCTTATCCACAACATGGAACCATGTCTGCATTGGCTCGTTGTTGGTGATACATTTGGGATTTGCACATTTTACAATGCCTTTTAATTCATCGGGCATGTGCACTTCTTTCTTCTCCACGACTTCATAGTCATGAATGATGTTGAGTTTCACATGAGGAGCTATGACCGAGATGCGATTGATTTCTTCGTCACTGAAAAACTTGTCGGCAACTTTGATAATGCCTTTCTTGCCGAGTTTCTTACTGTCGAGGTTGAAACCGATAGTCACATTGGTGTCCATGTGTTCGATGCCGAGCAGAGAAACCACTTGGAAGAGTTTGTCTGTGGGAATATGGTCTATAACAGTGCCGTCTTTGAGTGCGGCAACTTGTAGGGCTTGTTTATTTTCGTTCATGATATGGTTGCCTTTATTGTTTGATTTCGTCTAAAGTAATACCTAATACATCACAGATGATTGCTTCTCGGGCGAAGAGTCCGTTGCGGGCCTGCTGGATATAGTATGCATGCGGGTCTGTATCAACGTCGTATGCGATTTCATTGACGCGTGGCAGCGGGTGAAGTATTTTCATGTTGTCTTTCGCTTTCTTGAGCATGCTGGCTTTGAGGATGTAGACGTCTTTCACCCGTTCGTATTCCATCAAATCGGTAAAACGCTCCCTTTGCACGCGGGTCATATACAAAATGTCGGCTCCGGCAATGACATCTTCATTGAAGTCAGAGTGTTCTACATATTTGATGTTGTGTTGCTGGCAATAGAGTTTATATTCTTCCGGCATGGCCAGTTCTTTGGGAGCAATGAAATGGAAAGTAGGGTTGAAATGACGCATTGCCATGAGAAGCGAGTGCACCGTACGTCCGTATTTTAAATCACCCACCATGTAGATATGTAAATTGTCGAGTGTTCCCTGGGTTTTGTAAATGGAGTACAAATCGAGCATGGTTTGTGAGGGATGTTGGTTGGCACCGTCGCCTGCATTAATAATAGGTATGGGGGCCACTTCGCTGGCATACCGTGCAGCACCTTCCAGATAGTGCCGCATGACTATCAAGTCTGCATAATTGCTTACCATCAAGATTGTATCTTTGAGTGTTTCGCCCTTTGACGAACTTGTAGTCGATGCATCGGTAAAACCGATAACGCGTCCGCCCAAACGGTTGACTGCTGTTTCGAAACTTAGCCGGGTGCGTGTGGAAGGTTCGAAAAACAAGGTTGCCACCACTTTCCCATCGAGGATTTTTCGATTCGGGCATTTCTCAAACTCTTTTGCCATTTCCAATAGATAAAGGATTTTCTCTTTGGAATGTTCTGCAATGGTTACTAAACTTCTATTTTCCATATCAATAATCAAAGGTGTTATAATTATCGAGATGTAAAGTTAGACAAAAAAACGACAGGAAGGTCTATTTTTTTGCACAATTAAGTAAGCCGTTACATTTAATTTGTGTCAAGACTGTGGCTCGGGAATACTGGGAGTAACAAAGAAGCGGCTCGCAGGAGTTTTCATGTTGCCTGCTGGCCGCTTCCAAAGTAACATCGGGCATCCAAGGTAAAAATGTTGCCCGGGCGTAGATATGCGACAAATTAGTTGGATAGTTGCATGATGCGGCTAATGTATTTGCCTAAAATGTCAAATTCAATGTTTACAATGGTTCCGATATGAAAAGTGTGGAAATTGGTATGCTCGTAGGTGTAAGGGATAATGGCCACCTGGAATGTGTCTTCTGTGGGATTGCAGACTGTCAGGCTTACCCCGTTGACTGTCACAGAGCCTTTATCCACGGTTAAATATCCACGTTGAGCCATTTCGCGGTCAAACGGATATTTAAAGGTGTAATACCAACTGCCTTCTGCATCTTTGATTTCAACACATTCGGCTGTCATGTCTACATGTCCTTGCACAATGTGGCCGTCGAGCCTGCCGTTTATCATCATACTACGTTCTACGTTGACCTTGTCGCCCACTTTGAGGAGACCGATGTTTGAGCGCTCAATCGTCTCACGCATGGCTGTTACGGTGTAAGTGCCATTTTCGATTTTTACAACTGTCAGGCAAACACCGTTGTGCGACACGCTTTGGTCGATTTTCAGTTCGTCGACAAATGAGCATTTCAAAGTAAGATGCAAATTTTCCAGGTCTTTTTCTATACGAACGACCTCGGCATATTCTTCTACAATTCCTGAGAACATAAATCTTTTGTTGCTTTATAGGATTAATATTACTCCACAAAGGTAAGCAATGTTATTGATGTTGGCATACGTTGCGCCTCTTTTTTCCTTTATCTAAAAGCAGGCAAGAACCGGTGGGAATCCGCGGTCTGGCAGATGGGAATCCGTCCGATTGCGGAAAGGAAGCGTCGGCGAAGGGGATTCTTGTCGGGGAAAATTAGACTTTTGCCGACAAAAAAGGCGGGGAAGTCTATATTTATTGCGTGAGAAAAGAATCCCGATTAATTTTGCTACGTGAAAATCTAAAAACATTTATCAGGATGAAACAAAACCTCTTGTATGCGGTTGCCTTGTTTGCCATGGTTTCTCCGTCGGTGTCGTTTGCCCAGGAAGCCAAAGTGTGGACACTGGACGACTGCATCCGCTATGCTTTGGAGCAAAACATCCAATTACAACAAAATCGACTTTCGCTGGAAGAGAGCAAAGTAGATGTGAAAACGGCTAAAGCCGCGTTATTCCCTAGCTTGTCGTTCAGTACGGGACACAATGTGATGAACCGGCCTTATCAGGAAACCAGTAGTATGGTGAGTGGAACAGAAATCATCAGCAGCACAAACAAAACTTCCTATACAGGCAATTATGGTTTAGATGCTCAATGGACAGTCTGGAATGGAGGCCGAAGGCTGAAAACCATCAAACAACAAAAATTGGCTCAGGAAACGGCTGAGTTGACGGTCAGTGAACAGGAAAACAACCTGCAGGAACAAATCACCCAGCTTTATGTGCAAATATTGTATGCTAACGAATCAGTGCAAATCAATGAGAGCACTTTGGAACTGAGTAAAGCCCAATATGAACGGGGAAAAGAATTGTTGGCAGCAGGTGAGATTTCAAAAAGCGAGCTTGCACAGTTGGAATCGCAAGTGAGCAATGACAACTACCAGTTGGTGACAGCGCAGGCTTCTTTGGCCGATTATAAACTTCAATTAAAACAGTTGCTCGAACTTGACGGTGAGCAGGATTTTACATTGGCCATCCCGGAACTGGACGACACAAAAGTGCTTTCTCCCATTCCTAACAAGGCCGATATTTACAATGCAGCCTTGGCTTTGCGTCCTGAAATCCAGAGCGGAAAGCTCAATATAGAATCTGCAGATTTGAGTGTCCGTATGGCAAAGGCTGGTTATATGCCCACGTTAAATCTGAGTGCAGGGATAGGCACAAACCATACGACGGGAAATGATTTTTCATTTTCAGAGCAGGTGAAGCGTGGCTGGAATAATTCCATCGGGTTGACGCTTAGTTTGCCGATTTTCAATAACAGAGAAACAAAAAGTGCTGTGGAGAAAGCCAAATTGCAGTATGAGAGCAGCAAACTGGATTTGACAAACGACCAAAAAGAGCTATATCGCCAGATTGAGTCCATGTGGCTGGATGCATCAAGTGCACAACAGCAGTTTGTAGCGGCCGATGCCAATTTGAAAAGCAGCCAGAGCAGTTACGAATTGGTCAACGAACAATTTAAGCTGGGAATGGTGAATACGGTGGAGCTTCTCACGGAAAAAACCAATCTGATGAGCGCGCAGCAAGAACGCGTGCAGGCTAAATACATGGCCATCTTGAACCGTGTCTTGCTGGAATTTTATGCAGGCAATCAAATAGAACTTTAACAAACCACATCAACTAAGATATGAATAACAAACAAAAGCTCATAGCCGGAGTCATCGCAGTGGCAGTCATTGCAGGAGGTGGTTACTGGCTTTTTGGAGGAGCCAAGAAGAAGAACATGATTACGTTCTCTACGACACAGGTAAAGAAAGGGAATATCAGTACGTCTATCACTGCTACCGGAAACATCGAACCGGTGACGGAAGTCGAAGTCGGTACGCAGGTGTCAGGTATCATTGACAAAATTTACGTAGACTATAATTCTATTGTGAAAAAAGGGCAACTCATTGCCGAGATGGATAAAATCCCTTTGCAAAACGCATTGGAATCGGCCAAAGGTACTTACGACGGGGCGAAGGCCGAGTTTGAGTATCAGGAGCGTAATTACAAACGCAATCAGATGCTCCATGAAAAAGGATTGATTAGCGACACGGAATACGAAGAAAACCTATATAATTACCAGCGTGCCAAAAGCAATCTTGAAAGCAGCCGTGCTGCATATAACGACGCCCAACGTGATTTGTCGTATGCCATCATTACTTCTCCCATCGACGGTGTAGTGACTAGCCGCGATGTGGAAGAGGGGCAGACAGTGGCTTCGGGTTTTGAAACTCCGACGCTGTTTACCATTGCGGCCGACCTGACCAAGATGCAAGTCGTGGCCGATGTTGACGAAGCCGATATAGGTGGTGTGAAAGAGGGACAGCGGGTGACATTCACTGTCGATGCTTATCCGGAAGATACATTTGAAGGAAAAGTGACTCAAATACGTTTGGGCAGCAGCAAAAGCAGCAGTACATCAAGTACTTCGACTACGAGCGAGACGGTCGTTACTTATGAAGTTGTTATTTCTGCCGATAATCCTGATTTGAAGTTGAAACCACGTTTGACTGCCAATGTCACAATCTATACACTAGACAAGAAAGACGTACTTTGCGTGCCTAGCAAGGCTTTGCGCTTTGTGCCTGAAGAACCTATGCTGAGCAGCGAAGATGTGGTGGAAGACTGCGAAAGCGAACACAAGGTGTGGACTTACGAAAACAATGTATTCAAGGCTCACCCGGTGACCATTGGCTTGAGCGATGGCATCAATACCGAAGTCCTGGATGGCATCAGTGAAGGCACGACCATTGTCAGCGAGGCAGAAACCAATATGTCTGTTAACATGGTGGAACCGTCGGCACAAGGAGAACGTAGTCCGTTTATGCCAGGTCCTCCTGACAGAGACAAGAACAAAAAAAGCAACAAAAAATAATTATGGGTAAAACTGTCATTGACATACAAGACATAAAACGAAACTTCCAGGTGGGAGACGAAACGGTTCATGCATTGCGTGGAGTCTCGTTTTCCATCCAGGAAGGGGAGTTTGTCACCATTATGGGTACTTCCGGTTCTGGCAAATCGACGTTGCTGAACATACTTGGCTGTTTGGATACTCCCACGGCCGGTGAATATTTTCTTGACGGGATTTCAGTCAAGAAGATGAGCAAACCCGAACGCGCCATTTTGCGTAACCGGAAAATAGGTTTCGTGTTTCAAAGCTACAACCTGCTCCCTAAAACGACAGCCGTTGAAAATGTGGAGCTCCCGCTGATGTACAATCCGGCTGTAAAAGCCACCGAACGCAGGCAGCGGGCCATTGAGGCTCTGCAACGTGTAGGATTGGGCGACCGTTTGGAACACAAGTCAAACCAAATGTCCGGCGGACAGATGCAACGTGTTGCCATAGCCCGTGCGTTGGTCAACAATCCGGCTGTGATTTTAGCCGACGAAGCCACAGGTAACTTGGACACCCGCACGTCTTTTGACATTCTGGTGTTGTTTCAAGAATTGCATGCAGCCGGTCGTACAATAGTATTCGTCACCCACAATCCGGAAATTGCTCAATATAGCAGCCGGAATATCCGTTTGCGTGACGGCCACATTATTGAAGACTGTGTTAATCCTAAAATCCTGTCGGCAGCTGACGCTTTGGCTGCGTTGCCTGTGAATGATGAGGATTGAAATTTAGGAATAAGCATAAACTCATTTACATGAAAAGATTGCATTATGAATTTTGGTAATTTATTCAAAATAGCCTTACGGGCATTGGCCAACAACAAATTGCGTGCATTTCTGACCATGCTGGGTATCATTATTGGTGTGGCATCGGTCATCACAATGCTTGCCATCGGCCAAGGTTCGAAAAAAAGCATCCAGGCGCAAATCTCCGAGATGGGGTCAAATATGATTATGATTCATCCGGGAGGTGAACGGCGCGGAGGTGTACGTCGCGACCCCTCGGAAATGCAAACACTTAAGTTGGAAAACTACGAGACATTGCGCAACGAATGTACTTACGTGTCGGCCATCAGCCCGAACGTGTCGTCGTCAGGCCAACTTATCCACGGGTCGGACAACTATCCGTCATCGGTTACGGGTGTAAGCATCGACTATTTGAAAATTCGCCAGTTGACAGTGGCCCAGGGTGAGATGTTTACCGAAAGCGACATTAAGTCATCTGCCAAAGTCTGTGTCATAGGAAAAACCATTGTGGACAACCTGTTTTCAGATGGCAGTGACCCTATCGGCCAAGTGATACGTTTCAACCAAGTGCCGTTCCGTGTAATTGGCGTATTGAAGTCAAAAGGATACAACTCCATGGGTATGGACCAGGATGACATTGTCATAGCTCCCTATACGACGGTGATGAAACGTCTGCTTGCCGTCACCTATTTGCAAAGCATTTACGCGTCGGCACTGACGGAAGACATGACAGACTATGCGACCAATGAGATAAGCCGCATCTTACGGCGTGAACACAAGCTGCGCACTACGGATGAAGACGATTTTACGATTCGAAGCCAGCAAGAACTTAGCCAGATGCTTAACACGACGACAGACCTTATGACAACGCTATTGGCATGTATTGCCGGAATTTCATTGATTGTAGGCGGTATAGGCATCATGAACATCATGTATGTATCGGTGACAGAGCGTACACGTGAAATAGGTTTGCGTATGTCTGTCGGTGCTCGTGGCATCGACATCTTGAGCCAGTTTCTGATAGAAGCTGTTTTGATAAGTATCACAGGAGGTCTCATCGGAGTGCTCATAGGCTGTGGCGCAAGTTGGATTGTAAAAGACGTGGCACATTGGCCCATCTACATCCAGCCGTGGAGTGTCCTGCTGAGCTTTGCAGTCTGCACCATAACGGGCATTTTCTTCGGGTGGTATCCGGCCAAGAAAGCTGCCAGCCTCGACCCGATAGAAGCAATTAGATACGAGTAAGACTTATTTATTGTATGAACAAGATGCTCTTGCACAATCCCAAGTCTGTTTCCTTGGCCATATATATTCATATTTTGGCTTGGGCCATATTCTTTGCGTTCCCTTTGCTGATGGACAGTACGTCGGAAGGAATCCATTGGGGCAAATATTTGCGCCATCTGGTTTTCCTCATGATGTTCTTCATCATCTTTTATGCAAACTATTGGGTGCTGGTGCCTAAGTTTTTACTAAAAAAAGAGCATTCACGTTATTTGATTTACAATATAATTCTTATTTTTGCAGTTGTTTCATTCTTGCATCTGTGGTATATGCCTTATCTTCAAGAATACATTTGGAGAGAAGGCAGACCTGAATCCACACACTCGGTGCCTCCTCCACGATGGGCTTTTGTCGCCAAAGATTGCATCGTGTTTGTGTTTATGGCAGGATTGGGGACAGTGATACGTTTGAGCATGCAATGGCAAAAGGCAGAGACTGCACGCCAGGAAGCCGAGCAGAATCGGGTAGAAGCTGAACTCAACAATTTGAGAAACCAACTGAACCCGCACTTTTTACTTAACACATTGAATAACATTTATGCGCTGATAGCATTCGATACAGACAAAGCACAACAAGCCGTGCAAGACCTTTCCAAGCTCTTGAGGCATGTGTTGTATGAAAATCGGGGTACATTCGTTCCATTGTGCAAAGAGATTGACTTTATGCGCAATTACATCGAGCTGATGCGAATCCGGTTGGTGAAAGGGGTCAACTTGTCTATCGACATAGAAGTTGCCAAAGAGAGCCAGACGCCGATAGCCCCGCTTCTTTTCATTTCTCTCATAGAGAATGCTTTTAAACATGGCATAAGCCCGACTGAGCCTAGTTTTATTAGCATTACCATTAGCGAACGCGATGGATGGGTCGAATGTAAAATAGTAAATAGCAACCATCCCAAAAACCGTTTGGACAAAAGCGGTAGCGGCATAGGATTGGAACAAGTGAGAAAGCGTTTGGAATTGTTATATCCAAAACGGTATAAGTGGGAAAAAGGAGTCAGTGAGAACAAAATGGTCTACACATCGCTCCTTTCCATACAAACCCGTGAAAAAGATAAGATAGTATGATATTGTCGTGTGCGATTGTTGATGATGAGCCTCTGGCTTTGGATTTGCTGGAAACATACGTGGCAAAAACACCTTTTTTGCAGCTCAAAGGCAAATACGCCAGTGCAGTGGAAGCCATGCACGGAATACAAGAAATACGGGTCGACCTGTTGTTTCTGGACATTCAAATGCCGGAACTGGACGGATTGGAGTTCTCACACATGGTGGATCCTGACACACGCATCATCTTTACGACTGCATTTGGACAATATGCTTTAGACAGCTATCGTGTCAATGCGTTGGATTATTTGCTGAAACCCATTAGCTACAAAGATTTTCTGGAAGCCAGCAATAAAGCCTTGCAATGGTTTGAATTGAAAGCTTCGGCAGAAAATCGTGCCGATGATTCGAGCGGAGAAGAAGAATGTATTTATGTAAAAAGTGAATACAAGCTTATACAAATCAGCCTGCAAGATATATTGTATATCGAGGGACTGAAAGATTATGTAAAGATTTACTTGGAAACAGAACCGCGGCCTGTCATGTCGCTCATGAGCTTGAAGTCGTTGGAAGAACGTTTGCCGGCTTCGCGTTTTTTACGTGTACATCGTTCTTACATCGTGCAGAAAAGCAAAATACGCTTGATTGACCGTGGCCGGATAGTTTTCGGAAAGGAATATATTCCCATTTCCGACAGCTATAAACAAGATTTGCAAACATATCTGAACAACAAAACCATTTGAAGGCATGTTGTTTGGAGCAAGATATAACCTTTGTTGAAAAGGTAAGGATAATGGCCGTAAAAGCGGGATAGGGGAGATGTGAATCTGTTCTATTTCGTGGCCAGAATACACTCTCTCTATATTTAAGAAGGAAGGAGCCCGCACTCTATACAGTGGTATGGATGCGGGCTCAATTTTTTTTATTCTTCTCTGAAGTCGTGGTCTAACAATCGCGATTCACTCTCCCTGACTATCGCGATTGTGAGCAGCTCATATTCGCGATTCACTCACCCTCACAATCGCGATTGTGAGGGCATGCCAAAAGGACAGGAAAAATGCTTTGGAAATCAATATTCTAAAAAACTCCGTGTCTCTGTGTGCAAGCCTTGTTTTTGTATATTCTCTTGCCCTTTTGGGCCGATTGGGCTATCTTTGCGAACAAATAAATAACTGGAGGATTTGAATGAAGACTGTATTGCTAGTCGTGGGTAAGACGGTGGAAAAGCATTACATCGCGGCCATAGCCGATTACGTGGAACGTGTGAAGCATTATGTAGCTTTTGACATGGAGGTGATTCCTGAACTGAAAAACACCAAGAATCTTTCTGCAGAACAGCAGAAGGAAAAAGAAGGGGCGCTTATCTTGAAAGCACTCCAGCAGGGAGATGTGGTGGTGTTGCTCGACGAAAAGGGAAAGGAATTTCGTTCTGTGGAGTTTGCCGCATGGATGGAAAACAAACTTAATACGGTCAACAAACGCCTGGTGTTTGTCATTGGCGGGCCATACGGCTTTTCCCAAAGCGTGTATTCCGCTGCGCATGAGAAAATCTCACTTTCGAAAATGACATTTTCCCACCAAATGATTCGTCTGATTTTTGTAGAACAGCTATATCGCGCAATGAATATACTTAAAGGAGGCCCTTACCACCATGAATAATTTTATTTTATCACAAAATCCACCCGGATTGGGAGGGGGTCGCTGACCCCGCCATTGTAACGCGGACCGATGTAGGTGCGGTAGGGTTTGTAACCGCCATATTTCCTGTCGGGCTCCAACAAAAAAGGAAAAGCCACGATGATGGCCGAATCCGGGGAGAGATGGAAATTGGTATGCTTGTCTAGCAGCAATCCTGAAACCAGAAAATGGTCGAGCACGCTCCACTCTCCATGATAGCGGTATGTGCCGGGCACTTGGGGGGCTATCAGATGATAGAATTGCAATGGGGAGACTTTTTCGCCGGGTGTGTCTGTTTGCAGGATTTTCTGCATGATAAATCCTTCCGGAGTGTCATTAAAGTCTCCGGTTATCAAAATGCGGGGAGCTTTCCGTACGTTCAGCAGAGAGTCGCAATATGTTTTTAGCCTTGTTGCCACATGGGCCCTGTGCGGGCGGCTTTGGCGTGCACCTGTGGCACGTGAAGGCAGATGGCAGACGAAGACGTCGAGTGTATCTCCTGTAACAATCATGCCACACACATGAAGTATGTCACGGGTTGGCCTCTGACCTTTCATCGGAGTAATGCCGATGGCACGGTGTTGCAACACCTTGAAGCGTCCGGGTTGGTAGAGGAGGGCTACGTCAATGCCGCGTTCGTCCGGGGAATCTGTTGTTAGGAACCGGTAGCCCACTTCTTTTAAAGGAGTGTAGCGGGTGAGGTCTGTCAGCACATGCTCGTTTTCCACCTCGCAGAGCGCTACCAAGTCCGGGACTTGTTCTCCTCCGACAGCCACAATGACCTTTCCTAATTTTATTAATTTCTCCCGATATTTACGATAGTCCCATTTACGCAAAGCGGTTGGCAGAAATTCTGTGTCATTTTTCAGGCTATCGTGCTTGCAATCGAACAAGTTTTCCACGTTGTATTCCATTACGCGGAAGCGGTTTGTCTGGCAAAACGATGACACACCTCCCATGATTGTGCATAGTAGAAAGACAATCCATTTTTTGTGTCGGTCAATGTTGTTCATAGCATGCAAATAAGAAAAAGAGGGTGTATCAAAACTAGTTTTGATGCATCCTCTTCTGTTGTCCGGCGTTTTGTATTTTATGTTGGTTATGCCTTTGCCGGAATTTGTTTCAATATGGCAAGCAAATGACGCCACACTTTATCAACCGTGGGGATAAGCATACGTTCGTCGGGAGAATGCACGCCTCTCAGTGTCGGCCCGAACGAGACCATATCAAGTGACGGATATTTTTCCAAGAACAAACCACATTCCAGACCTGCATGAATGGCTTTGACTTTGGGTTCTGTGCCAAAGAGTTCTTTATAAGTATCCACCGCAATCTTCAGGATTTCAGAGTGGGGGTTAGGTTTCCATCCGGGATATCCTTCACCGACATCGACGCGTGCTCCTGCAAGTTCGAAAACAGCTTGTATGGAGTCTGCCACATTTTTGCGGGCCGACAAGATGGAGCTGCGCTGACTGCTGGTCACAATGATTTTATGGTCACGAACTTTTACGGAAGCTAAGTTTGATGAAGTTTCTACCAGTCCCGGCATATCCTGGCTCATGGCATAAACGCCGTTGAACACACCCTGAATGGCTCTTAAAAGATTGGTTGTCACTGTCCGCTCGATGGCTTCAGCCTGGTAGTTTTCAGATTCCAGCTTAAATTTCATGCTTGTTTCAGTTTGTGAAAACTCTCCTTCAACTTCCGCTGCAAAGACATTCCAATCTACTCTCACTGCTTCTTTGTATTCCATCGGAATGGCACAAAGGGCGTGGGCTTCACGAGGAATGGCATTGTGCAAGTTTCCGCCATCTATGTCCAGCAGGTAGAAATCATATTTTTGATTGATTTGGTACAGGAAACGTCCCAATACTTTGTTTGCGTTGGCACGCATTTTATTGATGTCGTCGCCGGAGTGTCCTCCAGTCAATCCTTCGACAGACAGCCGGAAACAGAAATAACCTTCAGGAACAGTCGCTGTTTGATAGTCAAACTCGGCATTGGTGCGCACGCCACCTGCACATCCGATAAACAATTCACCTTCGTCTTCAGAATCCAGATTGAGCAGAATGTCGCCGTTCATAAAGTTTTTTTCCAAAGCAAACGCACCTGTCAATCCTGTTTCTTCATCCACGGTGAAGAGGCATTCAATAGGACCATGTTCAATGTTGTCGGCGGCCATGACTGCAAGGGCCATTGCAATGCCGATGCCGTTGTCTGCGCCGAGGGTTGTTCCCTTGGCACGCAACCATTCACCATCTATGTAGGTTTGGATAGGGTCTTCGTCAAAATTGTGTTGCGTATCCTTGTTTTTCTCGCATACCATGTCTGTATGTGCTTGCAATACGACAACCTTGCGGTTTTCCAGACCAGGAGTAGCTGCTTTTTTCATTAAGACATTGCCGGTCTTGTCAACATGTGTTTCCAAGCCATGTTTTTTCCCGAAGTCTTGGAGATAGGCTATAATTTTTTCTTCTTTCTTGGAGGGACGTGGAATGTTGCAAATCTCTGCAAAATAATGAAATACACATTCCGGCTGTAGTTTAACTTGATTTTCCATCATCATTATCTTTTTATCTTATACATTGTAGTTCTTCGCTAAAATAGGTTAAATTGGAAGCTCTTCTTCCTTTCCTCTTTCATTTTCCTTGAAAAAGGAACTAGAGTGTAAGTGCAAAACTTATATCTTTGCACCACAAATATATGAAGAAATGCTTGAAACAATTCTTATATCCGTGTTAATAGTTGCTATTTGCATTGCGTTGCTGGCTGTGCAGATTTTGCTGAAAAAGGATGGCAGATTTCCCAATACACATATCGGCGATAATGTAGCAATGAGGAAGAAAGGAATCAAATGTGTTCAGGCGCAAGATCATGACGCCCGTTTACGCAAGGCGGGGGTGCAAGAATTTGCAGTGACAGAAAACAAAAAATAATCATATTATAAACTGTATAGAACAGATAAGTTATGAAAAGAAAGAACTTTATCGTGAACGGACTCTCAGCTTTGCTTTTAGTAGCTGCTTTTACTCAATGCGATGGCAATAATGCAACCAGCACACCCGCTAGCAGTTCTACACCCGCAGCAGGTGTTTCAGAATTGAAGATTGCTTATGTGGAAATTGACAGCTTGCTCAATAACTACAACCTTTGCAAAGATCTTAATGAGGCTATGATTAAAAAGCAGGAAAATGTGGAAGTGACGCTGAAAGAGAAGATGAAGAGCCTGGACAGTGAGGTGCGTGATTTTGAACGTAAATATCAAAATAATGTATTTACTCCGGAGAGAGCCCAACAAGAACAGAACCGATTGTTAAAGAAACGTCAGGACCTGGAAGCTTTGCACCAACGACTGATGGGAGAGTTGCAACAGGAAAGCGATAAAAACAACATTCAGTTGCGCGATTCGATTGATGCTTATCTGAAAGAATATAATAAAGACAAAAAGTACAGTTTAATTATAAATAATGCCGGCTCCAACAACTTGTTGTATGCCGACCCTGCATTCAACATCACACAAGAAGTGATTGAAGGATTAAACAAACGCTATGTTCCTGCTAAGTCTGAATAAATATCAGGATTAGTCAAGTGAAAAAAGGTGCCTGAGGAAATTTTCTCAAGCACCTTTTTTACATCTATGATGGGTTAAGCCAAGTCTTTCAGAAGCACATGGCTCATGTTCTTATAATATTCGTCCCGTGCATTTTCCAGAGTCTCCCATGCTGCGCTATATTTGTTGTCTTTATCAATCTTGAAATTTTCGTTCCCCGCAGCATCCAAACGCGTGAGCAGAGTGCCCACGTTTAGATTTTCGGTGTCTTCCACAGGCAGATAGAATGGAGAAGCGCCTTTCTCGTCGGCATCCGGGTTGCATTCATAGATAAGCCTTAAATCGACCAGTTCATATATGATTTGCCGTGTCATGCGGATAGGAATATTGTGGGTTTGTGACAAACTGGAGGCTGTGTAAGGACGTTCGCCCCGGGCAAAACGTTTGCAGATGAACGACATTATAAGAATGCATAAGAAATCGTGGTAGCGGCGACTAATGTTGCGCGTTTCGTTGGCAAAGTTATAGTTTTCAAAGTTTTGGTTGCAATAACTTAACTCTGCTCCAAACAAACAGATGCTCCACGATATTTGTGTCCAGAGCAAAAATAGTGGGATGGCTGCAAAACTACCATAAATGGCGTTGTAGTTTGATACCCATATTTGGCTATTAATATAAAAGAACTGCAAGACTTGGAATGCTGCTCCTGCGATAAATCCGGGTACGATGGCGTTTTTGAATCTCACTCGTGTGTTGGGCATGAAGATGTAAAGCCCCGTAAACATGAATCCGATGAAGATATAGGGGATGGTACGGACCATAAACTTTGCAAAAGATGAGAGGATGAGATACCCTTCAAGGTCTTTCAAGGCTGTGGTCATGAAGATAGACAAACCGCCAGACACCACCAGCACGATGGGCAAGAGAAGAAAAATGGAGAAATAGTCCGTAATCTTGCGGAATGGTGAACGCTGCTTTTTGACCTGCCATATTTGGTTGAAAGTACGTTCTATGTTACTGGTTAGAGTCAACACGGCCCACAGCAAGACCAATAAACCGATGCCGATGAAAATGCCACTTTGGGCATGTGCCAAATAGGAGTCTGTCAGTTGGATGATGGTATCTACCGCAATGGTTTGTCCTTCAAGTCCTTTGCGCACTTGACCCTCCATGATTTCAGAAAAACCGAGTCCCCGGGCCACAGCAAATAATATGGCCAGGATGGGGACAATGGAAAGGAGCGTGTTGTAGGTCAGTGCCGATGCTTTGTTCACAATGCGGTCTTCATTGAAACGTTGCAAAGAAAGCAACATTACTTTCAGCACATTATAAAAGATATATTGCACACGGCTTACTTCATTTTCTGTCACACGCCATATGCCTTCTGTGAGAAAGCGTTTTAATAGACGGATTCGTGTTTTGATGCGGAGATGAATCATGTTTGTTGTTTTTTATATAGTCAGATCATATTCAAGCTGTCAAACACGGAATAACAAAGTCCATGAAACAAATGTTTCCGGTTCTGTAACTTATGCCTTTGTCCTGTCGTGTTTTAAAACAGATATGCACTTGGCTAATTAGGCTTGGTTTGCTAGCCAAGAAAAACACAAGCGCAGACTTTCGCGAATTGCTAGGCTTATTGCGAAAATCCGCGCTTTATGCGTTTCTTGTCTATGGCAAAGAAAAAAACAGAGGGTCTGTAAGCCGGGTTCTGTTCCCTATATATAATATATATAAGGTGTCTGTCATTTATCTACGCCCATTGTTGCCAATAGGCTCTAGCAATCTACCCTCCGACTGGAGCGAGCAACTCTCTTAACGCCGGTTTACATGATCTTACAGTTCCCAAGATGCACAGCCCGCATGTCACCATACGGCTGGTGAGCTCTTACCTCACCTTCTCACCCTTGCCTTCAGTAAACTTCAGGCGGTTATTTTCTTCTGCATAGCTCTACCCTCGCGAATAGCTTTCTGTTAGGAAGTGGGATGCTCTGCACTGCCCGGACTTTCCTCCTTCGGCATAGCCGACGGCGACAGACCGACCTTCTGTTTTTCTTCTTGCAAAGGTATAAAAAATAGCTTTGTAAAGGAAAAAAGCCTGAAAAATAATCATAGTTGCATGTATGTCAGTATGATATAACGAATGCAAAAATGGCAGTTTGGAGACTTAACTGCTGTTAAGCTGCAAAAGCCTCTGTTAAAAGAAAGGAAAAGATAGTGACATTGCTGGCAAGCGAATAATTTTTGTTCTTACTTTAACAGCGTAAATGTTAAACTAATGCGGAAAATTAACAGATTAAATAATAATGCTTATGAAAACGACAACTAAAATGTTTTTGGGTGCTGCGGCTGTGATGCTGGTCAGCTCAGCAGTGGCAGGAGTAACGACTTATTCCTTAATGGACAAGAATCAGGCTCCCGAGTCATTTACCGAAATGTTTTCACCTAATCCCAATGTGAAATTGGCTTCAATCAGTGCCACTGAGGCGCAACCGGTCGACCTGACACAGGCTGCTGAAATGTCAGTGCACGCTGTAGTACATATCAAATCGACTAAAAATGGTCGTGAACAGATTGTCCAGACACCGGGCGACATCTTCGACTTTTTCTTTGGAAACGGATACGGACAACAGCGCCGCGTACGGACTCAACCGAGAGTGGGCATTGGTTCGGGCGTAATCATCAGTAAAGATGGCTACATTGTTACCAACAACCATGTAATCAACGAAGCCGACGAAATTGAGGTCACCTTGAACGATAACCGCGAATTTAAAGGCCGCCTTATTGGCACAGACCCGGATACTGATTTAGCTTTGATTAAAATCGAAGGCAGCGACCTTCCGACTGTCCCCATTGGCGATTCTGACGCACTGAAAGTAGGAGAGTGGGTATTGGCCATCGGCAACCCCTTTAACCTGACTTCGACTGTCACGGCCGGTATTGTGAGTGCCAAAGCACGTACATTGGGCGTTTATAATGGAGGTATCGAATCTTTTATTCAGACCGATGCTGCCATTAACGAAGGAAACAGTGGAGGTGCGCTGGTCAATGCCAAAGGTGAACTGGTCGGCATTAATTCCGTACTAACGTCTCCGACAGGTTCCTATACGGGCTATGGATTTGCCATTCCAACTTCCATTATGATGAAGGTCGTGTCTGACTTGAAAGAATACGGTGTCGTACAACGTGCAATGCTTGGCATTGAAGGACATGACATTGACGACCGGGTGAAAGATAAAGACTTAGGTACGGTGGAAGGCGTATACGTTGCCAATGTGCTGGATGGTACTGCTGCTTCTAATGCCAACATCAATAAAGACGATGTGATTATCGGCATTGATGGCAAGAAGGTGAAAAACATGGCTGAACTGCAAGAGGCTTTGACACAGCACCGGCCGGGCGATAAAGTGAAGGTTTCTTTGATGCGCGACAAGAAAGAAGTAAAAGTAGAAGTCACCCTGCGCAATTCGCAAGGCAACACGAAAGTTGTTAAGAATGTAGGCATGGAAATTCTGGGCGCTGCTTTCAAAGAACTTCCGGAAGACATGAAGAAACAATTACGTTTGAACTATGGTTTGCAAGTGACAGGAGTGACCGACGGAAAAATGGCAGAAGCCGGCATTCGCAAAGGTTTCATCATACTGAAAGCCAATGGCGAGATTATGCGTACGGTGACCGATTTGGAGAATGTTGTCCGTGCTGCTTCCCAATCACCCGATCAAAGCTTGTTCCTGACAGGCGTATTTCCCTCAGGAAAACGTGGTATCTATGCCGTCGACCTGAGCCAAGGCGAATAATTTTATAGTAAGAATAAATATAGGTTAGTAATAGGAATAGTTTTTAAAGTAGGTAAAAAGGAAATAGGGTGTGTCGAGAAATCGGCACGCCCTATTTTGTTATAACTATATAAAAAGGAAAGTCCTCTCGTGCGATATTTAGTGAATATTGTTACTTTTGCAGACAAACACAATTAATTTTTGCTATGAAGATTCTAAAGAGTTTGACTATTTTGCTTTTACTTCTTGCCGTGACCTCCGCTTTTGCATCGCGCAAAGGAGAATTAAAGCCTGTATATGTAATGGGAACATCCCTTTGTTTTGGAGATTCCATTATCTATTTCACCGACATTCAACAAATAGATAGCGTACGTCTGACGAGGGAAGGTTTTCTGCCCAGCCGTGAAGGATACAGCGACCAACTGAAAAGCTATCTCGAAGCCAAGGATGGAAATATAAATCACACATGTATTACGTATTTCTCAGAAAAAAAAGCATCCTTGCAAAAGATTGCCAGCAAATTGTTGAAACGCTATCAAAGCGGAACAGCCATTATTCGTCATATTACTCCGGAAGAGTTTAAATACGAACGCCCGGAAGAGTAATATCTTGGCCTAAGCCAAATAAGCATAAGGGTCACAGAAACAGGGATGTAATGTCGTTTCTCTGTTTCTGTGTCTTTTTTTAAGAAGGATTATGGTGTTCGGTAATCATCGGGCGTAATTTGTATGGAACCTAGACGGATGCCACTCTCTTGCGAATTGTAGATATATTCAAATGTGACATGCTGTTCCAGATAATAGCGCATTTCGGCTGTGTTGGTCAAGGATTGCAAAGTTTGTAGCCTGTTTTCCGGGCTTTTGATGATAGTTGTTAACTCGTTGTCTGTTTGTCCTTTCAAAGAATAGTAATAACAGAATTTATTGCTGTCGCCATAATATTTAATGCTGTCAATACGTGTGTTTGCATCAATGATTTTGGGGCATTGCCTGTTGGCCTCTTCAGCTTCGCGCGCACAGCGCTCACTAGGTGTCTCTTGGCAGGCGGTAAACAAGGCAAGTCCCACGAAGGCTATGAGTGAAAGAGATTTCATTTCGTAATCAGGTTTTAGATGTGCTAAGATACGAAGAAGTTTTCATTCGTGTTTCATTCTGGCAGCACACCTGTCGAATTTATATTAACTTTGTTGCGTTTTTAATTGTAATCAGCAAATGGAAAAAGAAGAATGGAATAAGGAGGACCGTGTGCAACGTGCAATGGATTCGTTTATGGCGGGCTATAATTGCTCCCAATCGGTAGTTGTGGCCTTTGCCGACATGTATGGTTTCACAAGAGAGCAAGCTTTGAAGATGTCGGCTTCGTTTGGCGGAGGCATAGGCCGTATGCGGGAGACTTGTGGGGCGGCTTGTGGCATGTTTATGTTGGCCGGACTGGAAAAAGGTGCTACCGAAGGGGCAGACCGTGAAGGGAAGAAAGAAAACTATGCATTAGTTCAACAACTCGCTGCCGAGTTCAAAAAACATGCCGGTTCCATCAAATGTTCCGAGATTCTGAAGTTGCGCCAGGATGAAGCAATCGTTCCTACACCGGAAGCCCGCACACCGGAATATTACGCCAAGCGTCCGTGTGTGAAAATGGTTGAACTGGCAGCCCGCATTTGGGCAAATTATTACGAAAGCATGAAAAAGTAATCGCAAAAGTATCGTTTGCGTGATTTTTATCATCAAATATTAGGAATCTCATGCAAAATTGCTTATTTTTGAGCATCTTTAAGGGAAGTATTCTTTTATACAATGTTTAAATACTTCCAATGTTTAACTAAAAGCAATGTAATATGTTAAAAGAAAAAGCTGGAGAAATGGCAGGAATGATTTGGACTGCTCTTAATGGAACTGATGGCCTGACTCAGAAACAAATCAAAAAGGCTGCAACTTCGAAAATGTTGGACAAAGATTTTTATTTGGGATTAGGTTGGCTCTTAAGAGAGGACAAAGTAATCGTTTCAGAGAAAAATGGTGAACTTTTTGTGGCATTGAAGTAAGCAAATACATTTGTTATTGTAGTGAAGGCTGTTCTACAAAATGTGTGGAACGGCCTATTTTTTTATATAATTATCTTCACTATTAAAATCTACATTTTGCTTTTTTCTAATTTCTAGAAAACTCTTTTTTTATACAACAAGATAGTCCTAGTTTAAAAAAATAAGAAATAGATTGGCTCGTTAAAAATGGAATGATTGCATGCAAAAAAATGTAGCACCTCTATATAAGAGGTATCACTCATATATATTAGGCTAATAATCAACAAGTTGCTTCTGCCTGTTCTTTGCGGAATTCCTCTTTACAGACAAA
>ERZ779889.1736-NODE-1736-length-20414-cov-4.989685_pt1 | contig 20414 bp, 17 predicted proteins | sample MGYA00511030_ERZ779889 | MGnify/ENA primary metagenome ERZ779889 (study PRJEB29588, sample SAMEA2160616) | human gut metagenome | biome: human gut; feature: human-associated habitat; material: faeces | place: Denmark | collected 2008/2010 ...
GCAGTTCGGCGGCGACGATCAGTGGAGCAATATGCTCGGCGGAACCGAGCTTATACGCAAGAAGCTCGGCAAGGATGCCCACGCGATGACCATAACTCTCCTGACCGACTCCCAGGGCAACAAGATGGGCAAGACCGCGGGCAACGCCGTGTGGCTCGACCCCAACAAGACATCTCCCTACGAGTTCTATCAGTATTGGAGAAACGTTGCGGACAGCGATGTTCTCAAGTGCATCCGTATGCTTACCTTCCTGCCTCTCGAGCAGATAGACGAAATGGACAAGTGGGAGGGCAGCCAGCTCAACAAGGCCAAAGAGATTCTCGCATATGAGCTGACAAAGCTCGTCCACGGCGAGGACGAGGCAAACAAGGCTCAGGAGGCCGCAAGGGCGCTGTTCGGCGGCGAAGCGGATTCTGACAATATGCCGTCCACGGAGCTCAACGCAGCCGATTTTGCCGACGGAAAGATAGGCATTATAGATATTCTTGTCAAGGCAGGACTTGCCAAATCGAGAGGCGAGGCGAGAAGACTTATCGAACAGGGCGGCGTCAGCGTAAACGACGAGAAGATAAAGAGCCTTGACTTCGCGCTTACTGCCGATGAAATTGCCGCAAACCCGGCGATAGTCAAAAAAGGAAAGAAAATTTTCCACAAAATTGTTATGGCGTAATTGTTAACATTTGCTATTGCTATATTAAAAAAGAACGATATAATATTGATGAGGATTTTTCCCATTACCATTACTTTGATTGGATGGAACTTTAAATGAAAATTGTTATTGTCGGCGACGGCAAGGTGGGTTACAATATAGCAAAACAGCTCCTTGCGGAGGGTCACGACATTGTGGTTATAGATAATAATCCCGATGTGCTTGAGGACTCTCTGCATAAGCTTGATGTGCTTGTTGTTGACGGAAACGGAGTTACGCTCCAGACGCAGGAGGAGGCAGATGTTGCAAACAGCGATTTGCTCATTGCCGCAACCTCTGCGGATGAAATAAATCTGCTTTGCTGTATCCTTGCAAAGAAGCTCGGCTGCCGCCACACGATTTGCCGCATGAGCAACCCCGACTATGTTCAGTCGATTCAGTATATGCGCGACGACTTCGGCCTTTCCATGACCGTCAATCCCGAGCTTACGGCTGCGCGTGAGATATTCCGTATTCTCCAGTTCCCGAGCTTCCTCAAACGCGATACCTTTGCCAAGGGTCGCGTCGAGATAGTCGAGCTTAAGCTGACGGAGGATTGCGCGTTGGTTGGCAAGAGGCTTGAAAGGCTCTCCGATGTTCTGCGCGGCGTAAAGATACTTGTCTGCGCCGTGGAGAGGGGAGACGAGGTCTGCATCCCCGACGGAAGCTTTGAGCTTCGGGCAAACGACAAGATAACCGTTACCGCCCCGCGCAGCGAGCTTGTCAAGATGCTCAAAGCGCTTAAAATAAGCAATCAGAAGATAAGAGACGTGCTGATAATCGGCGGAAGCAAAATCGCGGTTTATCTTGCGGAAGAGCTTATAAAGAGCGGCGTCAATGTTAAGATAATCGAGCAAAAGCTTGAAAAGTGCCGCGCACTTTCGGAGCGTCTGCCGAGCGCCGTAATAATAAACGGCGACGGAACGCTTCAGGATCTGCTCTCCTCCGAGGGAATCGAAGAGACGGATGCCGTTATTTCGCTGACAAATATCGATGAAGAAAACCTCGTCATTTCCATGTATGCCGATTCGTGCGGCGTGCCTAAGTCCATTACCAAAATCAACCGCACCGAATATCTCAGGCTCTTTAAAGACAGGAATATCGGCAGCGTTATATGTCCCAAAATGCTTGCGAGCTATGAGATAATCCGCTATGTCAGAGCTATGGACAACACTACGGGCGGCTCGGTCAAGACTATGTACAGGATAGTTGACGAAAAGGTCGAGGCGCTTGAATTTGCCGTAACGGACAGCACGAAGTGCATCGGCGAACCGCTTAAAAAGGTCAACCTCAAGAATAATATCCTTCTTGCCTGCATAAACCGCATGGGAAAAGTTATTATCCCGAGCGGTAACGATTACATCATGGCGGGCGATACTATAATAGTTATCACCACCGCAGAGGGTATGTATAAGGATATAAACGATATCTTTGCCGACGCTTGATTCGGGAGAGCTGAAATGAATTATAAACTTATTGCAAATTACATAGGCAATATTCTGCGTATTGAGGGACTCTTTATGATTCCGGCGCTTTTGGTGTCCCTGTACTACAGGGAGTACAAATGCGTTATTGCTTTCGGGATAAGCATAGCGGCTCTTCTTGTTGTCGGCCAGCTCATGCATATTGTAAAGCCGAAGCAGCGCACAGTTTTTGTGCGCGAGGGCTTTGCGATAGTTTCGCTGTCCTGGATTGCAATATCGCTTTTCGGAGCACTCCCGTTTTTTATAAGCCGTGAGATACCGAACTTTATCGACTGCTTTTTTGAGACCGTTTCAGGCTTTACGACGACGGGATCGAGTGTACTCTCAAATGTAGAAGCGATGTCAAAGGGCTTGCTCTATTGGAGAAGCTTTTCGCACTGGCTCGGCGGAATGGGCGTGCTTGTGTTCCTGGTCGCTGTTATACCCAAGGGCAAAGACAACGACGCGGAGTCTCTCTATATACTTAGGGCGGAGAGCCCGGGACCCACGTTCGGGAAGCTCGTCTCGAAAATGCGTCAGACTGCGCGTATTCTCTATCTGATTTATATAGTTTTGACCGTCATCGAAATTATCCTGCTTGTCATAGGCGGAATGCCGTTCTTTGACAGCTTGCTTAATTCGTTTGCAACCGCCGGAACAGGCGGCTTCGGAATAAAGAATGCCAGCATAGGCGCATATGACAGCTATTATCTTCAGGGTGTTATAGGTGTGTTCATGCTGCTGTTCGGCGTGAACTTCAATATTTATTATCTGCTGCTTGCAAGAGACTTCAAGCTCGTTTTCAAAAACGAGGAGCTTCGTTTCTATATCATAACCGTTTTGGTTTCGGTTACGGTGATAGCAATAAATATTCGTTCAATGTTCTCAAGCTGGTTTGACGCTTTTCATCACAGCTTCTTCCAGGTTTCGTCGATTATCACGACAACCGGATTTGCTACCACTGATTTTTCGCTTTGGCCTGAGCTTTCACGATATATTCTCGTTGTACTCATGCTCATGGGCGCGTGCGCGGGCTCTACCGGCGGCGGCTTGAAGGTGTCGAGAGTCCTTATATTATTCAAGGCTCTTCGCAACGAGATGCAGCGCGTCGTTCATCCGCGCAGCGTCAAGGTTCTTCGTATAGACGGAAAGGTTCAGAAGGAGTCGCTTGTCAGAAACGTTTCCATGTATCTCGTGGCGTATGTTATCGTTATGATAGCGTCAACGCTTCTGGTTTCTGTTGACGATTTCAGCTTCACAACCAATGTAACCGCCGTTATATCCTGCATGAATAACATCGGACCCGGCATTGATATAGTCGGGCCGGCCGGCAATTTCGGCGGATTCTCATGGTTCAGCAAGCTTGTGCTCAGCGCGGACATGATAATAGGCAGACTGGAAATTTTCCCGGTGCTTACTCTGTTTTCACCCTCGCTTTGGAAACGCTGCAATTAAAAAACAATTCGGATCTGTGCCTTTGCCGCTCGGATCCGAGTTTTTTAAAAGTTTACAAATTATACTTTAACTCAGCGGCTCATAAGTGGTAATATATAAGAAAATAGCTTATGGAGAATTGCGATGACAAAGAAAATACTTAATAAAAAGCAAAAAATCGTCATCAGTATCGTTGCTGCGGTGCTTATTATAGCCATCGGCATATCCGTCTATGTTGTGATAAGTAAAAAAAGCCGAACCACGGTTGCGCTGGCGGAAGTCACCGTAGGCGATATTACGGAAACGCTCAAGCTTTCCGGCACCGTTAATTCCGAGAATCGGGCATCGCTTGAGATTCTGGACGGAACTTATGTCAAGAGCGTCAACGTCAGAGTCGGAGATGCGGTGAAAAAAGGGGATGTGCTTGCGACGTTTGATACTAGCTCACTCGGCGATGTTGTGGCGCAGAAGCGCGATAATTATAATGCCGCCATGTCGCAATATAAAAAGTATTCCGCAAATGCAAGCGCCTCATTTTCTCAGCTTGAATCGCTTTCAAAGCAGATAAAGCAAAAGCAGAAAGAGGTAGAGGAGCTGCAGAAAAAGGTCGATGCGGCAAAGCCCAAGGATGACACGCCGGAGACTGTTTCTCTGAAAAAGCAGCTCACCGAGCTCCTCGGAGACAGCAAGCTTGCCGGAGAAATAGTCGACAGAATCTTTTCGTCGGGTACTCAGACCTCGGAGATACTGCAGCATCTCGAGAATATAATTAACGGCGCGAACAATCAGATTTCGTCGATACTCAAGCTCCTTTCGGTTTCCGACGAGGAAAAGCAGCTGATATCGGCGCAGCTTGAATTGGTTGAGCTTAAGGCGCGGCAGGGGATACTGAAGCTCCAGTCCGGTGATACTTTAGCTTCTCTCTATCTCTCGGTCGCCGAATCAGCAAAGGAAGACTTGGACAAAACCGTCGAAGCCGTGAATGCGCTGAAAAAGGGCTGGATAGCCGAAACCGACGGAGTTGTCAGAGAGATAAATATCGTCGCCGGAGAGACGTATCACACCCCCAAAAGTAACGCCTCCGTCTCGCTTGATGACATTGATATATCCTCTCTTCTTTCTTCCGTAACCTCCGATACCAAGGATTTTTCCGGAATCATAAGCCAGCTTTTTCCGGGCACTCCGGGCGGTATGGTCATTGAGTATTATCCGCTTTCTGCTACATTCAGCGTCAGCGGCAAGGATATATATAAAATCAAGCTCGATCAGCCTGTCGAGGTGACAGGTGCGACAGGCAAAAAATTCAGCGGTTATGTCAGCTTTATAAGCCCTATAGCTTCGGAGTCAGGCACAATGAGCATAACCTCGATTCTCGGCTCTGCATCGGGCGGCAGCGAGGTTGAGGCCAAGGCCATGATCGAGCAGCCCGACAAGAGTATAATAATCGGACTTTCTGTTGACATGAGCATAGATGTCGAAACTCAGAAGAATGCAACCCTTATTCCCGTCGAATCAATTCAGTATGAGGACGGCAAGTCGTATGTTTATCTCTATGACGCCGATTCGAGAACCGTTAAGAAAACGGAAGTTACCACTGGGCTCTTTGACGGAGAGCGTTATCAGATACTTTCCGGCTGCTCGGCAGGGGATAAGATAGTCAAGATACCGTCCGAAAAAATCGAGGACGGGCAAAAGATATACGCAAAATAATGGCTTTGACACTTTTTATAAATATAAATGAGCTGACCGACGAGCAGTACAGCCGCGAAATGGATTTTCTCTGTCCTCATAAGCGCGAGCGCGTTTTAAAAATGCGCTTCGAGGATGACAGAAAGCGCTCGCTTGCCGCGAATCTTGCGGCGAGACGAGCGGCGGCCGATTTTCTGGGACTCGAGGAGGACGACATAGCGATAACCTGCGACGGCGACGGAAAACCGCTGTGCGACGGATGCTTTATTTCACTCAGTCACTCCGGCGACTATGCGGTTTGCGCGGCAAGCAGCTTCCCGATAGGCGTAGATATTGAGAAAAAACGCGAGATAAATCCGATGCTCGCAAAAAAAATCTGCGTCAGCGACGCCGAACGCGAATACGCCTCCGATAATCAGAAGCTTTTAATGCTCTGGTCTGTCAAAGAGGCCTGCTTCAAGGCGCTGAGCCCGCAGGTCTATACCGTCGGCGATATAGTGCTCGAAATAACCGAAAAAGGCTTTGAATGCGGCGGGATATCTTTCATAGAGACAGGAATTGTACATAAAGACTACATTTTTTCGCTTGCGTCAGTCTAAAAATTTCAATAAATACTTGCATAAATAAGAAACAGCAGTTATAATTATTTTATTATCATTTGGAGGTTCATTATGAATTTAGTACAGTTTTTAAACCTTGCCAGCGGTACAGCTGCAAACGGTGCGAATGCCGGTAAGAGCCAGATTTCCCTTATCGTCATGATGGTTCTTCTGTTCGGCGTCATGTATTTTGTCATGATCCGTCCCCAGAAGAAAAAGCAGAAGGAAGAGCAGCAGATGCGTGACAGCATCGAGGTCGGCGATGAGATCACTACCATCGGCGGCATCGTCGGACGCGTTGTTACCGTTAAGGATGATTCTATTATTATCGAGACCGGCGCTGACAGAAACAAGATTAAAATCATGAGATGGGCTATCAGCACCAACAACACCGCCAACGAGAAGCTTGAGGCCGAGAGAGCTGCGGCCAAGGAAGCTCAGGAGGCGGAGAAGGCCGCAAGAATGGAAGAGGCCAAGGCGAAGAGCAAGGCAAGCCGCAAGAAGAGCAAGAAGAACAAGGATACGGATGCCGAGTAATCTGACATAAAATCAGACTTCCCCTCATACCTTTTAACAAACGGTATGAGGGGGATTTTTTATGCCTGCAAAAAGGGGAGAGAGAAAAGAGCCGAACGCAAAAAAAACGCTGCTGATAAGTCTGCTCATAGGGAACTCGCTTGGTGTCGCAATATTCTTTATACTGCTTTCTATAGCCTCGGCGGTGATACTTAAAAAAGGTGTTTCATCGGGAGCTTATACGCCTGTTTCAATAATTTGCTCGGGCGCTGCGGCGCTTATAGCCGGATTCATATCCGTGTGCCCGATAAGAAAGAACGGGCTTTTGTTGGGGCTTTGCTCGTCCGTTCTGCCTGTTGCCTGCGTTGTTATATCCGCCGCGGCAGCGGGAGGCGGTGTAAGCATAAAAACTGCGATTGCGGCGGCGGTTGCGGTCGCGTGCGCCTGTGTGGGCGGTATACTTTCGGCAAACATGAAAAAGAAAACGCGTTGACCGTGCCGCAAGGCGCGGTTTTGTCTTGTAAAATATAAAAAAGATGGTATAATATATTAAGTATTTACATACGAGGAGGAAAACAAATCATGTCCAAAGAAAAGTATTATATCACAACTGCGATCGCTTACACATCGCGTAAGCCTCATATAGGTAATTCTTATGAGATAGTTCTCACCGATGCCATAGCCAGGTATAAGCGAATGCAGGGATATGATGTGTTCTTCCTTACCGGTACAGACGAGCACGGCCAGAAGATAGAGGAATATGCGCAAGCCGCCGGTGTTTCTCCCAAAGAATATGTCGATAAAGTGGCGGGGGAGATACGCAGCATCTGCGATTTGCTCAACACCACCTATGACAAGTTTATCAGAACGACAGACGACTATCACGAAAAGGTAGTTCAGAAAATATTCCGCAAGCTTTATGAGCAGGGCGATATCTATAAGAGCGAGTACGAGGGAATGTACTGCGTACCCTGCGAGAGCTTTTTCACCGAGTCTCAGGTCGTTGACGGCAAGTGCCCGGACTGCGGCAGAGAGCTTGTTCCGACAAAGGAAGAGGCATATTTCCTGAGAATGTCGAAGTATCAGAAGCAGCTCGAGGATTATATCGAGGCTAACCCCGACTTTATTTATCCCGAGAGCCGCAAAAAAGAAATGGTCAACAATTTTATAAAGCCCGGCATTCAGGATCTCTGCGTTTCACGCTCGTCCTTTAAATGGGGTGTTCCGGTCGACTTTGACGACAAGCACGTTATCTATGTTTGGATAGACGCTCTTTCAAACTATATTACCGCCCTCGGCTACGACCCGGACGGCAGCTCTGAGCTGTTCAATAAGTACTGGCCTGCCGACGCTCATATCATAGGCAAGGATATTCTCCGTTTCCACACGATTTATTGGCCCATAATGCTTATGGCTCTCGGCCTTGAGCTGCCCAAAAAGGTGTTCGGTCATCCGTGGCTGCTCTTCGGAACGGACAAGATGTCAAAATCAAAGGGCAATGTTATATATGCCGACGACCTTGTGAGACATTTCGGCGTCGATGCGATAAGATATTATCTGCTCTCCGAAATGCCCTATGCAGCCGACGGCTCCATAACTTATACCACTATAATCGAGCGCTACAATTCCGAGCTTGCCAACACTCTCGGAAACCTTGTCAACAGAACCGTTGCGATGTCCAACAAGTATTTCGGCGGCGAGATATTAGCTCCCGAAGCGCCGGAGGCTGTTGACGATGACCTCAAAAACACCGTTCTCGGCAGCGTGGCGACGGTTGAAAAATGCATGGACGATTTCCATGTCGCAGATGCCCTTGAGGCTATTTTCAGCGCGGCAAGACGCAGCAACAAGTATATCGACGAGACAACGCCGTGGCTGCTTGCAAAGGACGAGGACAAGCGCGCAAGGCTCGGTACAGTGCTCTATAATTTGCTCGAGAGCATAAGAATAATTGCCGTTCAGCTCAAGCCCTTTATGCCCGAAACTTCGGACAAGATACTCGAGCAGCTCAATACCGACATATCGTCCTATGAGAGCATTAAATCCTTCGGTGCGTTAGAAGCAGGCGGTCATGTCGGAACGGCAACTCCGCTCTTCGGCAGAATCGACGCCGAAAAGATGCTCGAGGAGATAGAGAAGGAGACTGCGGTTTCCGAGGCGGCGCTTGAAGAAAAGAAAGAAGAAATACCCGGTGTCGCAATGATAGGCATTGACGATTTCGCAAAGGTAGAGCTTAAGGTAGCAAAAATTAAGGACTGCGTGCCCGTAAAGCGCGCAAAGAAATTACTCGAGCTGACTGTTGACGACGGCAGCGGACTGCGTACCGTTGCTTCGGGAATTGCCAAGTGGTACAAGCCCGAGGATTTGGTCGGACGCAATGTAATTCTTGTCTCCAACTTAAAGCCCGCTAAGCTCTGCGGCATTGAAAGCTGCGGAATGATTCTTGCGGCCGATTGCGAGCAGGATAATGTCAAGGTGATATTTGTTGACGATATCCCGGTCGGAGCAAAGATAAGATGATAGATAATATTTTTGACAGCCACGCCCACTACGACGATGAACAGTTTGACGGCGACAGGGACGAATTGCTTCAGTCCTTGCCGTCGAAGGGCGTCTGCGCTGTTATAAACTGTGCAAGCGACCTCAAAAGCTCCGCAACCTCTGCGGAGCTTTCTGAAAAATATCCGTTTTTCTGGTGCGCCTGCGGAGTTCACCCGCACGAGGCCGAAAAAGAATTAAAAACGGCTGATATTAACGAAATAGAAAAAAGAATAGTTAATTTCACAGAAAAGAAAAAATGTGTGGCAATAGGGGAGATAGGGCTTGATTATCACTACGATTTTTCGCCCAGAGAGCTTCAAAAGGAGATATTCGAGCTCCAACTGAAGCTTTCAAAGGAACTGGATCTCCCCGTTATAGTTCACGACAGGGAAGCGCATGAGGATACAATGACCCTGCTCAAAAAATACAGGCCGAAAGGCGTTGTGCATTGCTTTTCCGGCAGCGTTGAAATGGCTCGGGAAGTTTTGAAGCTCGGAATGTATATCGGTCTCGGAGGAGCGGTTACTTTTAAAAATGCGAAGAAGCCTGTTGCGGTTGCCGCCGCAACCGATATCGACAGGATACTGCTTGAAACCGACTGTCCTTATATGGCGCCGGTACCGTTCAGAGGAACGAGATGCGCGTCTGATATGATTGCATATTCTGCGCAGACGATAGCGAGCGTTAAAAACATGGATGTGCAAACACTTGTCGATGCCGCAACCGAGAATACAAAGCGGCTGTTCGGGATAGAGTTTTAGTTCTATGCGAAAGGAGAGTGCCGAAAGAAACAGCATAAATTATACAAAATAAATGTTTTGTATAATTTAGGGGAGTTGAAACGGTTTAAAATGCGTTTTTACTGCTTTCTTTCGGGTTTATATGAAGCCTGAGGATTTTGTATGTCTGCCGCGCTTAGTGCGCGATTATCTGAATTATCTGTCGAGTGTTAAAGGCAAATCACAGCTGACAGTTTGTGAATACGCCTCTGATCTTCGGCTCTTTTTCGCATACATGCTCAAACAAGAAAATCTTTCACAGTACAAAAACACTCCCATAGATGAAATCGATATTTCAAAGCTGGACATAGATTTTATCTCCCTTGCCCGTATACCCACGGCCTACGGATTTCTCGAATACTGCCGTTCCGAGCGCGGCAACGACACCGCTGCAAGAGCCCGTAAGGTTGTCTCCATCAAACGATTTTACCGCTATCTTAAAGTTCAAGGATATATTGACGAAAATCCCATGCAGGACTTGGAGTCGCCTAAAATAAAGAAATCGTTGCCCAAATATCTGTCCCTTGAACAGGCTGTAAGCTTACTTGAGGCTGTAGACGGAAAAAATAAGGAACGGGATTACTGCATTTTAGTTCTTTTTATGAATTGCGGGATGCGTCTCTCCGAGCTTGTTTCGATTAATTATTCTGATATAAAACCTGATAATACAATTATAATAACCGGAAAAGGAAATAAACAACGCACGGTTTATTTAAATAACGCCTGCTTGAACGCAATAAAGGATTATATGAAAGTGCGTCCGGTAGACGGTGTTAAAGACAAAGATGCACTGTTTCTCAGCAACCGTAAGACGCGGATAAGCCCGAAAACCGTTCAGCATATAGTTGACGAATATCTTGAAAAATCAGGTCTCAGCGGTCAGGGATTTTCTACTCACAAGCTCAGGCATACAGCTGCAACGCTTATGTATCAATACGGCCATGTGGATGTACTCCAGCTAAAAGAAATTCTCGGGCATGAGAATTTATCAACAACCGAGATTTATACTCATGTAGTTGACGAACAGCTTCGCAGTGCCGTTGATTCCAATCCTTTAAACAAAGTAAAAATAACCCCAAAACCGGCAGACGAAACCGACGGCGAAAGCTAAAAGCCGAACAGCTTGCAAAAAAGTCTGCTTGCGGCGGCATCCGTTACAGCTGCTATAACTACCAGAATACATATTATCAAAAAACGCATACAGTAAATTTTTATGCTCCCCTCCCCTCTTTGCGCTTTAGCCGAAGAAAGTGAGAGGAGCATTTCATATGACGAGTTTATTCCGGCGCTGCAAGCGAGCAGCAGCGCAAAAACAGCCGGTATAAGCCCGGGATATATCACCAAAGCGCAATAACCGAGTCCGCGCAGAGCGAAATTTGAGTATAAATACCCCGACAGCATTCCTATACCCACACCTCTTATTACGGGCAGAACACATATAAGCGGCAGTCCGACCGCGCACAGTCCGAATACAAATACAGCGAGCATAAATGCGGCGTTGACGGCCAGTGAATTTATAAAATTCACTCCGAGTGATTGTGTGCCTTTGGAGCTTATATATACCGAAAACATATCGGAAAAAGCGCCGAAAAAATAGCTGTCCGACTTTTTCACAGAAGCGGCACCAAATATCATTCCCGCCGCAAACAGTAGCATCATGAGCAGCATCCTGCGATTCTTTTTAAACGAAGTTATAATACCATTCCTGTATTCCTTTGCCGCCGCGTTTATGTCCATAGCATTTTACCTCCATTATTTTATCTAATAATATGAGGCTTTGTCCCGAAAAATACCAATGTCCCCGCAGAACTCCGCGAGGACATTTTTTGCCTACTATTCGGTTTTCGTTCCGTTCAATTTATTGACAAAATCCGACGGTTTTACGGTCATTTCCGCCCACGCGGGTCTGAATCCGCTTTTTATCGCGTTTCCCGCAGACTTGATGTTTGACCATGCACAGCAGTAAAACGGTACTTTTCCGCACGCTGTGATTTCTAAAGCCAGTCTGCTCGTCAATGCGGCGGCAACGCCCTGTCTGCGATATTCCGGCAGAACATCCACCCCTATCTGCCACATCGTATCACAATCTGCGGAAGCACCCGCAAGCCCTATCAGACGATTGCCGTCATATGCGCCGACACACAGTACATCTAAGCTTTTCCTGTCGGCGCACAGAGCGTTGCTCCACTGTGACGCATACAAAGCGTTGAAGTCATCGGGATACATCACCCGAAGCTCATATCGGCACGAAAGCTCACGCAGTATATCCATGCGCGGCAGAAAGTACTCCGCCATGAAGCAAATTCGCATACCGTATGATTGAAAGGCATCGTTTAGGATGTGCAAATTCGGTGTTTCAAAGCAGTGTTCGGGTGCGAAGCGGTTTATATATGACTTCACGATATCCTTGTATTTCATGTCAACGGATGCAACAACATTATTCCCGTAGGACACAAGGTTGCATATAAACGGGAGATTTAAATATCTGCGCGCATCAGGGCTTACAGTAGATTCGACAATAATATTTTGGCTCTTTTTGAAGTCCTCGGGCGCACAGCCGAGGTCTGTTGCGGATTGAGCCATGGCAACAGAAATAATTTTGCTGTTATTCATCAGTAAAATCCTGTCTTTGAAATGCAAACGCCCCTGATTTTCGGTCAGAGGCGTTAAATACTTTATTTCTTGAAGATATCGTCCTGCTCAATAAGCTCGATTCCCGCGCCCTTGAGTATCTCGGAAGCCTTGTCGTTATCCTCAACTCTGATGATAACATAGGCATTGCCGACAGAGGGCGTGATAAACGCATAGGCATATTCAACGCTTATCTGCTCGTCGGAAAGCACCTTGATAGCGCGCGCAAGTCCGCCGGGCTCATCGGGAATGATTATGCCGAGAACCTGCGTCGCGGAGGCGGTCATACCCTCGCTTCTGAGCGCTTCAACAGCGGCCTTTGGGTCGTTGACTATAAGGCGGAGAATGCCGTAGTCCGAGGTATCCGCAACGGAAAGAGCGCGGATATCAATGCTGTTTTTTGCGAGAACCGCCGTTATATCGGCGAGTCTGCCGGGTCTGTTTTCGACAAAAACCGAAATCTGACTGATTGCCATTTGATTTTCCTCCTTTATATTTTTCTGTTATCAATAACTCTCGAAGCCTTGCCTTCGTAGCGCGGCAGAGAGTGCGGTTCAACAAGACGTACCTTTGCGGAGACGCCGAGGACGGACTGCATGGCACCGCAAATCTCCTTCTCCTTGGCCTCAATCTGTCTGACCGAGTCGGAGAACATATTGTCGGACATTTCAATACATACGGTCATTATGTCAAGATTATTTGCTCTGTCAACTATAATCTGATAATTCGGAGCCATACCGAGTGAAAGAATGACGTGCTCGACCTGAGCCGGGAAAACGTTGACTCCGCGGATAATGAGCATATCGTCGCTCCTGCCCTTGGGTCTGAGCATCTTGACAAGCGTTCTGCCGCAGGCACATTTTTCGTGCGTTATCGCGGAAATATCGCGGGTTCTGTATCTGAGAAGCGGAAGTGCTTCCTTGCCTATGCAGGTGAACACGAGCTCGCCGTATTCGCCGTCGGGCAACGGCTTGAGAGTCACGGGATCGACTATCTCGGGATAGAAATAATCCTCGCATATATGCATTCCGCTCTGCTCGCAGCATTCAAATGCAACGCCGGGACCCGCTATCTCGGAGAGACCGTATATATCATATGCCTTGATTTTGAGCATATTTTCAAGCTGCGTGCGCATATTTTCGCTCCACGGCTCGGCACCGAAAATACCTATTCTAAGCGGCAAATCGGCGGGATCGATATTCATTTCGTTGAGCGTTTCTGCGATAAACAGAGCGTATGACGGAGTACAGCAGAGCACATTTGAGCCGAAATCCTGAAGAATCTGCACCTGACGCTTTGTGTTGCCGGAGGACACGGGAATAGCCGTTGCGCCGAGCTTCTCCGCGCCGTAATGAATACCCATACCGCCCGTGAAAAGTCCGTAGCCGTAGGAGACGTGGATGTAGTCCGAGGGCGTTGTGCCCGCAGCGGTAAGGGCTCTTGCCGCGCACTCCGACCAGCGGTCTATATCGCCTCTCGTGTAGCCGACAACAGTCTGCTTTCCGGTCGTTCCGGACGAGGCGTGAACTCTGACAAGCTCCTCTCTCGGCACGGCAAAAAGTCCGAACGGATAGTGATCTCTGAGATCCTGCTTTACAGTAAAGGGCAGCTTGCCGATATCGTCTATCGAATGTATGTCCTCGGGCTTGAGACCCATTTCGTCAAACTTTGCTTTGTAAAACGGAATGTTCTCATAGCATCTTTTTACGGTTTTTATCAGTCTTGCGCTCTGTATTGCGTGCAGATAATCGCGCGACGCTGTCTCAATTTCAGGGCTGAAATACTTTGCCATCGTATCATATCTCCTTTTGCTGACTGTATGCTTTTAATGCGTTTCAGCAGCTTTTTTCGTGCTCGTAGCCGAGGCGGAACGCCTCAAGGTTCATATCGAGGAACTTTTCGGGCACTGTGTTCCTTATGGCGTTTGTCCAGGTTTCGTAGCTTAATTGCATATGACTCGCCATTGCGCCTATGAGAACAACATTGACTGCCTTTGCCGAGCCCGCCTTGACGGCGAGCGACAGCGCGTCAAGCTCTATCATGGAAGCTCCTGCCGCTTTTATTGCCTCTGATATGTTCTGAGGATACTCGGCCGCACCGGTTATGACCGGCATGGGGTCAATGCACTGGTCATTTACGACCAGCTTGCCTTCGGGCTTGAGGAAGCTGAGCCATCTTGCGGCCTCGAGCTTTTCAAATGCGAGAATTATATCGGCTTCGCCCTGCTCTATCGTGGGCGAAAAAACCTCGTCGCCGTATTTGACATATGTAACGACGGAGCCGCCGCGCTGGCTCATTCCGTGTATCTCGGAGACCTTGACCTCGTATCCGCTGTCTATGAGTGCGCTGCCGAGCAGTCTGCTCGCAAGCAGAGTACCCTGACCGCCGACGCCGACTATCATAATTGATTTAACTGCCATTTCTCTCGCCCCTTTCTTATTCTATCGCACCGAATTTGCAAAGCTGCTTGCAGACGTCGCAGCCGACGCAAAGGGTGAAATCAATGTGAGCCTTGCCCTCTTTCATGCTTATAGCGGGGCAGCCGATCTTCATGCACATCTTGCAGGAGGCGCACTTGTCGGTATTGACCTTGACGGGAGGCTTGGTTTTAACGTATTTGAGGAGCACGCAGGGACGGCGGGATATGAGGACCGACGGCTCGTCCGCTTCAAGCTCTTCTTTTATTGCTTTTTCGGTTGCGGCAAGATCGTAAGGATCAACGACGACAACGCGGTTTATGCCGACTGCATGGGCAAGAGCCTCAAGGCTGACTGCCGTTGTCGGGTCGCCTTTTATGGTCAGGCCGGTAGTCGGGTTCTGCTGATGTCCGGTCATGCCGGTGATGCTGTTATCAAGGACGATAACAACGGAGTTGCTCTGATTGTATGCGATGTTTATAAGACCGGTGACACCCGAATGAATGAATGTCGAGTCGCCTATAACCGCTACGCGCTTGTGGCTGCCGGATTCGTCGGCCTTGTTCATGCCGTGAAGAGCCGAGACCGATGCGCCCATGCATATGCAGGTGTCCATCATGCCGAGAGGCGCCATAGAGCCGAGCGTGTAGCAGCCGATATCGCCGCTGACATTGACCTTGAGCTTTTTGAGGGCATAGAACAGACCTCTGTGCGGGCATCCGGCGCAGAGCACGGGCGGACGCGCGGGAACATCTATATCCGCCTTGAGATAACTGTTTTCTTCGCCGAGAATGACCTTCTTTATCATGCTCTGCGAATACTCGCCCAGGAGTGTAAACTGCTCCTTACCGATAACATTTATTCCGAGCTTGCGGCAGTGATCCTCTATGTAGGGGTCGAGCTCTTCAATGACATAGACTTTTTCACACTCTGCGGCAAAGTCGCGGAGCAGCTTCTCGGGCAGCGGATAGAGGCAGCCGAGCTTGAGATAAGAAGCCTTGTCGCCGAGGGCTTCCTTGGCGTACTGATAGGCAATGCCGCCTGTGATAATGCCGATTTTTTTGTCGTTGTATTCTATCTTGTTGACGCCGAGGTCAATCGCTTCGCTCTCGCCCCATGCGGTAAGAGCCTTGGTTCTCTCCTCGACTATAACGTGCTTTTTCTTTGCCATAGCGGGCATCATAACGTATTTCTGAGTGTCTTTAACATACTCCTTGAGCCCGTTGTCGACTCTCTCCCCTACCTCAACAAGGCTGCGGGAATGGGAGATTCTTGTTGTGAGCCTGATTATGACCGGGGTGTCGTAGCGCTCGGAAATATCATATGCGAGCTTTGTAAAAGAGAGAGATTCCTGAGAATCCGCGGGCTCAAGCATCGGTATTTTGGAGGCCTTTGCATAGTTTCGCGAATCCTGCTCGTTCTGCGACGAATGCATGCCCGGGTCGTCCGCAACGACTATGACCATACCGGCATTTACGCCCGTATATGAGAGCGTAAACAGCGGATCGGCGGCGACATTCAAACCGACGTGCTTCATGCCGCAGAAGGAACGCGCTCCGGCTATGGCTGCACCGCCGGCAGTCTCCATAGCGACTTTCTCGTTGGGAGCCCATTCGCAGTATATTTCATCATATTTGGCCGCACTCTCCGTCACTTCGGTGCTCGGAGTACCGGGATAGCTCGATGCCACGCGGCATCCGGCTTCGTAAAGACCTCTTGCGACGGCCTCGTTTCCTAAAAATAACTTTCTCATTCTTTGCCTCCGGGTTTATTTCTTCTCGTTTCTCAAATCGACAACTCTGTGTGCCTTGCCTACAAATCTCTCGAGCGTTTTGGGTTCGAGGAGACTGACCTTGCACTGTATGCCAAGGGTAGTCTGGAGATTGTGGATTATCTTTTTCTGAAGGCGTTCAATCTCGCCGTAGCTCTCAAGCAGAGATGCGTCGATGAGCTCAACGCGAACTTCAAGGGTATCGGCAAAGCCCTCACGGCGCACGACGAGCTGATAGTTTGCGCCTATCTGCTCTGTGCCTATGAGCACGCTCTCGATCTGCGACGGGAATACATTTACGCCGCGTATCTTGAGCATATCGTCGCTCCTGCCCTTGACCTTGTCCATTCTGACTCCTGTTCTTCCGCATTTGCAGGGAGAATAGTTGAGCCTTGTAATATCGCGGGTTCTGTATCTGAGAAGAGGAATGCCCTCTTTAGTCAGCGTGGTTACGAGCAGCTCGCCTGTTTCGCCCTCTCCGAGAGGCTCGAGCGTTTCGGGGTTGACTATTTCGGGATAGAAATAATCCTCGCAGAAGTGGAGGCCGTCTCGCTCCTCGCATTCGCCGGATACACCGGGTCCCATGAGCTCGCTCATGCCGTAGTTATCTGTAGCGAAAAGTCCCCAGCCGTTTTCTATCTGAGTTCTCATCTCGGGCGTGCAGCCCTCGGAGCCGAGCAAGCCGAGGCGAAGCTTATAGTCGCTCATAGGATAGTCGAGCTCTTTTGCAACTTCGCACATATAAAGAGCATATGACGGGGTTGCGACAAGGGCGGTGGTGCCGAAATCGCGCATATACATAAGCGCCTTTTCGGTGTTTCCGCTCGAATTGGGAATAACGGTAGCGCCGAGCTTTTCAAGTCCGTAGTGAAGTCCGAGCGCGCCGGTGAACATACCGTAGCCGAACGAAATCTGAACTATATCCTCATCGGTGGCACCCGCCGCCGCGGCGATACGCGCAACGCAGTCCGACCAGATGTCAAGATCATGCTTGGTGTAGCCGACAACGGTGGGTTTTCCGGTCGTTCCGGAAGAAGCGTGAATACGCACCATATCCTTCATAGGCCTTGCAAACAGACCGAAGGGATAGTTGTCGCGCAAGTCGGCTTTCGTAGTCGGCGGTATATATTTTATATCGCTGAGACTCTTGATTTTGTCGGCGGTAACGCCCGCCTCATCAAGCTTTTTTGTATAGAACGGTACATTTTTATAGCAATAGTCAACCGTCCATTTCAGTCTTTCGAGCTGCAGTGCTTCCAATTCACTGCGCTTCATTGTTTCGATTTCCTTTTGAAAAAACATCTTGAAATCTCCCTCTTTTATGTTTCGACAGGGTACGCGAATTATTATAAATTATACCACTGTTACTCTTTTTCGACAATACCGTTGTAAAATAATTCGGTAATATTCTCATCCTCTTTGCCCGTTATCGCGCTGACGATGAAGCAGAGCGCGATGGAAAGGAGCATAGCTATGCACGCGAAAAGCGGACCGAAACCCGCGAGAGATACCGCTGCGGCGTTTTCGAGTCCGAACGCTGTGAGCAGCTTGCAGATTGCGGGAATTATCGCAACGCAGAAACCTCCTATCATCGCCGCCCATGCCCCCTGTCTGTTCATGCGCTTCCAAAACAGCGCAACAACATACGGCGCGAGGAAAGAGCCGGAAATAATTCCCCACGAGTAGCTCATCATGTCGAGTATGGGCGTGTCGGTGTTGGCGACGACATAGGAGCAGATAATGAAAACGACGCAGAGAATTTTCGTGAGCGCGGTAACTTTTTTCTCTTTCATCTCGGGCTTCAGCACGCTCTTTACAAAGTCCATGGAGAAGGTGGAGCTTGCTGTAAGCGTTATGGAGCAAAGGGTTGAAACCGATGCGGCTATGAGCAGCACAAGCACGATTCCGAGCAGAATGTTCGGGAGGTTTGCAACCTTGAGCATATTGGGAACAATGTAGTCCTGAACAGGCTTTTTGAACGAAGCTATTTCGTCGGCAGTAAAGAATCTGTGGCAGAGCGAGCCGATAAAATATCCGCCTCCCGCAACGAGCAGGGCGAAAAATGTGGATATAACTATGCCACGCTTTGCCTGCTTGTCGTCTTTTATGCCGAAATATTTCTGTATCATCTGCGGCAGTCCCCATGTGCCGAAGCTGGTCATGAGAACGGTTGCGATGAGCGACGCCGCAGCCTTAACTCCGAGCTTGGGAAGCCCCTGCGCCGAGTGAGCGTATTCTCTGAGCCCCTCGATTCCGCCGACTCTGTCGCAGCGGATAACAAAGATTATAAGCAGCGTTATGCCGAACATCATAACAATGCCTTGAACAAAATCCGCGCGCGCCTGAACGAGATATCCTCCGAGCAGCAGCAGAACGGCTGCGAGCACAGCTATAATTATCATGCATATTTTGTCGTCTATTCCGAGCAGAACCTCCGCAACCGAGGCGAGACCCTTATAGACCGAGGCCGAATACGGAATCATAAAAATAAATATGACCATGCAGGCGAATATTTTCATTGCGCGGCTGTTGTATCTCAGCTCAAAAAACTGAGGCATGGTTTTTATCTTCAGCCTGTTTGAAACATCGCGCGTTCTTCGGGCAAGCACTCGCCACGCGAGCCATGAGCCGAACACCGCATTGCCTATTCCGGCGGCTATGCCCCAGAGACCGTAGTTGAGTCCAGTACCGCCGGCGTAGCCGACAAACATGACTGCCGAAAAGTATGCGGTGCCGTAAGAAAGCGCCGAAAGCCAAGCTCCGGCGTTTCTTCCGCCGACGGTCAAGTCGGCTATGCTCTTCGATTTGCGTCCCGATACAATTCCGATTATCATCATAGCCGCAACATATACCGCGATAGTTATCCAGACTGTGGCGTTTTCCATCCTAAAATTTCCCGCTCCCTGTTGTTTTTGTGCTTTAAAGCTTTTACCTGATAAAGTGCAACGAATATAATACAATAAAAAGCGGCATTTGTCAAGCTGTTTTACGTTATTTTAAAAAGAATTAAATATATCTCTGAAGCCCCCGCTCTTTTTCGGCGGCGTGCAGCATTCCTGCCGTTTCAGACATACCAATACGGTGTCTTCTCCTATTACTTTTATGTCTTCCCAGCATATGCGAATATCCTCTCCCCGCCCGAGCAGTCCCAAGCATTTCGGCCTGCCGAACACGATTATTGCCACAACTCTGCCCGAGCAGGTATCGACCTCGACATCCGACACGGGACCTAATATATCGCCGTCCTTTTGATTTATGACCTGCTTGTTTCTCAAATCCGTTACGCAGCAGTTCAAAAAAATCACCCCCAACGGCATTATATGCCGCCGAGGGTGCGTAGAATCACACGACATTCATCTCTCTTTTCAGGCGCTCTATAATCCTTTTTTCAAGCCTTGAGATATAGCTCTGCGATATGCCGAGCATATCCGCGACTTCCTTTTGGGTATATTCCTTGCCGCCGCCGAGCCCGAACCGCATTCGCATTATAAGCTTGTCGCGGTCGGCGAGAGTGTCCACGGTGCGCAGAAGTAGACTTTTTTCATCCTCCGCCTCTATTCCGCGGTTCACGGTATCGGGCTCGCTGCCGAGAATATCCGACAGCAGCAGTTCGTTTCCGTCCCAGTCCACATTAAGAGGCTCGTCGAGCGAAATTTCGTTTCTGATGTTGTTGGTTTTCCGCAAAAACATAAGAATCTCGTTTTCAATACAGCGAGAGGCATATGTAGCGAGCTTTATATTCTTTGACGGCCTGAATGTGTTGACCGCCTTTATAAGTCCTATTGTGCCTATGGATATCAGATCCTCTATCCCGACCCCGGAGCTTTCGAATTTTCGCGCTATATAGACAACAAGTCTCAGATTGTGGACTATCAGCGGCTCCCGC
>ERZ779889.1739-NODE-1739-length-20392-cov-4.327629_pt1 | contig 20392 bp, 14 predicted proteins | sample MGYA00511030_ERZ779889 | MGnify/ENA primary metagenome ERZ779889 (study PRJEB29588, sample SAMEA2160616) | human gut metagenome | biome: human gut; feature: human-associated habitat; material: faeces | place: Denmark | collected 2008/2010 ...
TCAGAACGTCGTGAGACAGTTCGGTCCCTATCTGTCGTGGGCGTAGGATATTTGAGAGGAGCTGACCTTAGTACGAGAGGACCGGGTCGGACGCACCTCCGGTGCATCAGTTGTTCTGCCAAGGGCATAGCTGAGTAGCCGCGTGCGGGAGTGATAAACGCTGAAAGCATCTAAGCGTGAAACATGCTTCAAGATAAGATATCCCACCGAAAGGGTAAGGTCGCTTGTAGACTACAAGCTTGATAGGTCGGAGGTGTAAGCACAGTAATGTGTTCAGCTGACCGATACTAATTGACCGAGGGCTTGAACAAGCATTGTTCAGGACGCAAATGAGTTTGGTTTCTTGCGGAGAGATCCGCCAGGTCTTCTATCCGGTTTTTAATGAGCATTTTCCGAAAAGGGATGTTCAAGTCAGTGCTACAAACGCAGAGGGTCCACCCGTTCCCATTCCGAACACGGAAGTTAAGCTCTGCAGTGCCGAAGATACTTGGCTGGCGACGGCTCGGGAAAATAGGTCAATGCCAACACAAACAAGGGAAACCGTCGCAAGACCGTTTCCCTTGCTTTGAAGAGATTTCGTTTTCCGGTAGCGGGAGTTCGCCATATATTCCTCTTTCGCTCAGTCGGTAGTGCCGGTGAAGCGAAATACACGGAACCCATTCCGGAAAAAGCCGATGAAAAAGAACTTGATCTTGTTCAGGTTCTGTATATTCCTCCTTAGCTCAGTCAGAGGTGCTGATAGAGCGCATTGTAGGTTCTGTTCCGAAAAAACGATAAAAAGAGCTTGATTTTTCTCAGGCTCCGCATATTCCTCCTTAGCTCAGTTGGTTAGAGCATCTGACTGTTAATCAGAGGGTCGTCCGTTCAAGTCGGACAGGGGGAGCCATCTAAGATAGACGAAATGGCTATCTACCTAAAAACCCTTGAAATTCAAGGGTTTTTTCGTATTTTGGGGGCAAAAAACATCTTTGGTTTTTACGGCTGTAAAATACCGACATCAGAGACTCGAACGAGCGACTTATTGCCGAAAATGCGAGCAAATAACTGGTAATCGCATTCATTAACCCGAATGACTGTTAATCAGGCGGGAAACCGCCCCAAATACTGTTTGGCACTGACCACTACCTGTTTACAGTCATCCGCCTTTCAGGGTAATTTTCTTTGATTCGGAGGTGATTTCTTTGAGCAAATATGAGCCGCTTTGGAGGTTCCTTTCCGGTGACGGAAGTGGATGTATTCAATTTTCCTTTGAACGGATAGATGAGATTCTTGGTTTTCCATTGGATCATTCTTTCCTGAATTACAAACAGGAAGCAGAACAATACGGATACCGTGTCGAGAAAGTCTCGCTCAAAGAAAAATGGGTGCGTTTTGTCCGCATTGCCGCACAGTGACATCATACCTTTGCAAATCCTCTTGCTTTCCTATATAATATAGGTGAAGAAAGGCAGGGGACACACATGAAAAAGAATTATGAATCCGTTTACCGCATGAAGCTTACCGGCTATCAGGTCAGAACCGCCATCGGGATTCTGAATGAACGCCGTCTTGCATTGAAGTCACAGGGATGCACCCTTGAGAACAGCGAAGAATATGCGGGTGTATTCAACCTGCTCAGCCGTTTTCTTGACCTGCTTCCCGCCTAATACAACTGAATATCCGAAACCAAGCCATCTTTATACCGCATTTCTGCGGTCAATGAAGGTGGCTTTTTTTATTGCCAAAACAAATTCAAGGAGAAACCTAATGTACATGGAAATGAATCCAACCGGGCTGACGCTTTCCGACCTGATCTGCGTTGCCCACCGAAAACGAAGTGAGGACACCGGCTTTCCGTATGCCGTGCAGTCCTGCCGATGCTCCAACTGCCGTTATGTCAGCGAAGGCAAGTGTTCTCTGAAAGAGTGTTGCTGTATGGCTGAGCGAGTAAAAGCGCACACCTGTACTTTTGCCGAGATTCTGAACACCTGCTTTGCCAATGTAAAGGACAATGTGTTCCATTACCGACTCCGCCTCGCTGCGGAACGCGCAACCATGGCAAAAACCTGTTTTCTTGACAGGGAACACAGAACAAGATTTCAGAAAGCACTCCACCGAGTACGCGGGAACGATAAATCGCTCATTGCGCAGCTTTTTGTCCTTACCGCAACCGAAAGCCTGTGGAGTGCATCGGACGATGCCGTAGGAAAAAGCAGTATCTCCTATCTTGACATCGATTTTCGCGCATTTTCAGAGAACGACTATCTTTTCTACTGCATTGCTTATGACCTCGGGAACGGAACATCGCATACGGACATAGAGGATCTGTCCAACGATGAAGTCGTGGATTTCGACCTATTCCGCGTGGTGTGTTCCGCGATTGCCATCTCTGTTTACGGCTATGATGCCATCCGTGTGTCTGAGCGATTCCGGAAGCATAAGCGCAGAAAGAGCAGAAAGGGCGGGTGGAAGCATGGCGAATGAACCGAACTATTCCTCCAATCCCTCAAAGGACGAGCCGAAGAAAGAAAAGGTCCGTGTGATTCCTCTGGAATACATTGACGAGTTTCCGGGGCATCCGTTCAAGGTGCTGGATGACGAGAGTATGCAGAAGCTGATGAACAGCATTGAGGAGATCGGGGTGCAGTCGCCCATTGTTGCACGAATCAAGGAAGATCAGAGATACGAGATCATTTCCGGTCACCGGCGCGTTCATGCCTGCCGCAGGCTGGGACTGAAACTCATTCCGGCGATTGTGCGTGACCTTTCTCGTGATGAAGCCATCATTGCTACGGAGCCATCGTCCGTGAACTCAACCGCATCGGGAACAACATCAATCAGATCGCTGCCAAGCAGCACAGTCACGGATTTGTGGATGAACCGATGCTCCGGGAAGCGGTCGCTTCCTTACAACGGATGGAAAGCGAATTTACACGCGCCTTTGCACAGGAGAGCTGATGGCGGTTACGGCAATCTGGGGTGTCAAGGGCAGTGTGGGAAAGGTTCTTCGCTATGTTGCGAACCCGGCAAAGACATGGAACGGACAGTATGCGGAAGCGGTAAAGTTCCACACGGTGGAGAGGATATTGGAGTATGATGCCGACGCCATGAAAACAGAGAAGCAGTTTTATGTTACCGGTATCAACTGTTCAGACAGTCCCGCCTCCGTCGCCGAGCAGTTCCGCGCTACCAAGGAGACATGGAAGAAGCCGGGCGGTATTGTCTGCTTTCACGGGTATCAGTCCTTTGAAGCAGGCGAGGTCACGCCCGACATCGCACATGAGATCGGTGTCGAGCTGGCAAAGCAACTGTGGGGCGACCGCTTTCAGGTTGTCGTTTCCACACATACGAATACCGGAAAAATCCATAACCACTTCTGTCTCAACAGCGTGTCGTTTACGGACGGCAAACGGTATTACGACCAGAAAGCAACCTACTACAAAATGCGAGAAGTATCGGACGATCTTTGTGAGGATTACGGGCTGTCGGTGATCGAACATCCCGGTCGCGGTTCCAAGCAATATAAAGCATGGCTCGGCGACAAGGACGGCACTTCCCGGCGTGACGCAGTACGGACGGACATCGACGCTGTGCTTGAATATGCGACGAGCTTCCGGCAGTTTCAAATCGAGATTCAGAACCGGGGATATATTCTGGAATACCGCGGGAGCTTTCTCCGCATCCGACCGGACGAGGGAAAGAAATTCTTTCGCCTTGATCGGCTCGGTGACGGATATTCCGAGGATGAGATACGGGAGCGATGCCGTTGCAATTATGAAAATCGACCGCGCCCGGTTCGTGCGGCATTTGTTTACCAAAAACGGGAGCGCGCAACAGGTATCGTAGGGCTTTACCGCCACTATGTGTATCTCCTAAAGCACTTTCCGCATGAGGTACGCCCGTTTGAACGGACGGCGTATGCGGCAATGCGGGAGGATGCACGAAAAATGAAACGGTACAGCGAGGAAGCCAAGCTCCTCGCCGCCAATGACATCGTGACGGCAGAGGACTTGCGGCACTTTACGGAGAATATCGGAACCCGTTTCAAAGCTCTTGCGTATGAGCGCGCGAAACAGCGCAACCGCCTGCGTCGTATGCACGACAGCACCGCCATGCAGCCGACCAAGGAAATCATTTATGACCTGACTGCACAGATGGCGGAATTGCGCCGGCAGATGAAGTTGTGTGAGGACATTGCCGAGCGGTGCGGGGTGATCGAGATGGTGGTCAATGAGATCGAGCGCGGGCAATTTGCCGAAAAAAAGAAACCTGCGGAAAAGAAAAAATGCGAAAAAGGGATTGACATTTGATAGCATTTGTGCTATCATAATAATGGAACGAATGAAGCAACCCGGAGAAGAAAAGAATATGTACAGCATTGAGTTTTACGAGAAGGAAAACGGTGAGTCCGATGTTTGGGACTTCCTTGAAGAACTGCGGGAAAAAGCAGCGACAAATAAGGACGCACGAATACAGTATCGTCAGATAACACTGTATATTGAACTTCTTCAAAACAACGGAACGCGGCAACCGGACAATATTACAAAGCATATAGAGGAAAACATTTGGGAGCTGCGTCCGGGGAACAATCGTGTGTTCTATTTCTATTACGAGAACAACACCTTTGTCCTGCTTCATCATTTCCGAAAAAAGACGCAGAAGACACCGCAGAGAGAAATTGAACAGGCGAAAGCAGAACGCAATGATTATTTACGCCGAAAGGAGGCTGTAAAGAAATGAAAACATGGGATGCGTATAAGAATCATGTAAAAAAGGTTGATCCGGATGCAAAACGGGACATTGAGGAAATGGAGAACATTGCCGCCATCGTCAGCAAGATGGTGGAAAAACGGAATGATCTCGGAATCACGCAAAGAGACCTTGCCGCAATGTGCGGAATTCCGCAGTCCTCGGTGGCGCGGATTGAATCGTTTCAGACAACACCGAATCTGGATACCCTGCTGAAGATCATGCAACCGCTTGGTCTGAAGCTGGTGGTGGCACAGGCAAACGAATAAGCAAAAGTCAGGGCAGCAAAAGTGTTGCCCTGATTTTTTATGCCTCGGATAATTCCGGGGCTTTTTTATTACGATAAAATTTTTTATTACAATAAAAAAAGGAGAAAACAGAAAGATGAACACATCCGGAGAAGCTGCCGAGCAGGTCATGAGGATGTCGCTGGAAGGCGCGGAGATCCTCATCAAGCTCACAGGCAGCGGAGCAAAAAATGCGGCTGTTCTCTTGTATTCCATGAGTTTTACAGAGCAAGGCATAAGCAATGTGCTCATTGCCACGCCATAGTATCAAGCGATGCTTCGTTTTGCCCCGCGTGTGGCAGAAAAATCCCGACGGAAACGAAAACAAGTTAAAAGATTCTATTTTTTGAAAGGAACACAAAGTTATGAGTAAGAGATTTATGAAGCTTGTATGTGTGCTTCTCAGTCTTATCATGCTGCTCGGTACGACGCCTATGTCGGTTTTTGCCGAAATGATACCGGATGAGAGCGGCGTCTATCTGATCGGCACGGCGGAGGAGCTTTTCGCATTTGCCGAGCTTGCAAAAACTACGGCAGAGGCGGATAAAGCCGCAGGCAATACAAGAACAGCGCTCAGCGCAAAACTGACGGCAGATATTAATCTGAACCCCGGTGCGACATTTGCATATGACCACGAAACCGGTCTTGTAACGGTGGCAAAGGGTGACAAGTCCTGCAAAATGGGTTCGGGAATGAAAGAAACGGAACTCGGAAATTTCCACCCTGTTTATAACGGACTTTGCACATGGGAGCAGTGGAACGACGAAACGAAAACAGAGGAACAGTTAAACGCATATCGGACCCCCCTCATCGAACAGATGAACGAAAAGGTGGAGGCGCTCGGGCTTCGCAAATGGACACCGATCGGTACGAAAAACTTGCCGTATATCGGATATTTTGACGGAAACGGTCATACGATAGACGGTTTGTATATCAATGACAACACGGTCTACTATACGGGGCTTTTCGGCGTCATCGGCAATTTTTCTACCATTTCGGGTACGCTCGATTACGGCGAGGTGAAAAACATCACCATCGGAGAGCGTTCGCTGATCGTAGGTTACAAGGCGGATACTGCCGGCGCAACGGGCGCTATCGTCGGCATGACCCAATTTGATAAGATCACAGGTTGCACCAACTACGCAACGGTTGTCGGCAAGGGAAGCGGTAGGCTGAATCTTTCCAACAGCGGTCTTGTAGGCGGAATTGTCGGTTATGCCAATAATGATGTCAAAAACTGCACAAACCACGGCACGGTCGTAAGCCGCGAGAGCGCAGGCGGTATCGTTGGTAACATCATGGGCAACCCCTCTCAGCAAGGGAATATTCTTTATTGCGCCAATTACGGCAGCGTTTATGCCGAGGCGCATGCAGATACGGGGTATGCAGGCGGTATTGCGATCAATTCCGGTGTCGGCAACGGCACCGCTGCCGGCTGCGGCGGCACGGTTGAATCTTGCGTCAACTACGGTTACGTGGAGGGGTACTATGCCGGCGGCGTGATTTACCGGGGTTCGCAAAATACGCAGGTGCGGTATTGCGCAAACTTCGGTAAGGTTGCCGGAGTGACATTTGCTTCGGGCGTCGTCACATACATGGCAAATGGCGGCTTTACCATGGAAGGCTGCTTTAACGCAGGTGCGGTTACGGCTTTGCCGTACGAGGGCGACGGCACGGTTACCAGTAGGGTGTTCGCGCTTGTGTCAAGCGTTGACGAATCCGAGCCTCACACCGTGAAAAATTGTTACAATGACGAAACGGTTTTCCCGTCGGGCGGCGCTGTTTTCCGAGACGGCGTGAATGCCACGAATTCCGGCGGCGTAACAACCGAATTCTTTGCCACCGGCGAGGCAGCATACAAAATGGGTTCCTATAACGCAAGGGGCTGGCGGCAGAATATCGCCACGCCTGCCGAGGAAGGCAAAATTCCCGAAACCTACCCCACGATAAACGGTACAAGGCGCGTTTATGAGGACGCCCACTACTGCTGCCATGTAGATGACACAAACAAGCAGGCGCACAAGACCGTTTTCTATTCCAATGTTTACGGCAATATCACGGATGAACATACGCCGGATGAGAGCGGGATCTGCGCGCATTGCGGCGCAGATGTCAGAAAACCGATTTTCTCGGTGGATTTCCTTCCCGATGCGAAAGTGGGAGCATTGTACACCGTGACCATCCGTTTGAGCGATAGCACACCGATGGCAGATGGCAATATCCGGGCGACTGTCAGCGAAACGGATGATACGGCATACACATTTTCAAACGGACTTACCGGCCAGGCGGATTATTCCTATTCCGATAAGTATTGCTACAAAATCTCCGGCATTCCGACTGAAGCCGGAACGCTTACCTTTACGCTTTCGGCAACTAACGAAAACGGCACAACAAAGAAAACATATACCTTGAAAATAAACGAAGCCGGTCCGCTTGAAATTGATACGGAAGCAAAGCTTGATAACGGAACTGTCGGCGAAAGTTATTCGCAGACATTGCTTTGTGATTCCACGGATCTCAAAAAAACCTGGTCGATTGCAGAAGGTTCAGCACTTCCTGCAGGACTTACGCTTTCTGAGAACGGCACCATTTCCGGAAAACCGACCATGGCAGGCGACTACACATTTAAGATTGTTGTAAGCGCAGGCACTCGGACTGCGGAAAAAACCTTCACTCTCAAGATATTCGGAGAGGGAGGGTGCAAGCACCCCGAAGGCAAAATGGTAAAATTCCCCGGCACGCCGGCTACCTGTAAAAAAGACGGCATAGCGGATTATTATCATTGCAATGAATGCGATCACGATTTCTTGGACGCGGGCGGAACAGAAGAGCTGGGAAGCAAAGACAAACTTAAAATTGCCTCTAACCATATCGATCAAAACGGCGACGGCAAATGCGACTTCTGCGAAGAGGCATTGTGTTCCGGAAGGTTACGGCGGATTCGGATATTGTCTACGGAGGCACATATATTTTGGTTGCCAAAATCGGCGATAAATATTACGCACTGACAATTACGCCGGAAGGTAAATCCGGCAGAAAATATGAAAAACTTATGATTCTCGGCGAGATTACGGCAAACGAAAAAGGCGAATTTACGCTCAAAACGCTTGAAGACAACGGTGTAATGATGCTCACAACCGGGTTTTGCGCACCAAGTGGCGGTGATCTTGCCCTCGTACCGCGCTATGGATTTAGCGCAGTTTGCGGAGGTGTTCGCTACGGTCTGGCAGACTACGGCAGTATGAATTTCTATGTAGAATCCGGCGGACCGGCAAAATACGGCTACCGTATTACGCTGAACGATTCGGGTGCGGCGCTGATTGGTTCGGTAGAGCAAGAATGGTGGAGCAAACCCGAAACCGCAGAAAACGGTCTGCTGCGTGCGTTCGACATGGTGCAGGGCGGTACGAGTACCAAGTTTATGTCCTTCTATGCCGCAAGCTATTACAACGGCGAAAAGGGTGAGTATAGCGGCGCGACCATGGCCGACTGCCCGATTTATCTTTATCGCATGACAGTTGAAGCACAGACGAGCAGCGGCGTTACCTTTATCACAAACGATAACAACAGCAACACAGGTAAGGGAGGTTTCACTGAACTTCCGGACGCAATCGATCTTTCCAACGTAAACGGCATTGCCGATGCTGTCGAGCAAACGTATGTGGAATCTTTGATTGAAAGTACGGGAACAACGAAGACGGAGGTGCTCGCAGGCGTATGTGCGGAAATCAAAGCTGTCGGATTTGAAGCAGACGCTTCCCTCCGATATTCCGTTACCCCGAAGGTAACTATTACGGATAGGTCGGGAAACACCCTTTACGAAGGCGAGCTTCCGGACGAAAAGCTGAATGGCGATCCGATAACGGTCACGCTTTATACGGGCGGAATTTATCCGGCACAGATCATTCACTACCAAAACGACGGCACAAAGGAATATTTCTACAGTAAATGGTCGTCTGAGGCAACGGCAGGAGCAAAGACCTTTGAATATGACAATGGCTATGTAACATTCACCGTGGATTCATTCTCTGAAATTGAAATTTTGAAAACAGCAGTGCCGGAGGACGAACCGGCAAAAGATGTCGCAGTAAAGGCCATAGGCATTGACGCATCAAAATACACTGTCAGCGGTCAAACCGTTATCGTAACGCACGATAAAGCGTGCAAGGTAGCCTACCTTGACGGCGAAGCATATAAGGCAGTTGCGGCAACAAAAATCAAGGACGGCAAATACAATTTCACCGTACCGGACGGAGTTGACAATGTGATTTTGGTTGTCAAGGGCGATGCGGACGGAGACGGTGAGATCGGTACTTCCGACAAAATGATGATTTCAAAGCATATGGTTGCAGTTAGTCATAAATTTTACAAACCATTGAACGCATTGGAGTTTTTCGCCCTCGATTTGGACGGCGACGGTGCGGTTGATACATCTGATAAAATTTTGCTTTCAAAAAGCTTGCTTTCGGCATCACATAAATTTTATAAGGCATTGGAATGGTAGTTTAAGGTGACAAACGGAACGAAAGGAGACGAAAATAATATGAAATCAAGAAAAGTTATTTTACCCCTGATAATATGCCTTTCGCTCATATTATCAACATTTAATCCTGTGTTTGCTAAGTCTTTGGAGGACTATGACATCGAAACGTTAAATGCAGAAAGTATGCAAGAGGACTATGGGTTAAGCCTTATGGCAGAGGCGAGCGGCGTTGACGAAACGCTGCCCACATGGAGCACAAATCCCACATGGGAACCGATTAACAGCGATTTAAACAATGAAAGTCGGTACACGGTATTAATGAAGATACTGGAAAGCACCGGCAGTGGCGACCGCTATGTACGCCTTAACACCGACATCAGTGTATCGGGAGATTACGGATATGGAATAGCCGTTAAGGGCAAAAAGGTGCTTGACCTAAACGGGCACAAGCTCAGCATTAAGCTTGGCAAGGGTGAGGGCTACAGCGGCAGACAAACCGCCATAAGTATAAGCTCGGGTGCAACGCTTATGATAATCGACAGCAAGGGCGGCGGAAAAATTTTCGGCGATACATGGATTTGCGACCCGGTAGATATGGGATACAATCGTGCAGCGACAGACCTGATATACAACAAGGGTACGCTTATCATCCATATGCCGAACGGCGAAATCGAAACAGGCCGCTCCAAAAAGCAATGGGTTACCGCCGCTGCGGAGGACGGCGAGTATCCGGATATAGCCTACGCCCGCTATTCCGGATATATCCGCGGTCAGGCAAACGGTACGGCGATTATAGGCACGAAAAACAGTAAAACCGTGCTTGTTTCGGGCAGAGTTATCGGGCGAGGCTTTTACAAGTTCGGAACGGATGCTTGGAATCACGATACTCCGTCCGAAAAATGCGCCGCTATCGAAACGAAAGGCAAATTTATCATGTACGGCGGCGAAATTCTCGGCTCGGGCGGTGCGGACGCACTCCGCGCATACGGCGGCAAGAACAATACCATTGTATATTCCGGCAAATTCCGTGTAAAATCGCTCGACAAAATGGCAATTGCGGCATATAAAGCATATACTCCCAGACCGAATTTTACGAAGGAGTGCGGATACGGCTATCCAATTTCGGGCGAAAGAAATTTTGCAATCGGTTCGGAGATTATTGTGGGAGATCATGAAACGACGGTTCGCCCAAAATCGGAGACGGAAACAACTTTGGACACAGTTAGACTTACTCACAGCTACGGCACAAGTATCATTGACCTCGAAAAACAGAGCATGTGGGTTGTATATGCCTACTACACACCGTATTTTTTGCAAAGCGGGCGCAACTATCTCGGCTACAGCGAAAATCCGACCGGTTATGACTACAATGTTCCAACCTTTTGGAAAGCTACGGCGAAATTTACCGTACTCAATCACATCGGAAAAGAAATCGGCTATTACAATGAATCAAGTTGGCAACGAGATGATGACGACAAAAGCATATTTCGCTGCGATGTTCTTGCCTGCAAGGACAAAAAAGGCAACCCCATAGCTTGGGAAAACCGCCTAACCTATACGCTTCGCTGTACGATAACCGAAACATGGGGCGGAGATCCCGAACAGACACGTACGGTATATCAGGACTTAAACTTCAGATTTTGGGATTCCGAAACACAGCAGACGGCAAAAAATCTGACATTTGATTTTATTCCGACAAAAACCGCCACCGGTGAGCCGACGAATTATATCATTGCGTTAAACGACAGCTATGTAAACGCGGTGAAAGACAGCAGAGTATCCGAAATGACCGTTAACTATCGCTATTATGAGCCGAAAAAGAACAATAAAGGCGAAATAACGGGATTTGAAAAGAAGCCTGAGGAAACACTGGTATATTCTGAGAGCATACTCGATAACGATGGCACAAACTATTTCCCGAGCAAAAAAGTTGTTTTAAAGCCAAAGACGGCGGGACCGATAGAAGTTTCAATCGACTTATTCACCGCATCGGGCGTAAAGATAGAAACAAAGACATACAAAATTTTTGCTATGCCTGCGCTTACGGCAAGATTCCTTTCAAACGAAGAATATGCCGTTCCGTCAGACGGATACACAATGACGCCGCAGTTTTCAACATGGAAAGTCAGTATGAATTCCGGTATTGCGGATTTCGGGAAGATGACGGCTTACAGCATTTCGCCAAGCGCGGTAATGTGGCAGTATTACGATGGGGAGACAAAGAAATTTGTAGATATTTCCTCCTCCGACACACGATTTGTGTTTGCTGACAACGGCAATGTTCTTGAAACAAACCGTACCGGCGAATACCGTGCGAGCTACACCTTTGAAGGCGCACGCTATTACAGTCCCCGTACGATTTTTATGAACGGTACAAATTTCAGCAACACCCGTGCCCCGTATATCTCGGGACCCGCCACTACGGAATATGGCGACAAAGCAACGCTTACGGTTAAGCTGAACGATAATGCCGACTGGCCCGCTGTCAGCGAATATACGCTTATTTGCAGGGGTCAACCGAGCGGCGCAAGGATTAGCAACAGTAGTGTAAGCAACACAACCGGTAAGTTCACTATTGATGAACTTTTCTTTAACAAAGCTGTGACAAAGGAAAACTTCGTTCCCGGGGAGTACACCTTTGAGGCAAAGGTTCGTCACGCAGACGGCGTTGCCACATCAAGACGCTTTGTATTAACCTACGAGAAAACAAACATCGATTACGTTTTCCTTGTAAACGGCGAGCAGGCAGAGTTTAATGACGCAACGGGCGAGAGCAGATACACCTTGCCGACAGACTGCAACGGTACATTTAATGTGGAAAACGGTCTTTACCCAAGAGATTCCACAAAACTCAAATATCCCGAAAAGGATTATACCTACAGTATTAAAAACTTAACACCGGAAACTATAACTTTTGCGGACGGTACGGCAACCGTTCTTTCCCCCGGTGATGCAAAGCTGAACCTTGAAATTTCAAAAAAATCGGATGGCTCGGTCGTGCAAACCGTTCCGCTTACCGTAACAATTCCCATAATCGGCTTTGAGGTTTCACAGCCCGATTACAACGCATATCTCGGTCAAAAATGGGAGGATGTTCGGGCAGATGTTAAATCGGTATGGGGCCCCGGCGAAAGAAAGGTTACGACAGGGACGGACAAGTACCTTACGGTAAGCACAAAAAGCTTAAACGGCGCCGGTCTGTACGATACGGTTGATTATAATGGCAAGGCCGATATAACCTGGACGGCAAAACCGAACACCGGATATAGATTTGCGATGAAAATATTAGAGAGCGGATACAACACAAACGGTAAGAAAGAATATACGATGTGCGCCGATGTTTACTCGATTCAGACGAATAACTTTACCGATACGGTTAAAACAGCAAGAGAACACAATATATACGAGGCAAACAGCAGCAAAGACTTCTACTATTATACCGAGGGTGAGCCGGACGGCGATGATACTCGCAATCCGACAAACGCAAAAATCTACCTCACAAGCAAAAATGCCCACGTGAAAGATCCGAATGTGCAGTATATCGACGTTGTAAGCATTACAACAAGCAATCCTGCCGTTGGCGATTTGCGCTACGAGGGAACAGACCCAGACAAGTACTACAATGAGTTTATGAATGTTGAAATCGGCACTCTTTCGGGCGTGTTGAACACGGACGGAAATCCGATTATAACCGCACAAACACACGTCAGCAAGCTGGATACCGTAACCGGCAGCGGAAAACCTTATGATAATGCAGAAGACGAACCGATGGGCGACTATTGGCAAATCACCAACATTGTTAACGGCGTGGCAAATAAGCCCACCCAAAGATATGAAACGGGTATGGACGATTTCTATTTAATATCTGACAGTAAAGAGTATTTACAGGATTGTTTGAAAAAGATAACGGCGTATTTATCAACATTGCATTTAACTTTGAACGATAAAACAGAGATTGTTTCAATAAGTAAAGGCATTCGATTTCTCGGTTTTCATACATACATCACAGAAGATGGAAAGATAATACGCCGCTTGACCGGAGAAAACAAACGAGCAATAAAAAAGCGGTTAAGAAAATACTATAAACTTGTTGTATGCGGCAAAATGACAAGAAAAGAATTTAATGAAAAATATCAGTCCTGGCGTAATCACGCATCGCACGGAAATTGTATTAAGTTATTATGCGATATGGATGACTATGTTGCGGCAATGTTTGGAGAAGATAAAATGGAAAAGCGGATTATTATTGCCGGTAGTCGTAGTTTTAATGATTACTCATATTTTGAAAATTGGCTGGCAGTATATCTTAAACAGTTTAAAGATAAGCAAATTAAGATTATTAGCGGCGGCGCGACAGGAGCAGATAAGTTTGCCGAGAGATATGCAAAGGAACACAACATCCCATTAAGATTGTTTTATGCGAAATGGGAAAAGTACGGAAAAGGTGCGGGATATATTCGCAATTCCGATATGCTTGAATATGCTGTGAAATCAGACGATAATTGTTTGATATCGGTTTCGTTACAAGGTCCTTTTTTGGCTCTATGTGTCAATGGTTCAGGTAAAAAATCCCGGAAATGAAGGGCAAGACCGATCAAGAGCGTATCCAAATTGCCGGAATTCCGACCGATATATTTGAGGGGCTGTAAAAAACTCGCTTTTTTACAGCCCCTCTATGGATATTCAAAACAAATCAACGCTCGATGTAGGCATCCCGCTCGGCGCCCACCGACACATACTTGATGGGGCAACCCACCATTTTTTCAATGGCCAGCACATAGTTCTGGGCTGCTTCAGGCAGGTCTTCAAATTTACGGGCCCCTGAAATGTCGCATTTCCAGCCGGGCAAATATTCAAATACCGGCTTTGCTTGGTTCAGAGCCTCACCTGTGGGAAAATCGGAAATGATTTCTCCGTTCACATCGTAAGCAACGCACACGGGGATGGTCTCCATATAGGAAAGCACATCCATTTTGGTCAGCGCCAGCACATCTGCGCCCTGAACCCGCACGCCGTAGCGAGAGGCGACGGCGTCAAAAGCGCCCACTCTTCTGGGTCTGCCGGTTGCGGCACCATATTCTCCCCCTGCTTCCCGCAGAGCATGGGCTTCGTCTCCGAACATTTCCACGGTGAAGGGGCCTTCACCCACGCAGGAAGAATAGGCTTTCATAATGCCGATGGCCAGATTCAGCTTGTGGTTGGGCACGCCTGCACCCACAGGGCCGTAGGCAGAGATGGTGGAAGAGGAAGAGGTATACGGATATATGCCGAAATCAATGTCCCGCAGGGCACCCAACTGTGCCTCCAGCATCACCCGTTTTCCTTCCTTCAAGGCGTTGTCCAGATACACCGATGTGTCACAGATGAAGGGACGAAGGGCATCTCCGTAGGTATGCAGCCACTCTGACATGGCCTTGTAGGACAGTTTCTCCCCGCCATAGACTTTTTCCACTGTCAGAGATTTGAATTCTACAATATCCTTCAAGCGGCTTTCCAGATATTCAGGATGCAAAAGGTCTCCCATCCGGATGCCTTTTTTCATATATTTATCGCCGTAGACCGGAGAAATGCCTCTGCCGGTAGAGCCGAATTTTTTGTCCTTCAGACGCTGCTCTTCCATCCGGTCCAGAGCTACATGATAGGGCATACAGATATGAGCCTTATCACTGATTTTCAGATTTTTCGGGGAAATCTTCACACCGGCGTCGGTGAGGCGTTTCATTTCTTTGATCAGGTGTTCAATATCGATGACCATTCCGTTGCCCATAACGCAGACGACTTCCTCCCGCAGAATGCCTGACGGAAGCAGATTCAGTATGAATTTGCCCAAATGGTTCACCACGGTGTGCCCGGCGTTGTTTCCGCCCTGATAGCGCACCACAATGTCCTCCTTTTCGGAAAGCAAATCTACCATTCTTCCCTTGCCTTCATCGCCCCAGTTAATGCCTACGATTGAAGTTAACATTTTTTTCGTCCTTTCGCTCCTTTTAAGTGGTTTTTTCGCACCTCCTCCATTATAGTCCTTTCTTGCTCCATTGTAAAGGCTTTTTTTCATCGTTCTTTTCTATACCAAGAATAAGTTGTTCTTATGACTCTTTTTTGAATTATAAAATCGGCTTATAGAGCCTTGGATCGTGTTCTGGAAAAAGCATAAGAAATTCATAAAATATCCTTGAATGTCCCGGGAAAATGGATATAATGGTATACAGATTTAGTTTGATAACTAATTATAAACAAGAAAGGGGAGAGGGCGCTGAATGAAGAGTGAATCGCAACGCAGAGAAGAATATTTACGGGGAGAATTGCCGTTACTTCTGCTGATTAACCGGATTTCCAAAACCTTCCACAGAGAAATGCGAAAGGTCTGTGAAGAAAACCGAGTGCCGGTGGGCTACCGGAGTCTTTTATTCCATTTGGGACATCACAACGAGTGCAGTCAGAAGGAGCTGGTAGAAAAGACCGAGTTGAAGCCATCCACCGTCAGCATTGCCTTGGATAAAATGGAAAGGGACGGTTATATCGAGCGGCGGAGAGACGGTAAGGACGGTCGGGTCATTCTGGTGTGTCTGACCGACAAGGGTAAGGAAATCAACCGTAAGAACAAGGAAAAGGTAGATGTTCTGGAACAGCAGTTTGCCGCAACAGTCACAGCAGAGGAAGAAAAGGAGCTGGCAAGGCTTTTGACCAAGCTCTTGCGCGGATATTTTGACCAGCAGGGCTGGGGAGATCCCTTTGCGCCCGAAGAAAGGCTCATCCGGGAAAGTTGTCAGGAACGGAACGAGGAAAGCGATTTATGAAGAAATGGTATAAATATATAAAGCCCTACCTGTTTTATTTTATTGTCGGGCCTCTTTGCATGATTGTGGAGGTCATCGGAGAGGTTCTGATGCCCAAATTCCTTTCCAACATCCTGAATCTGGGAACCGCTTGGCAGAGCGTCCTGCCTACGGTCCAGGAGATGCAGAGTATGCTGAGCGCAGGACAGATGCCGGGGGCAGGACTGATGTCCAACCTGAGCGGATACATCGGTACCTTAGGAAACAGTTCTCTTTCTGCCGCAGGACAGACCGCACAGGCGGCCTTCAGCAGCGGCAGTCTTACCGAGCTTTCATCGGCCCTTACCGAAGTGTCCGGCACCTACGAGGCTCTGTCCAACACCGGCTTCATCTGGCAGACCATCGGTCTTGCGGCTTTGATGGTTCTGGTGGCATTGCTCATGATGGCAGGCGGTGTGGGCGGCGCATATTTCGGCGCAAAGGCATCGGTGAATTTTGCGGCAGACCTGCGCAAAGACCTGTTTGGCAAGGTGCAGGGATATTCTTTTCGGAGTATTGACAAATTTCAGACCGGTTCTTTGGTGACCCGGCTTACGAACGATGTGACCCAAATGCAGAATGTGGTGAATATGGCGCTGCGTATGATGCTGCGGGCGCCGGGAATGCTGATCGGAGCGTTGGTCATGGCGATCCTTCTTCAGCCCAAGCTTTCCTTGGTGCTGGCGGTGGTGCTGCCCCTGATGGTCATTGTGGTGCTGCTGCTGATCCGGGCGGGCTTTCCCCGATTCTCGGTCATGCAGGAAAAGGTGGACAAACTGAATTCTGCTGTGCAGGAAAATGTTACCAATGTGCGGGTGGTCAAATCCTTTGTCCGGGAAGACTATGAGGTGAAAAAGTTCAGAAAGGCCAATAGAGACCTGAAAAAATCGGGGATGTCGGCCATGAAGATTCTGATCTTCATGTCGCCGGTTATGACTATTTTCATGAACATTGCAACCATGGCGGTACTCTGGTTCGGTGCCGGAATGCGGGAAACCGGGGGAATGTCGGTTGGCGATCTGTCCGCTTTTATCACCTATGTCACTCAAATTCTCAGTTCTCTCATGATGGTGACGATGATGCTGATGATGTTCTCCCGTGCCATAGCTTCCGCCAAACGGATTTCCGAAGTATTGGAGGAAAAAACCGATCTGACCGATGAAAATGCCCGGTGCAGAGAAAAAATAATCGAGCAAGGATCGGTCGAATTCAGAAATGTATCCTTCCGGTATTTCAAAAACAGCGAGGATGCCGTGCTCTCCCACATCAACCTGAAGATCCCGGCAGGATCCACAGTGGGCATTATCGGCTCCACCGGATGCGGAAAGACCTCTCTCGTTTCGCTGATTCCCAGACTGTATGATGCGGATGAAGGCGAGGTGCTGGTGGACGGCGTGAATGTAAAGGACTATTCGCTTTACAATTTGCGGGAAGGGGTAGGCATGGTGCTCCAGAAGAATGTTCTTTTTTCGGGGAGTATTGCCGACAATCTCCGTTGGGGGGATGACGGTGCAAGCGATGAAGAGATGATCCACTATGCCGGGATTGCTCAGGCAGACAAATTTGTTTCCTCTTTCAAGGATGGGTATGATACCGAGCTGGATCAGGGCGGCACCAACCTTTCGGGAGGACAGAAGCAACGGCTGTGTATTGCCCGGGCCCTTTTGAAAAAGCCGAAGATTCTGATTTTAGACGACTCCACTTCCGCCGTGGACACCGCTACAGAGGCGCAGATCCGAAAGGCATTCCGGGAGGAACTGAAGGATTCCACCAAGATCATCATTGCCCAGCGGATCGGCTCGGTGAAGGATGCAGACACCATCATTGTGATGGATGACGGCAGAATCACCGGCGTGGGCACCCACGAGGAGCTCTTGAAGAACAACGAGGAATACAGAGAAATCTGCAGTTCTCAGACCGACGGAAAGGAGGCGTGAGCCATGGCAAAGAGAACTCTTGAAGAATTGCAGAAGCAATATTCGGGAACCGGTAAGGCGAACGCTTCCGGAGCCGGCGCCGGAATGGGGATGAAGCGGGGCCCCGGAGGTCCCGGAAGACCCGGCGGACCGGGCGGTCCCGGCGCCCGCATGAGCGGCAAACCCAAGGATACCAAAAAGACACTGAAAAGACTGTTGCACTATGTGGGCGCCTATAAGGGCAAGCTGATTTTGGTATTGATTTTTATGCTTTTCAGCACGCTGACCTCTCTGCTCGGTTCTTTTATGCTGTCGCCGGTTATCAACAACATCGCCGGCACAGAGCTTTCCAAGGACGCAGGCTTCTTCGTGCGGAAGGCGGATGAGCTTTTTAATGCCGTAAAGAATACCTCCTTGTTCCAAAGCATTGCTTCCCAGGGAAAGCTCAGTGAAATGATGGCCTATGTGGCGGCGGCGATTGCGCTTATGGCGGTCATCTACCTTTGCGGAGCGCTGTTTTCCTACCTGCAAAGCAGACTGATGCTGTCTGTTTCCCAGGGTGTTGTGGAAAAAATGAGGAGCGATCTGTTTGAAAAGCTCCAGACTCTGCCGGTTCGGTATTTTGACGCCAACAGCACGGGCGAGGTCATGAGCCGGTTTACCAATGACATTGACAACATCGATGTGATGATGAACAATTCCCTGACCTCCCTTGTGTCGGGCGCGATCACGCTTTCAGGCACCTTTATCTTCATGATTACCACCAACATCTGGCTGACTCTGATCATTCTTTTCTTCGTCCCCTTCATTGCCTTCGGCGGCGGGGCGATTGCCAAGAGAAGCTCCAAGTACTACAAGGGGCAGCAGGAGGCGATCGGTGCGGTGAACGGCTATATCGAAGAAAGCGTCACCGGACAGAAGGTCATCAAGGTCTTTAACCATGAGGAAACCTGCGTGGAGGAATTCGGCGAGCTGAACGACGATCTGAGGGACAAACAGTTCAAAGCCCAGTTCTACGGCGGCATTATGGGGCCGATTATGGGCAATACCTCTCAGGTGACCTACGCTGTGACGGTTTGCACCGGCGGAGTTCTGATGTTTCTTTCGGGCTTCACTCCCGGTGAACTCACGGTCTTTGCCAACTATTCCAGACAATTTTCCATGCCGATAAATATGATCTCCCAGCAAATGTCCTCGGTCTTTTCGGCTCTTGCGGGGGCAGAGCGGGTCTTTCGGGTGATGGATACCGATCCCGAACCGGCAGATCGGCCCCAGGCGAAGGATATGCCCAAAATGCAGGGCTATGTGCGCCTGGAGCATGTGAGCTTCGGCTATACGCCCGACAAGGAGATTCTACATGACATCAGCCTGTACGCCAAGCCCGGGCAGAAGATCGCTTTTGTCGGTTCAACCGGTGCGGGCAAAACCACGGTGACCAATCTGCTTAACCGATTCTATGACATTGATCAGGGCTCCATCACCATAGACGGAGAGGATATACAGAATATTCAAAGGGATGTTCTGCGCAAGAATATTGCCATGGTTCTGCAGGATACGCATCTGTTCACCGGCACGGTGATGGAAAACATTCGTTATGGCAGACCGGACGCTACCGATGAAGAGGTGATTGAAGCGGCCAAGACCGCCTCGGCCCATTCCTTCATCATGCGTCTGGATAAGGGGTATGATACCATGCTTCATGGAGACGGTGCCAACCTGTCTCAGGGACAAAGACAGCTTTTGAACATCGCCCGTGCCGCCATTTCCAAGGCACCGATCCTGGTTCTTGACGAAGCCACCTCTTCGGTGGATACCCGAACCGAGGGGCACATTGAACATGGAATGGACCGACTGATGAGCAACCGCACCACCTTTGTCATCGCCCACCGGCTTTCCACCGTGCGCAACAGCAACGCCATCATGGTTCTGGAGAAAGGCTCCATTATTGAAAGAGGCACCCATGAAGAACTGCTGGCATTGAAGGGAAGATACTACGAGCTTTATACCGGCAAAAAAGAGCTGGATTGAGAAGGCCTTATGAGGTCTTTCGCCGGCACTCCCTGAATCAAAAGGGAGAAGAGAGCCAGGGACTTGGCGGAACCTAAGAAACGAATAAGGGGGCTGTTAAAAAATTCTTTCGGAATTTTTTAACAGCCCCGACGA
>ERZ779889.1741-NODE-1741-length-20373-cov-8.602471_pt1 | contig 20373 bp, 14 predicted proteins | sample MGYA00511030_ERZ779889 | MGnify/ENA primary metagenome ERZ779889 (study PRJEB29588, sample SAMEA2160616) | human gut metagenome | biome: human gut; feature: human-associated habitat; material: faeces | place: Denmark | collected 2008/2010 ...
GAGTAAAAGTCTGGCTCTATGGTCTTTACCTTCTCTATATATTTATTTCTCCGTGTCTCTGTGCCTCTGTGTTCAATCAAAGAAGCCCGTGTGGAGTTTTATCGCCTGCCATGTGAGCCGGTACGAGCGTCCGTATTGCCTCACACGGCAGGCGGTGTTTCTTATAGCTTGCCGATACGCCGGATGGCTTCCTCGCAATCCTCGCGCTTGCCGAAGGCGGTGAGGCGCAGGTAGCCTTCGCCGCTGGGACCGAAGCCTACGCCGGGCGTGCTGACGATGTGGGCACGGTAAAGCAGCTCGTCGAAGAACTTCCACGAGGTCATTCCTTCGGGAGCCTGCACCCACAGATAAGGCGCGTTTATGCCTCCGAACACCCGGTAGCCGGCACGGGTCAGGCCTTCGCGCATCGTACGGGCGTTTTCCATATAGTAGGCGATGGTTTCCTTCACCTGTGCCCTGCCTTCGGGCGAATAGACCGCCTCGGCACCACGCTGGGTGATGTAGCTGGTGCCGTTGAACTTGGTGCACTGGCGCCGGTTCCACAAGGGATTGAGCGGGACGCGCTCGTCATCGAGGGTAGCGGCGGTCACTTCCTTGGGCACCACGGTATAGCCGCAACGCACGCCCGTAAAGCCGGCGGTTTTCGAGAAGCTGCGTATCTCGATGGCTACTTTTTTCGCCCCGCGTATCTCGTAGATGGAATGGGGAACATCGTCATCGTGGATGTAAGCCTCGTAGGCGGCATCGAAGATGATGAGCGTATCGTTAGCCAGCGCATAGTCGACCCATTGCTTCAGCTGGTCGCGCGTGAGCGTGGTGCCTGTAGGGTTATTGGGATAGCACAGGTAGAGCAGGTCGATGCGGTGGTTGGGGATGGCAGGGACAAAGCCGTTTGCGGCGGTGCAGGGCAGGTAAGTAATGTTGCTCCAGCGTCCGTCTTCGCCCAGCGTACCGGCACGCCCGCACATCACGTTGCTGTCGATATAGGCAGGATAGACCGGATCGGTGATGCCCATACTGTTATCCCAACGCAAGAGTTCGCCGATATTGCCCGTGTCGCTCTTCGCCCCGTCGCTGATGAATACTTCGGAGGGGCTGAGCTGGATGCCGCGCGGCGCGAAGTCGTGCTTGATGATGGTTTCGATGAGGAAATCGTATCCCTGCTCGGGACCGTAGCCGTGGAAGGTCGCGGATGATGCCATTTCGTCCACGGCGCGGTGCATTGCCTCGATGGATGCCTGCGGCAGGGGACGGGTCACGTCGCCGATGCCCAGGCGGATGATTTGTTCGCCCGGATGGGTTACTTGATAAGCCTTTACTTTTTTCGCTATATCGGAGAAGAGGTAGCTCCCCTTCAGTTTCAGGAAATGTTCGTTGAGTAGTGCCATATTGAGTTTTGAGTTCTTGAGTTTTTGAGTTCTTGAGTTTTTTTGAAACGCAGATTTCCGCAGATTAACACAGATTATTTTGATTTACTATTTTTCGATTTACGAAGTACGATTTAATGCCCAATAGTAGATAGTAAATTGTCAAATCGTAAATTAAAATAATCCGCGTTAATCTGCGTTTCAAATAATCAATCACACGGTTATCACACCGTCGAATACTTTCTCGGCGGGGCCGGTCATGAAGAGGCGGGTGCCTTCGCCTGCCCAGCGGATGCGGAGCGTGCCCCCGTCCATGATGATGTCCGATTCTCCGGGGCAACGGTGGGTGTATGCCGATGCCACGGCGGTGGCGCACGCTCCGGTGCCGCATGCCATCGTGATGCCCGAACCGCGTTCCCATACACGCATGCGGACACGGCCGGGAGCCAATACCTGCGCGAACTCCACGTTCACACGGTCGGGGAAGAGCGGATGATGTTCCAGTACCGGTCCCACACGAGGCAAATCCACCTGCTCCATATCGTCTACAAAAATCACCAGATGCGGGTTGCCCATCGATACGGCAATGCCTTCGCGATAAGGATACCCCTCGCCCAAATCGACGGGATGAATATCCGCCGGGATGCCCATATCCACCGTCACGGCGTCCACCTTGCCGTCCTCCACATGCAGGCGGAGGGTCTTGATGCCCGAAAGCGTGTCGAGAGTCACTTCGGTCTTACGGGTCAGACCGTACTCGTACACATACTTTCCGATGCAGCGGCTGGCGTTGCCGCACATCTTGGCTTCCGAACCGTCGGCGTTGAAGATGCGCATGCTGAAATCCGCCTTGCCGGACGAGCCTATCAGCACCAGCCCGTCGCTTCCGATGCCCGTATGGGGGCGGCTCCACGCCACCGCCAGCTCTTCGGGATTCGGCAGGGGATATATCAGGGTGTTGACGTAGATGTAGTCGTTGCCTGCCCCTTGCATTTTGGTAAATTCTATCTTCATTAATTAATAGTTAATAGTTAATAGTTAATAATTAATAATGCCAATCAGGAGTTAAAAGGGAGTTATCACTCCGCTACGCTCCGTTAGGAGTTAAGCCAATAGTTTTGTTGGTGGAAGCATTAGTAAAAGTATTGACTTAACTCCTTAACTTCTTAACTCCTTAATTCCTGTGAAACTTTGGCGTATGCCTCCTCGTGCACCCCTGCTACGGCGCGTCCGCTCGGCTCGTTCATGTTCTTGAAAGCCTCGTCCCAGGCAAGCGCCTCGGCGGTGGAGCAAGCCACGCTGGGCACGCTGGGCACGCTTCGGGCGGCGCTCTCGCTGGGGAAATACTCTTCGAAGATGCTGCGGTAATAATACTCTTCCTTGTTCATCGGGGTGTTGACGGGGAAACGCTCGGCGGCATGTGCCATCTGTTCGTCGCTTACGGCTTGCGAAGTGACGGCTTTCAGCGTATCTATCCAGCTGTAGCCCACCCCGTCGCTGAACTGCTCTTTCTGGCGCCATGCCACTCCTTCCGGGAGCATATCCTGAAATGCCTCGCGCACGATTTTCTTTTCGATGGTCTTTCCGGGGCACATCTTGGCGGCAGGGTTGAGCCGCATCGCCACGTCGAGGAACTCCTTGTCGAGGAAAGGCACGCGCCCTTCCACGCCCCATGCCGCGAGCGACTTGTTGGCACGCAGGCAATCGTAAAGGTAGAGCTTGGAGAGCTTGCGGAGGGTTTCTTCGTGGAACGCACGCGCATCGGGTGCCTTGTGGAAGTAAAGGTATCCGCCGAACACTTCATCGGCTCCTTCGCCGCTCAGCACCATCTTGATGCCCATGCTCTTGATGACGCGTGCCAGAAGATACATCGGCGTAGAGGCGCGCACGGTGGTTACGTCGTAGGTCTCGATGAAATAAATCACATCGCGCACGGCGTCCAGCCCCTCCTGAATGGTGTAGTTGATTTCGTGGTGCACGGTGCCGATGTGGTCTGCCACCTCGCGTGCCTTCGCCAGGTCGGGCGCACCTTTCAGCCCCACGGCGAACGAGTGCAGCTGAGGCCACCATGCCTCCTGTTTCCCGTTGCTTTCCACACGGTGGGAAGCGTATTTCTTGGCAACGGCGGAAATGACCGAGCTGTCCAGCCCTCCCGAAAGCAGCACACCGTAGGGCACGTCGCTCATCAGCTGGCGGCGTACGGCGGCTTCGAGTGCCTCACGCAGTTCTTCCACGGATGCCGGATTATCCTTTACGGCATCGTACGACATCCAGTCGCGGGTGTACCAGCGCGTCATCTTTCCCTCCTTGCTATCGTAATAGTGTCCGGGCAGGAAAGGTTCGTAGCGGTCGCAAAAACCTTCGAGTGCCTTCAGTTCGCTGGCACAATACACCTTGCCGTCGGCATCATAGCCGATGTAAAGGGGAATGACGCCGATGGGGTCACGGGCAATAAGGAAGGTGTCCTGCTCTTCGTCGTAGAGGGCGAAGGCGAAAATGCCGTTCAGTTCTTCCAGGAAATGGATGCCCTTGTCGCGGTAGAGGGCGAGAATCACCTCGCAATCACTTCCCGTCTGGAACTGGTACTTGCCCGCATACCGCTTGCGGATGTCCAGGTGGTTATAGATTTCGCCGTTTACGGCAAGTATTTGTTTATGGTCGGGCGAGAAAAGGGGTTGCTTTCCGCTTTGGGGGTCGACAATGGACAAACGCTCGTGGGCAAGGATAGCGGTCCGCCCGCAATAGATTCCGCTCCAGTCGGGTCCGCGGTGACGTATTTTCTTTGCCATGGCAAGTGCCTTGTCGCGGAGCGGTTTGGTTTGTTCCTTGATATTGAATATGCTGACTATTCCACACATAAGTTTGTGAGTTTTTAAGTTTGTGAATTTTTGGGGGTTGAGGTTGAAACGCAGATTTTCGCAGATTAACACAGATTATTTTGATTTACTATTTTTCGATTTACGAAGTACGATTTAATGCCCAATAGTAGATAGTAAATTGTCAAATCGTAAATTAAAATAATCTGCGTTTCAATGCATCCTTAATTTTTAGGTGAAAGGAAACGGTCGATGCTTTCGGCGGCTTTCCGTCCTCCGGCGATGCATTTCACTACGAGGCTGGCGCCGGTAGCGGCATCCCCTGCCAGGAAAGCATTCGGGGGAAGCTGGGGAGCTTCCGGCTTCAGGAATCCCATGGCGAGCAATACCAAGTCTGCCTTGATGACTTCCTTCTTGCCGGTGGGTTTCATTACAGGGCGTCCTCCGCCTTCCGCAGGCACCCATTCCACTTCTTCCACTTCCACACCACACACGTGCCCGTTCTTCCCGATGAATTTAGTGGACGACAAACTCCAGCGGCGTGTGCATCCTTCTTCGTGGCTGCTGCTGGTTTTCAGCACTACGGGCCATTGGGGCCAAGGCGTGGCTGGATTATCTCCTACGGGCGGCTTGGGCATAATCTCGATTTGTGTCACGCTTGCTGCTCCTTGGCGGTTGCTTGTGCCGATGCAATCACTTCCGGTATCGCCTCCGCCTATCACCAGCACGTGTTTGCCTCGGGCATCGATGCGCTCTTCTTTCGTGAAGGTCTGTCCGGCAAGTACCCGGTTTTGTTGTGCCAGCATCTCCATTGCAAAGTGGATGCCTTTCAGGTCTCGTCCGGGGATGGCGAGGTCGCGTGCCTGGGGCGTGCCGGTGCATACGCAATAAGCGTCGAAGCCTTCGGGCAGCTTCTGCACGTCGATTTCGGTATTGGGCTTGAACGTCACCCCTTCTGCTTCCATCAGCCTGATGCGCCGGTCGATGATGTTCTTTCCCAGTTTGAAGTTGGGGATGCCGAAGCGGAGCAATCCGCCGATGTATTCCAACTTCTCGAATACGGTTACTTCATATCCTTTCTTGTTCAGCTGGTTGGCGGCGGCAAGCCCGGCAGGTCCCGACCCGATAACCGCCACTTTCTTCCCGTTGCGCGGATAGTGTTTCGGCTTGATGTAGCCTTCGCGGAACGCCGCTTCGATGATGGCGGCTTCATCTTCGCGGATGGTGACCGGCGCATGAATACTCAGTTGCAGCACGCAGCTCTTCTCGCACAAGGCGGGGCAGATGCGTCCGGTAAACTCCGGAAAGTCATTGGTGCGGCTCAGTATCTGGAAGGCTTCTTCCCACTTGCCTTTATACATTGCGTCCTGAAATTCGGGCGGACGGTTGCCCAGCGGGCATGCCCAATGGCAGAAGGGTACGCCGCAATCCATACAGCGCGAGGCTTGCAATTTGCGGTCGCTGGTATTGAGTGTCTGTTCTACTTCACTGAAGTCAGTAATCCGTTCGTGTATCGGCCGGTAGCCGGCTTCCTGACGGGGTATGGTTAAGAATGCTTTAGGATTTCCCATTGATGTAAGTTTTTGAAATTGTTTTTTTCACCACAGATTACACAGATTATACTTATATATTAATAATTTAAATCTGTGTAATCTGTGGTGAGAAACTAATCTGTTTAGTAGTCTCTTTGCACTTCGGCAATCTTTTGCTGGAGTTTGCGCATCTGCTCTTCGGCAAGCACCTTCTTGTATTCAATCGGCGTCACCTGAATGAACTCGTCTACGTAACGGCTCCAGTTGTCGAGCATGGTGCGTGCCAATTGCGACCCCGTGTAGAGGTAATGCTGGCGTACCAGTTCGTGCAGTTCCTTGCGGGCGGTGGAATCTTCCAGCAAGGAGAGTTCCACCATTTCCATGTTGCAGAAATAGTCGAAGTTATGGTTCTTGTCCCACACGTAAGCCACGCCTCCGCTCATACCGGCGGCAAAGTTACGTCCGGTTTCTCCCAATACGACCACCCGACCGCCGGTCATGTATTCGCAACAATGGTCGCCCACGCCTTCTACTACGGCTATGGCACCCGAATTGCGCACTGCAAACCGTTCTCCGGCACGTCCGTTAATATACACTTCGCCGCTTGTAGCACCATAGAGCAGGGTATTGCCCACGATGGTATTCTTCTCGGCATCGAAATTGCTCCGTACAGGAGGCTGTACTGAAATGTGGCCTCCGCTCAAGCCCTTGCCCAAATAATCGTTGGCTTCCCCTTCCAGCTTGAAGCTGATGCCGTGGGTCAGGAAAGCGCCGAAACTCTGTCCTGCCGAGCCTTTGAACTTCACGTTGATGGTCTGGTCGGGCAAGCCTGCCTCACCATACTTCAACGCTACGGCTCCCGAGAGCATCGTGCCTACTGCACGGTCGGTATTGGCAATGGCATATTCCAGCGATACTTCTTTCTTGCTCTCCAACGCCTCACGGGCAGCAGCAAGCATCGCTACGTCTTTCACGTTGTCGATGTCGTGCTTTTGCATAGTGACATTGTGCAGTGCCGACCCGTTGTTCACCTGATGCAGGATGCGGCCGAAGTCGAGCAGGGCTGCCTTGCTTCCCATTTGGCGGGGCTTGATTTCGATGAGGTCGGTACGTCCTACAATGTCATCGAGGTGCTTGAAGCCCATTTCGGCAAGATACTCACGCACCTCCTGTGCCAGGAAGCGGAAGAAATTGACTACATATTCGTATTTCCCGCGGAAATGGTCGCGTAACTCCGGATTCTGGGTAGCTACGCCCACCGGGCACGTGTTGGCATGGCACTTACGCATCATCACACATCCCAAGACAATCAGTGCCGCCGTACCGAAACCGAACTCTTCGGCTCCCAGCAATGCCATGCTGATAACATCCCGTCCGGTCTTCAGTTGTCCGTCGGTTTGCAGGCGTACCTGTCCGCGCAAGCCGTTCAGCACCAGTGTCTGCTGAGTCTCGCTCAACCCTATTTCGGGCGGGATGCCCGCATAGCGCATTGATGAGGCGGGCGAAGCCCCTGTGCCTCCTTCGGCTCCCGAAATCACAATCAGGTCGGCTTTCGCCTTCGCTACGCCGGCGGCTATGGTCCCGATGCCGCTCTCTGCCACCAGTTTCACGCTGATTTGGGCTTTCGGATTCACGTTCTTCAAGTCAAAGATGAGCTGAGCCAAATCCTCGATGGAGTAGATATCGTGATGGGGCGGAGGTGAAATCAATGAGATGCCCGGAATGGAATGGCGCGTACGGGCGATGACCTCGTTCACCTTGAAGCCCGGAAGCTGTCCGCCTTCACCGGGCTTGGCTCCCTGTGCCACCTTGATTTGTATCTCTTCGGCATTCACCAGGTATTCGGCGGTCACTCCGAAACGCCCCGATGCCACCTGCTTGGTCTTGCTACAGAGCGAGATGCCGTCGAACGTGTCGTGAAAGCGGTCCGAATCCTCGCCTCCCTCGCCCGTATTACTCCGTGTGCCCAGCTTGTTCATCGCAAGCGTCATTGCCTCGTGGGCTTCCTTGCTGATGGCGCCGAACGACATGGCTCCCGTCACGAAATGTTTCACTATATCCTCTACCGGCTCCACTTCTTCTACCGGAATGGGGTTGCGCTTGAAGGAGAAGAAGTCGCGCAAGAAAATGGGATGCTCTTTCTCGTCCGCCTTGCGGGTGTATTCCTTGAACTTGGCATAGCTTCCCGTACGTGTGGCGAGCTGAAGGGCACTGATGGTTTCAGGGTTCCAGGCATGTTTCTCTCCGTCTTTCCGGTAAGAGAACTGTCCGATATGCGGCAATAAAGGCTCTACTTCATCCGGCATGAACCCGTTGTCGTGGAACGTGATATAGTCTTTGGCTATCTCTTCCAGCCGGATGCCTCCCACCGAAGACGTTCCGGTGCCGAAATAAGCCTTCAGCAATTCTTCACTCAGCCCAACGGCTTCGAATATCTTGGCGCCGCGGTACGAACGGATGGTACTGATGCCCATCTTGCTCATCACCTTATACAATCCCTTGCAGATAGCCTTGATGTAGTTCTTTTCCGCGGTTTCATAGTTCATTTGGATTTCGTTGCGTTTCACCAGTTCGTCCAATACCGCAAATGCCATGTACGGATTGAAGGCACTTGCCCCGTATCCCAGAAGCAGGGCGGCATGCATCACCTCGCGCACCTCTCCGCTTTCTACAATCAGCGCGGTCTGTACACGTTTCTGCACGCTGATAAGGTGATGGTGCACGGCACTTACGGCAAGCAGGGACGGGATGGCGGCGTGTTCCGTATCGATGCCTCTATCCGACAGGATGATATAGTTTACGCCATCATCTACCGATTGTTCGGCTTTCTTGCACAACTGGGTCAGGGCTTCCTGCAATCCTGCCTTCCCTTTGCTGACTTCGAAGAGCGCAGGAAGCTTCACGGTATTGAAGCCCTTATAGCGGATGTTGCAGAGAATGTCCAGTTCGGTATTGGTAAGGATGGGATGCGGAAGGCGCACCATCTTGCAATGGCTTTCGCTGGGCAAGAGGATGTTGGTGCCCACCGCCCCGATGTATTCGGTGAGCGACATCACCAGTTCCTCGCGTATCGGGTCGATAGCAGGGTTGGTCACTTGTGCGAACTGCTGGCGGAAATAGTTGAATAGCAACTGAGGCATGTCGCTCAGCACCGCCAGCGGGGTATCGTTTCCCATGGATGCCGTAGGTTCGGCACCGTTGGTGCACATCGGTGTCAGCGTGCGTTCGATGTCCTCGCGCGTGAAACCGAAGGCACGGAGCTTACGCTCGAAATCGGGCACGGTATTTTCCACCTTCCGCCCGCTCTTCAGGGTGTTCAGCTCGATGCGGTTGGCAGAAAGCCATTGGCGGTACGGGCGTGCCGATGCAAGCTGTTCTTTCAATTCCCCGTCGTAATAGATTTTGCCTTCCTGGGTATCGATAAGCAATATCTTTCCCGGCTGGAGGCGTCCTTTTTCCTTGATGGTCTCCGGCTCGAAGCTGATGACACCAGCCTCGCTTGCCACCACCATCATGTCATTTTTCGTAATGAGGTAGCGTGCCGGACGCAAGCCGTTACGGTCCAACATACCTCCGGCATACCTTCCGTCGCTGAAAAGCAGGGCGGCAGGCCCGTCCCACGGTTCCATCAGGATGGAATGGTATTCGTAGAATGCCTTCAGGTCTTCGCTGATAGGATTCTTGTCGTTGAACGATTCGGGCACCAGCATCGCCATGGCATGAGGCAGGCTCAAGCCCGACATCACGAAAAACTCCAATACATTGTCCAGCGAGGCGCTATCGCTCATGCCCGGCTGGATGATGGGACGGATATCCTTTACATTGCCTAGAGTAGGCGTAGAAAGCACACTTTCCCGGGCTTCCATCCATGCACGGTTTCCCCGGATGGTATTGATTTCGCCGTTATGCGCCAAGAGGCGGAAAGGCTGGGCAAGGCTCCACGTGGGGAAGGTGTTGGTGCTGAAGCGGGAATGCACGATGGCAAGCCCGCTGGTGAAGTAAGGTTGTGTCAGGTCCTGGAAATACTCGCGTACTTGCACCGACGAGAGCATACCTTTATAAATAATGTTCTTGCTGGACAATGACACTATGTAGAAGTCTTTGTGTTGTATCCGCTTCTCGATTTTCTTGCGTATGATATACAAGGTACGTTCCAGGTTTTCCACGTCCGTGGCACCGGTGATGAACACTTGCTTGATAGCCGGCTCCGTCTCCTGTGCGCTTTGCCCCAGGATGGAAGAGTTGACCGGTACGCTCCGCAGGTGCATCAGGGTAAGCCCTTCACGCTCTATTTCCTCTATCATGATGCTCAGGATGCGTGCCTGTTCCTGCTCGTCCTTGGGCAGGAAGACCAACCCTGTGCCGTACTTTCCTTTTTCAGGCACCGGTATGCCTTGCAACAAGATAAACTCATGAGGAATCTGTACCATGATGCCGGCACCGTCTCCGGTCTTGTTGTCGGCACCTTCCGCCCCGCGGTGTTTCATATTCTCCAGCACTTTCAGTGCCGAGTCCACCAGTTCGTGCGACTTGTTGCCATGAATGTCTACAATCATTCCCACACCGCAAGCATCGTGCTCGTATGCAGCATCGTATAATCCCGTTTGTTGTACGTCTGTAGCTGCGCTGCTCTCCATTCTGATAAAAGTTTCCTCTTTCATTGGTGTTTGCTTTCTTTTTACTGCTGTTTAGTTGTTTGTATCTATCTCTTTGACTGCAAAGATAGAGAATGTGCAAACATTATGTATAGCGAATGGCATGTTTTGTTTCAAAAAAGATGATGCATGCGTAGTGTTGCTTATAGGTTTGCTTAAATGTGGCTGTGTATTCGATGTGATTGTAAGTAAAATGTTTTTGTTTTATTTCAAAATGAAAGTTGCATGCCTGTTGAAGCATGCGTAAACATCGGGAGCGGTACCGAAGTCTTTCCGCTTATAGCAGAACGGATTGGGTTTGCGGAAATACGGCATGTAGTAGAGGCGCCACATTGTGTCGTCTCCCCGGATGCATTCAGAGACGCCACGGTATGACGTCTCTACTGGGAAAACAGGCTCTTATAATTTTCGTATTTTATTTCTGATGGACGTGACAAAATGTTTTGTCACGTCCGCGGAGGGTTCCGGAGCTAAAATATCCGTTTTTTCATCTCTGCTACGAATCCGGAAATAATCTGATAGAGACGTTGCAGGTCGGTTTCCTCTCCGCATGCCGTTTCCAGCGGACAATATCCCGTTTGCTGGCGGTTGATGATGTGAGGCACTTCCTTGCCGCACGAAAGTTTCACGCCGTATTGTTCAAACAGCTTGCGGGCAGGAGTACTGACTACGTCTGCATAGACTTCTGCCATTCCTCCCATTATCATCAGGGCAGCGGCTCCTTTACCTACCACCTTGTCGGCTATCGTGGCTCCTTGCATAAAGGTGGGGTCGGTGTTGTACAGTTCGTACAGGTCGGCTACGCCGCGCTGGGAAAATGTGCGTGTCTCGCCGTGGTTGGCGATGACGCATGAAAAGCCTCCTTCGTGAAGAAGGGAAATAAGTAGGTTCATCTTTTTAATTTACGATTTTGCGATTTACTATTTACGATTTATGCTTATATCAGGAGTTAAGGAGTTAAAAGGAGTTATCACTCCGCTGCGCTCCGTTAGGAGTTAAGCCAATAGTTTTGTTGGTGACAGGAACCGATACATGTAGTAGAGATGTCACATTGTGGCGTCTTTGTCACGCCGGATTACAAATCCGGCGTGACAAAAGGTATTGGCTTAACTTCTTAACTCCTTAACTTCTTAACTCCTGACTCACAATGTCTCCTGCTTCAGCCTTTCCACGTATTGGTCAATGCGCTGCATTTCGCGAGGAATGTCGATGTATTGAGGACAGTGCGGATTGCATTGCTCGCACCCGATGCAGTGGGATGCCTGGCGCAATTTGGGCACGCTGCGGTCGTAGCCTATCAGGAAGGTGCGGCGTGCCTCGGCGTAGTTGGGGTCGAGCTTACTTTGCGGCATGTTGCCTTCGTTCACGCATTTGTTGTAGTGGAGCAATACCCCCGGAATGTCGATGCCATAGGGGCAAGGCATGCAGTATTGGCAGTTGTTGCATGGGATGGTGGGGTATTTGAGCATCAGCTCGGCGGTATCGAGCAGGAATTGCTGTTCCTCCTGGGTGAGCGGAACCAGCGGCGAATAGGTGCGGATGTTGTCTTGCAGATGCTCCATGTAGGTCATGCCGCTCAGTACGGTGAGCACCATGGGCGGTGTGCCGGCAAAGCGGAATGCCCACGAAGCAACGCTGTTTTCGGGGTTGCGTGTCTTCAGACGTGCCACGATGTGTTCGGGCACTTTCGACAGGCGTCCTCCCTGCAGGGGTTCCATGATAACCATCGGAATGTTCCGCTTGGAGATTTCGGCATACAGGTAGTCGGCGTTGACGTTTCTGCCCGATGCGTGCTTCCAGTCGGAATAGTTCAGCTGGATTTGGATGAAATCCCAGTGCACCTGCTCGTGGTATGCCAGTATCTTGTCGAACTCTTCCTTGCTTCCGTGAAATGACCAGCCGAGGTGACGGATGCGTCCTGCCTCACGTTCTTTTACCAGATAGTCCAGCAGTCCGTTGTCGATGAAGCGGTTCTGGAAGCTGCGCTTGCCGGTGTTGCCCAGCGAGTGGAGCAGGTAGTAGTCGATGTAGTCCGTCTGGAGCTTCTTCATCGAGTCGTGATACATTTCTACGCTCGACTTGAAGTCCGTAAGGTCGAAGTTCGACATCTTGGTGGCGATGAAGTATTTTTCTCTCGGGTGTCGTTTCAGGGCGATGCCTGTCGAGGTTTCCGACCAGCCCTGCACATATACGGGTGCCGTATCGAAGTAATTCACTCCGTGTTCGATGGCGTAGTCTATCAGGCGGTTCACCTCTTCCTGGTCGATGACGTTTCCGCCTTTCTCGGGTGCGGGGAGCGTAGGCCAGCGCATACATCCGTAGCCCAGGATGGAGACTTGGTCTTTTGAAGGCGGGAAGTTGCGGTAAGTCATCTTGCCCGTAGGCACAGGGCTTTGTGCAGATGTCTCGGCTGATTCTTTGGGGGAGCATCCCGTCAGGGCTGCGGCGGTACCGGCGGTGCTGATGCCTACTATTTTCAGGAAGTCCCTGCGGTTCATGCGGTTATCTTGTTTGTTCATAATAGCAATTGTTTTATTCGTTCTGATTTTTAGAAACGCGGATTATCGCAGATTAACGCAGATTTATAAGGAAAATGAATCTGATATATAGTCTGCGGAAATCTGCGTGAATTTGCGTTTCAGCTTAAATGATTCGGTGGACTTCGTGGCCTTCTACGTAGATGGCGCTGAGCGGGCGTGCCGGACACAGGTTCTCACAGGCTCCACATCCGATGCACTTCTCGGTGTCTACTGCCGGAATCTTGAGAGATTCGGAATCCGACGGGTCGGAAGGTATCATGGTGATAGCGCCTGTAGGACAATGACGTGCACAGTTGCCGCACGCTTGTCCGTCGGTGAGTGGCACGCAGCGTTCTTTCACCCATACGGCATGACCAATCTGAATGGCAGACTTTTCTGCCTTGTCTATCAAGTGAATGGCATCAGTGGGACATACTTCCGCACATTTCGTACATTCGGGACGACAATAGCCACGTTCGTACGACATCATGGGCTGCATGAATGTATCGAGCGAAGCGGAAGGACGGAGCACTTCATTGGGGCAAACTGATACGCAAAGCTGGCAGGCAGTGCAGTGTTGTTGCATATTGCGTGCGCTTTGCGAGCCCGGAGGAGTAATCGGAGTCTGACGCTTTGGCGCTTGCTTGTCGATGATGTCGGCCAGTCCTCCGTCCAGTTTGATGATTTCGGCTTTCTTCACTGCTTGTGCCTTGGCTGCGGAAGCAAGCAACAACAACGAACCGGACAGCACTTCGCGTCGTCCTTTATTTTTGGGTTGCGAAGTAGATTGTGACGGAGCGGCTTCTTTCTTTCCGTAGGCAAAACGATAGTGGATGGCATCGTGCTTGCATTGCTTCAGGCAGTCGAAGCAAGTCACACACCGGCTATGGTCTACAGCTGCATTCGGAATATCAATGCAAGCCGCCTTGCAACGGCGTGCGCACAAGTTGCATTTCCTGCATTTCTCTTTATCGATTTCGATTCGGAACAACGAAAATTTAGAGATAACCCCCAACACGGTCCCTACAGGACAGATGGTGTTGCAATACGTACGTCCGTTCCGCCACGCCAATACACCTATTATTATAAAGGTAAGCAGGGCGATGAGGAATGTCGGAAGGCTCTTCAGCCACACCTCGGTTTCATAGAAAGCGTAGCTGTCGGCACGTTCTGCAAAATAGGCCAGCAGGTTGTTTCCCCACTGGTAAACGGGAGCAAACAGGTTGTTGGCGATTCTTCCGTAGGCGCTATAAGGGGCAATCAGTGCGGCAATCGAAGTGAGTCCGCCTACCATCAACGCCAAGAACACGACCAATACGCTATAACGCAACACGTTTTTCGCTTTCGAATACGTATAAGGAAGTTTTTTCTTCCCTCGTCCTATCCGCGCCACGATGTCTTGAAAGACTCCCAACGGGCAGATAACGGAACAGTAAATGCGTCCGCACACAAAAGTAAGTACTACAAGAAAGAGGATAATGCCGGCATTAAGTGTCAATACAGCCGGCAAGAACTGAATCTTAGCCATCCATCCGAACCATGCATGCAATGTCCCTGTAAAGTCGAGGAACAAAAGCGTGACGATGCAAAAGAATAGGAAAGCTATTACTTGTCTGATTTTTTGCAACATAATGAGTGGTCTTTTGTTATTTCATGTCACAAAATTAGAAGAAAATGTTTTTTATGGTATCAGGCAGATAACAAAACTTTCTTAATGCCGATAATTTATATCAGGTCTAAGTTTATTCTTAATTTGTCATGCTGGATTTGTAATCCAGCGTAATGAAAGGCACAGAGGCACACAGAAAAAAATAAAATTTGAATATCCGCATTTCACCCAATTGCCTTGTAGGGGCGTATCGCATACGCCCGAATACGTCAACTAATCCACGTGGATGTCTTCAGGGCGTATGCGATACGCCCCTACATGGGATGTTTGCGGATATTCAATAAATAAAAACTCTGTGTGCCTCTGTGTCCTCTGTGGTGAAAAATGATAAACTTATTTCACTAATTCGTATTCCAGGCAAGCCATGATGAAAGGACCGATGGCCTTGCCTTCATTGTTCACGATGGTTACGTCTTTACCGCACAGGTAATAGTCGGGTGTACCGTCGCGCGAGGGATCTTTTGCCGGACCCAATCCTGCCGAACGGCAACTTTGGTTCAGGTTGATGGTGCCGTCTTCGTTGGTGGTGACAAAGGTTTTCAGCAATCCTTGGTATGCCTTTTCGGCTACGTCCTTATAGCTTTCGGGCAGGATGCCGAGGCGGATGCCTTTCAGATAAGCGTAGGTAAACATGCTCGAAGCCGAGGACTCCAGGTAATTGGCGATGCCGCATCGGCTTACGAACGAGTCGTCGTATTGCAGCAATTGGTACCATACGCCGCTTTCCCGGTCTTGCCAGCGTGCCAGCCCCTTGGCTACGGTATTTACGATGGTCTTCAGCTCATTGTAGTCGGGGTGCGACTGGGGCATCACTTCCAGTACGTCGACCAGTGCGGCGAAATACCAGCCCATGCCTCGTCCCCAAAACTCTTTGGAGCAGCCTTTGTGAGGTTCAGTCTTGTTTGCCCAGAACGAGTTGACATCCTCGGGATTGGCGGACCATGCATGGTAGTAAAGCTGCTTGCCGGCATCGTAGGTATGGCGGGCGATGGTCTTGAACTGGTGCGCAATGTCGGTCCATGCCTTTGTATTGTCGGGCTCGAAGTTGGCTTGCCATTCGGCATAGAAGGCGGCTCCCATATAGAGGCCGTCCAGCCACATCTGTCCCGGATAGATGTCTTTGTGGAAGAAACAACCTTTGGCATCGCCTGTCTGGATACGCGAATAGTCGTTCACCAGGTAATTGCGTAGCCAGTCGGCAGCCTTTTTGTAGCGGTCGGCATTGTGCGTGCCGTTCTGCTCGTCCAAGGCTTTTTCGTGGCGGTAAAGGGCGAAGAGCACCTTGCCCGAATTGATGTTGTCGATGTTTCCTTTCTTGAAGTTCTTGAAGGTGCCGTCGGGATTGATGGCGTTATCAGCATAGTCTTTAGCCCATTGGTAATAGTCGGCGGTCCAGTCGGCATATTGGTATTGCTCGCAAAGGTTCAGGAGCGACTTGGCTACCAGCCCGTTCACGTAGTCCCACGATTTCCCGTGTGTCCATTGTTTGCCTTGCGATTCCGCCATGCGTTGCGAATAGCGTGTTTGCGCATGAGTGGAAAGGGTGCAGCAGGCGGCAAGAAGCAGGCATACGGCGCATACGAATGTTTTCATGTTCGATAGTTTTTTAGGGTTAGGTTTTATTTCTTTTACGGTTAACGAAAAAAGGCCGGCTGAACATTCAGCCGACCTTCATGCTTTGAGGTTCCTGGCGGATTCGAACCGCCGTGCACGGTTTTGCAGACCGCTGACTAAGCCACTCATCCAAGGAACCATTGGTTGTTACACTTGTGTTTCTCAAATGCGTTGCAAAGGTATGACTATTTTTTGAATCTGCAATACTTTCCACCGAAATTTTTCATTTTTCTTCATGTTTTCCATCCTTTGTTGAAATGCTTCAGCACGTCGAGGCATCCGTATTGGTAGGAGAGGGCAAGCTCGCAATGTTTTCCTATGCGGTAGCCTATCTTTGCCAGTACGGGCAGGTCGAATACGGCTTGCGGGCGTACATAGAGGGTAGGAGCCACACCCAGCCCGAAGAAGAACTTCCCGGTGATGCGGTAGTTCCAGCTGGCAGCTATGGAAATGGGCATGACGAACTCGCTGAATTCGTCTCCTCCATTGCCGGTGTAAGCGCCGTCTTGCTTAGAAAGGAACGGCACGTATTTTTGTGTGCTCATACCTTGGAATCCGATGGTGAGGTCGAGGTCGAAGAAGTGTTTCCGCTGAGGCAGGAAGCGTAAGCGGTACCCTATCATCCCGTTTCCTTTCAGGTTATGGTCGTAGCGTAATTCGTTGGTAGGCGGAATAAGTTGCTTGCTGTCCTGCATGGGGAATCCGATACCTCCGCCGACTAACACTCCGTGTTCCACTTTCTGCGCGAAGGCGGAGGTGGAAAAGATTACTAACAATAAAAAGAATAACTTTTTCATAACTTTGGCTTCTTTAATTGGTTTCATCTGTATGACGGAAGGAAACCGGAAGCTCCCTATTGGCGGATAGTGAATATTAGTTAATCGGGCAATGTTTTCAAGGTTTCTTGTGTTTCCCTTTCTGGCATCCGGCACATCCGCATCCGCACCCGCAATCGGTTTGTCCCGGTTTCTTCTTCTTGAAGAACTTCAGGAAGTGCCGCCCTGCGTAAATAACGCAGAGCAGCACGATGATATAAACAAGGATAGTTTGTGTGTCCATGAGTTTTATTTTTAGGAACTAGGCACTAGTTGACCAGGTACTAGGTCTTTAATAGCATGTATTTATCTAATTAAAACCGATGTCAACTAGTCAATTAAATAAATAATTTCCCTATCTGATGCACCGCAAACGCCACTATCCAGGCAAGTACGGTGGTATAGCAAGCCGCAAAAGCTGCCCACTTCCAGCTTCCCGACTCGTTCTTGATAGCCGCTATTGTGGCGATGCAGGGGAAGTATATCAGTACGAAGAGCATATAGCCGTATGCCACTAAGGGCGTGATGGGGATGCGTTCGGAAAGGTTGACGTTTTCGATGTCTTCTTCGTTGGTGTAGAGTACGCCCAGCGTACTGACCACCAGCTCTTTGGCTCCTACGCCCGACAAGATGCCGATGCCCATCTTCCAGTCGAATCCTAACGGTTCGATAACGGGCTCGATGGCTTTTCCTATCTTGCCGATGTAGGAGTTCTCCTGCTGTTCGGCGGTAGTTTCATACCGGTCGTGGTTGGGATAATATCCGAGGAACCAGATGATGATGGACGCTATCATGATGATTCCTCCCATCTTCTTGAGGTATTGCGCGCCTTTTTCCCAGGTGTGGCGTGCCACCGATTTTGCCGTAGGCATACGGTAGGGTGGAAGTTCCATGACGAAAGGAGCATCTTCGCCTTTTACGATGAACTTGCTGAAGATGCGTGCCATGAGCACGGCGAGCAGGATGCCGGCTACGTAGAGCGAGAGCAATACCAGGCTGGCGTGGCTGGGGAAGAAGGCTCCTATCAATACCAGATAGATGGGCAGGCGGGCGCTGCACGACATCAGCGGGTTGATGAGCATGGTGACCAGGCGTGCCTTGCGGCTTTCGATGATGCGCGAAGCCATGATAGCCGGCACATTGCATCCGAAGCCCATGATGAGGGGGATGAACGACTTGCCGTGCAATCCCATTTTGTGCATGATTTTATCCATGATGAATGCCGCGCGTGCCATGTAACCCGTATCTTCCATGAACGAGATGAAGATGTAGAGCAGCAGGATGTTGGGCAAGAACACGATGACGCCTCCCACACCTCCGATGATGCCATCGATGACCAAATCCTTGAGCGGGCCTGCGGGCATGTAATGTTCGGCCAGTGAACCGATTTGTGCTACCAGCCATTCAATCCACTCCTGCGGGTAGGCACCAAGGATGAAGGTGCACTCGAACATGATGTACAGGAAGAGGAAGAAGATGGGGAAGCCCCATATCTTGTGGGTCACGATGCTGTCTACCACACGGGTGAATGCTTCGGTGTTCTGGTTCTTCTCCACGAAAGTTTCTTTCAGTGCGCCCGAGATAAAGCCGTATTTGGCATCGGTGATGGCTTGTTCGCTGTCTTCGTTCATCGCCCGGCGGATGCGTTCGGCTTCCCTGTCGCGTATCTGGATGACTTCTGTGCCGTTGGGAAGGGTAGAGATGACGTGCTGCTCGATATCCTTGTCGTTTTCCAGCAGCTTGATGGCCAGGAAGCGGGTGGAGTATTTGTAACGGATGTTCTCGTTCTTGCAGATTTCTTTCTTTACGGCATCGATACTGCGCTCCAGTTCCGGCCCGTGGTTGATGTGGATGTGGCGGATGTAGCTCTTGGCATCGGCGGATTCGTGCACTTCTTCCGCGTTGCTCCCGAACTTATGGTCGGGCACGTAGCGGTCGTGCCATTCGCGGAACTCGCGCATGGCTTCGCCTCGTATCTCCTCTTTCTGCCCCATGAAGTCGGCGCCTTCGTATAGCCCGATAATCACATGGAAGAGGGTGTCGATGCCTTTTCCCGTACGGCTTACCGTAGGCACCATGGGCACACCTAGCAATTGTCCCAAGGATTTGTAATTGAGCGTGTTGCCGCTATGTTCCAGCGCATCGTACATGTTGAGTGCCACCACCATGCGCACGTTCATGTCGATAAGCTGGGTCGTAAGGTATAAGTTGCGCTCCAGGTTGCCTGCATCTACCACGTTGATGATGACGTCGGGGGTCTGCTCGATGATGTGCTTGCGCACATATAGCTCTTCGGGGCTGTATGCCGAGAGCGAATAGGTGCCGGGCAGGTCTACCAGGCGGAAGTGATAGCCCTGGAAATCGAAGTGTCCGGCTTTGGCATCCACCGTTACGCCACTGTAGTTGCCCACGTGTTCGTGCGCGCCCGAAGCTACGTTGAAAAGTGAAGTCTTTCCGCAGTTCGGATTCCCTACCAGTGCCACGTTGATGGTGCGGCGTTTGCCTTGCGCGATTTCGCGCAGCTTTTCGTCCGATACCGGAATGTCTTCAGCTATGGGATTGAGCACTTCGGTTTCTTTTATCGAAGCGCGTGCCTCCTCTTCACTCACTACTTCTATCATTTCCGCTTCCTGGCGGCGCAGGGAAATTTCGTATCCCATTATCTTGTATTTGATGGGGTCTTTCAGCGGAGCGTTCAGGATGACTTCCACCGTTTTCCCCTTGATGAAGCCCATTTCGATGATGCGCCGCCGGAATCCTCCGTGTCCCATCACCTTGATGATGACTCCTTTTTCGCCTGTTTTAAGTTCTGATAATCTCATGTCTTGTTATTTTGCCGCAAAGATATAAGATAGATTCTTGCTGTGCAAGTTATTTAGATTGTTTTTAAATAGAATGCAATCAAGTTGCATGCAACTTCGTATAGAGATGCAATTATGGGCAATAAGAATGTAGAAATTCAAAACGGTTTCTTAGTAGAGACGTCACATTGTGGCGTCTCTACAGTATGTATGATTTCCGCAAATCCATATTTATCCTCGCATATAAGTGCGTTGGCAAACGTATGCGGTCGCGTACGCCGATGCATGCGTATGCGATGACGTACGCATGCGTTCGTGTTTGTTGCCTCGTGCGCCCCCGTTTCTGTCCGCATTCCGTTGCCTGTTTTCCTATTCTTGTTTTTACGTACGCACGCGCGTAATTAAATAATGGTATATGATGTCAGGTCTCCTGATTCCAAGGAAAAGAAAAATATTTATTGCAATAGCTTGTATTTCAGACACTTTATGACGTTGTTTGAAAAAACTTTCGAAAAAAAGCGTCCGATGTCTTGCAGTTTCTGAAAAAGTCTGTACCTTTGCACTCGCTTTCCGGAAGGGACGCCC
>ERZ779889.1747-NODE-1747-length-20296-cov-3.289660_pt1 | contig 20296 bp, 14 predicted proteins | sample MGYA00511030_ERZ779889 | MGnify/ENA primary metagenome ERZ779889 (study PRJEB29588, sample SAMEA2160616) | human gut metagenome | biome: human gut; feature: human-associated habitat; material: faeces | place: Denmark | collected 2008/2010 ...
TGGTGGTCTTCAACAACAGCATTTACGGCATGACGGGCGGACAGTATTCCCCCACCACCCCCAGAATGGACTTTGGCACCACTGCTCCCTACGGAAACATCGACCGTCCCTTTGACATTGCGGCCCTTGCGGCGGGAGCCGGCGCTTCCTTTGCCGCCCGGGGCGACGCCTACCATGTACAGCAGACCACCAAGCTCATTGAGCAAGGAATTGCCCACAAGGGCTTTTCGATCATAGACTGTCTCACGATCTGCCCCACCTACTACGGCCGGAAAAACAAGAAGGGCGGAGCTGTGGAAATGATGAAATTTCAAAAGGAAAATTTCATCACCTCGGAAGCGGCCAAAAACAAGAGCGCCGAAGAACTGCAGGACAAACGGGTCATCGGCATCGTCACCGAGAATTCCTTCCCCGAATTGACCGAAGAATATGCCAAACTTATTGAACGGGCAAAAGCCAAGGCAGGAGGTAAAAAAGCATGAACAACCAGTGTTTGCGCCTGACCGGCAGCGGCGGACAGGGCGTGATTCTCGCCAGCGTGATTCTGGCAGAGGCGGCCGTGATCGCCGGAAAATATACCGCCCAGAGTCAGTCCTACGGACCGGAGGCCAGAGGCGGCTCCTGCAAGGCCGAATGCATCATTTCGGATAACGAAATCGGTTTTACCAAGATCGTCCATCCCACCTTCCTGATGGCTCTGACCCAAAAGGCTCTGGAGCAATATGCTGTCAATCTTCCCAAGGATGATCTTGTCCTGATTGACGACAGTCTCACCGTGCCCGAGAGTCTTTCACAAAACAAGGTCTGCGCTCTGCCCATTCTGCGCACCGCCAAGGAAGAGGTTGGAAAGGCCATGACGGCCAATATTGTGGCCGTGGGAGTCATCAATGCCCTGCTGGGCATAGTGGATGAAGAGCACATCAAAGAGGCCGTTTTACTGCACATTCCCAAGGGCACCGAAGAGCTGAACCAAAAGGCGCTTTTGGCCGGCGAGCGTTTGGCCAAAAACCTTTAATTCCTTAAAGAAACAGGAGAAACCGATGAAGATTCACGAATATCAAGCAAAAGAGCTTCTTGCGGCCTATGGCGTGCCCGTGCCGGAGGGTCTGCTGGCTTTGACCCCGGAAGAAGCGAAGGAAGCCACCGAAAAACTGGGCGGTCAGTCGGTTGTGAAAGCGCAGGTTCACTGCGGCGGCAGAGGAAAAGCCGGCGGAGTCAAGTTGGCCAAAAGCCCCGAAGAGGCCTTTTCGATTGCCCAAAACATGCTGGGCATGACCTTGGTTTCCAAGCAGACCGGACCGGAAGGAAAGGTGGTGCACAAGGTCTATATTACCAAGGCGGTGGACATTCGGAAGGAGTACTATCTCAGTCTGACTGCCGATGTCTCCAATGCGACCCTGGTCATCATCGCTTCGGGCGAAGGCGGAACCGAAATCGAGGAAACCTCTGAGAAAAACCCGGAGGCGATTGTAAAGGAACAGGTGTCCATACTGACGGGATTGAAATCCTATGAAGCGCTGGAAGTGGCCAAGCGGATCGGAATTCCGGCGGAAAACCGCAAGGAGTTTGCCGCCATTCTGCAAAAAATGTATAAGCTCTATGTGGAAAAGGACTGTTCTCTGATCGAGATCAATCCCTTGATCCTGACGGGAGACGATTCCCTTTCGGCCCTGGATGCCAAAATCACCTTTGACGACAACGCTCTGGCCCGTCATCCGGAGGTGGCCCTTTTGCGGGACGAGCAGGAAGAGGACCCGAAGGAAGTGCGGGCTTCCAAATCCGACCTGAACTATGTGGCCCTGGACGGAAACATCGGGTGCATGGTCAACGGCGCAGGTCTGGCAATGGCCACCATGGACATCATCAAAAAGTTCGGCGGCAGTCCGGCCAATTTCCTGGATGTGGGAGGCTCCGCCACCGAGGAGCGGGTCACCACCGCTTTTGAGATCCTTCTGTCCGACCCTCATGTAAAGGCCATTATGGTCAATATTTTCGGGGGCATTATGAAATGTGACATCATTGCCTCGGGCATTGTGGCGGCGGCCAAGGCGATAGATATCCAAGTTCCGGTAGTTGTCCGGCTGGAAGGTACCAATGTGGAGCTGGGCAAAAAAATTCTTGAAGAATCGGGTCTGGCACTGATTTCCGCCAAAGACATGGCCGATGCGGCCCGCAAGAGCGTTTCGGCAATCAAGGAATGAGGAGGAAAAGCAATCATGAGCATTCTTGTAAATAAGGACACCAGACTTCTCATTCAGGGCATCACCGGTTCACAGGGAAAATTCCACGGAGAGCAGATGCAGAAATACGGCACAAAGCTGGTTGGCGGCGTGACTCCCGGCAAGGGCGGACAGACCGTATTGGGCGTGCCGGTGTTTGACACGGTGAAAGAGGCCGTCCGGGAAACGGGAGCCAACGCTTCTGTCATTTATGTCCCCCCCATGCTTGCCGGCGATTCGATTCTGGAGGCAGTGGACGCCGGACTGGAGCTGGTGGTCTGCATCACCGAAGGCATTCCGGTGTTGGATATGATGCGCATCAAAAACTATATGTCCCAAAACAACAAAAAAACACGCCTCATCGGACCCAATTGCCCCGGCCTGATTACCCCGGAAGAGTGCAAGGTGGGCATCCTGCCCGGCTATATCTGCAAAAAAGGGCACATCGGCGTCATCTCCCGTTCGGGTACCCTGACCTATGAAGCAGTAAAACAGCTTTCTGACCGGCATCTGGGTCAATCCACCGCCGTGGGTATCGGCGGCGATCCCATTCGGGGAACCGGCTTCATTGAGCTCCTGGAGCTGTTTGAAAACGACCCCGAGACCTACGGAGTGGTTCTCATCGGCGAGATCGGCGGAACCGGCGAAGAGGAGGCCGCAGAATGGGTGAAGCAACACTTCCACAAGCCTCTTGCCTGCTTTATTTCCGGACAAAGCGCTCCCAAAGGCAAGCGTATGGGCCATGCAGGTGCCATCATTTCCGGCGGAAAAGGCACTGCATCTTCCAAAATTGAGGCTTTGGAGCAATGCGGAGCTTTGGTTGCGCCCACACCGGATCGGATCGGCGAGATGATGGAAACGGCTCTTAAAAATGCGGGCATTTTCGAAAAATGCCTGACCGAATAAACCGGGTTCCCGAAAACCTGTTTAAACTGTACTTGTAAATATCTGTATTTTGGCGCCCCCTTGAAGAAAAGTCCCAAACTTTTTTCAAGGGGGCATTTCTTCCCTTCTCAGTTTTCTTCCCTTCTCAGTGTCCTTCCCTTCCCGGCTTTTTCTGCAAACCCAAGAGGAAAAAATCATTTTTCCTGCGGTAATATAAACGATCACTCTTACAGCAGGAAAATAAAAAATCCTTCTCCTGTTCCGCTATTCTTTTTCTGTTCATCCCTTTTTTAAAGCATTTTCAAAGAGAATCTTCCGAAAGATGAAGCATTATTCTCGATAAATCCGTAAACCTTTTTTCCCTTCCCTCTCTTCCAAAAAATGCTTCAGATTTTTCTTTGAAAATACTAAAAAAAACAGAAATACCCCTTGACAAATCAGAAATTTATGGTATAATGGTCAGGCAGTTGCGAGTGCGCTTCCTGTGTGGGCATCCTCGGGTGTCTCGGCGGTACTTGCGGTAGCATTTATATGCGGGTATGGCGGAATTGGCAGACGCGCTAGATTCAGGTTGCGTCACCTCAGTGACAACTTCTGATTTAGAGAGTGCCCCGCCCTCGGAGAGATCGCTCCGTGTAAAAATTAACGATCAAAATTGCATATGCGGGTATGGCGGAATTGGCAGACGCGCTAGATTCAGGTTCTAGTCGGGGTTCCTCGGTGAAGGTTCAAGTCCTTTTACCCGCACCAAACAGGAATAATCCGAACCTCGTCATCATTGGCGATGCGTTCGGATTATCCTTTATGTTCACCTATCCAAATTTCAACAGCAAAAAAGATCGCAGAAGCGGGGGTTAAGCGCCCTCGCTTTTTTGCGTCTTCGGAAGACAGGTTTTAATCTCGGAGCAACTGGCGCTCTGTTCTCTGTTTGCGGCGTCCTGCTGTTCCTGCTCCGCCTTCCAACGGGCAAGTTCTTTCTTCCCTTCGTCGGTTTCATACATAGCGAGAATGTGCGGAAGGAGCAGCCGCGCCAGATCTCTCAGTACGTGTTCGGGGATATTTCCTTCTCCGCGCGTGTTCCCGAGCAGATAGCAGAAGAACATATAGAGTTTCTTCCACCATTTTGCCTTCTTGTATTCCTCTGTCGTGCGGACGTCGACGGGCATCTGCGCGGCGACTTGGAGTGCCAGCTGCTTGCGTTCAAGCTCGTCCTCCCGGATCTTTTCAAGTTCATCGAGTGTATAAAAGCCCGACGCTTCGTTTCCGAGGGTGATGCGCAGCGTTTCAATGACGCCTCTTTTCTTGACGACCGGCTTTTCTTTTTCGGTTTCTTTCTTCATTTTTGCGATGTGGTACCTCCGTTTTGAAAGTGGGTACGGGCTTCCGCCCGGTCAATTTGTGCGGGCTAACCGCCGCCGATTTTGGCGGTGGACTGCCACGCGCTATGCTTGCCCCAGACTCAAGGTCTGGGAAACTACGTGAAACGATCCGCAGGGTGACGGCTGGTCAGCTGAAATACATAGGGTGATTTTCGCATTCAGCCGTCACCCGTCACTTTGGGTGACAGCTGAGGAAGAGTTTTCTCCCATATCCATTCAGCCGTCACTGCCGTCACCTGCCGTCACCCCGTCGCCAAAACACACTTCAACGTCATATATCATACAATCTCCCTTCCTTGTCAAAATGTAGTATAGATAGCGGAAGTTTTTCGTCTTCTCAACATCAAGAACCTGCGACGTTTTGACCGGAGTTTTTATAACAAAACCGTTTTCTGTCTATAATGTAAGTTCGGGAAAGCTATCGACTTTCGGCGTATCATCTTCGTCCCCGTCGTCTCTATGATGGATCAGTGCGCCGGCGGCAAGACCGACTGCTGCGCCGAGCGCCGAACCGTTTTGGATGGCTTCTCTGCGCTTGCGCTGCTCTTCCGTTTCGTCGGGGTCGGCTAAAAGGGAGCCGGAACCAAGCCCAAGCCCGCCAAGACGCTGTAAACCAGAACGCCCATCACCCCGAGGAACAGCAGCGCCGAGTTGACGATCAGAAGGATTCTGACCCCGCGCATGACGCTTTCGATGCTGTCGCAGGCTTTCTCGCTCGCGCTCCCAACCCGTGAGGAAAGGTTGTTCGCCGCCTTCTCCATCCGCTCGATCGCCTCGTCCGATGCTTTTCGGATCGTCGCCGTCTGCTCGCTTGTGACCTTCTCCATCGTTTCTCTTGCGTCGCGGATCGCTCTTTCCGCCGACCATTCCGAACTGTCCAGCGCCTGCATATCCCGCAGAAGCCGCGACAGCTTCTTCCATTCCTCCGCTGTAATCTGTACCATCAGCGGCGGCGGCTCCTGCGGCGTCATATTCTTCGCCTTCAGTTCGTCCATAATGCTTCTCCCGGATTCTGAACTCACGTTCCATCATCTCCTTTTCGTATTTGCGTTCGTGCAGGCGAAAGTCGCGCACGCGCAGGTCTTTTCCGTCTTCGCCGTATTTGATATAGGTGATATACTTGCGGTCTTTTGTCCACGTCACGCCGTACCCGCGCTTCTTCATCTCCGCAAAGAACTCCCGCCGCGTGTGCGCCAGCGCCATGCAAGCGTCGATGTCCGCGCACAGCCGGATCTTCCAACTGCTGCCGGAGAGCGCCGCGCGGTACTCTCTCGGACGCAGGTTCGTGCTTTTCTCTTTGGGATCGTAGGGCGGCAGAACCGACAGTCCCTGCTCGGCGCAAAGCCGGTCACTCTCCGCCCGCAGCGTCCCCAAGAAGAATTTGTTGGCGTGGAGTTTGCGTCCGTCGTTCAGGTCGTAGGCGTTGACGACGAAATGATTGTGCAGATGGTCGCGGTCGATGTGCGTGGCGACCAGCACTTCGCGCTCTCCGAAGACCTTTGCAAGCTCCAAGCCGATCGCGTGAACCTGCTCGGGTGAAACCTTTTCATCGGGCGAGAAGGACTGAACGTAGTGATAGAACCGCGCGCCCGTCTTGTGACAAAAGACGTTTTGCGTGGCGAGAAACGAGTCGTTTGCCATCTCAGGCATACAGTTGACGCCCGAAACGAAGACGGTTTTCTCGTCGAGATGCGTTTTGTCCGTGCAGTAGCAGTAGTCGATGACGCCCCTCTGGGCGCTTGGCGTCTGCTTCTGCTCCCGAATATTCTCAACGACCGCCATCATTCCCTCCGAGCAATTCAAGGACTTTCTTGTAGCACGCGAGCGCCTCATCAAGGTAGACGACTTTGATCTTCCCCTGGTGAGCCAGCCGTACAAGTTGGTTGAGGTTGTTGCCCTCGCGCCGCAATTCCACGTTCAACGCGCGCAGATCCTCGTTGACAATCACCTTTCCGTGCAGGCACATATCGAGAACGAACTGCCGCAGGGAGGGCGACGCCGCCTCGAGCATCCGCTTTCCGATCGCCATTTTCTCGTCGTGCGTCAGACGAATCGTGATCGTTTCATTCTGTGTTCTTGCCAATGCTTCCTCCATGTTTTCACGTTTTGACTTGTGATTATCTATAGTACCGCCGTTTGCGACGGTGAGTATTTGTTTTATAAAGACAGCCAAGCAAAAAGAACAAATGTTTGCCAATGCACGAGCAATTATAGCAGAACATCTGTTCTTTGTCAAGAGGTATTATTACTTTTTTTCAAAGAATTTTGAAAGCGGTTCATTGGGGCGTCGTTGTCTTAGCAAGCACTGGATTTGTCTGTACAAATCCGGCGGCGTCGCTTTGGCAAGCAACGACTTTGGACTTTCACGTCCAAAGTCCGGCTCTGCAAGCATCGCGTTTGGGCGCCCAAATGCAATGCGCCTTCGCCGCCGTCTGTCAGGGACTGCCCTGAAACCCGGTGAGGCAAACGCTTGATAATCTGAAAGAGAATTCCTATTCGCTGTTAACAATTCTTTGAAAATCGAGTAGATTTACGCCCAAAACGCCGCCGTTCGATTTTTAAGCGGGTTAAAGGAATAATAGCACATCGTCCCGCAACAGCGGACTGAGCGTACGGTAAATCACCGAAAAATGGGGCTTTTCAGCCGTTCGGTCTCAGTTTCTTAACGATAGCATTTTTCGCTCTATGATAGCATTATGATAGCACTTTTTAAGCAACAAGAGTTCCCTTTATTATTCTCAAAGATGGCAGAAATTTAGAATCACAAAATCAAAATAAAAAAGTAAAAAAAATAAAAAAACTATTGACAAATCGCAGGCAATGTGTTATCATCATATTAGAAAAATAAATTGACTCAAAGGAGGCGATTGTTATGATGAAAAAGAATATGGTTCGGATGTCATATATTTCGCCTACTTTATTTGATTAGGTGTTTTAATATTATCAATTGGTGAGCACATCCGAACAGGGTGTGTTTTTTGTTACTACTAATTATACGCACCCTTAGTCGGTGCGTTTTCTTTTTGCATTCATAATAATTGTGTCGTTGGTATCATGAGCAGGGTGGGATTAATTGGGAGCAATTCCGTCGAGTTTATCGATAAACTATTAAGCATTTGGAACAATAATGACAGCGCGGTTTTAATAGATTATGATACACCGGCGAAGGCTGCGGCAGATATGCTTTCAGAAGTTGGTGCAGACTTCTGTTACTATCTTGACAACAAAATGATTGATAAGGTGTCATCAATTGATCTTGCTTTTTTTGATTCAAGTGATCTAAATGATAAACTTAACAATTCATGGTCACTAATCTATTCCACCAAACTTATGGTCACGTTCGTTTTTGATATGTTTCAAAAAGCGATTAGACTTATTATCTCATTATCTCTTATGGCAAAACACCATTTCAATTTGATAATCCATATCACGGATGGCAGCGGTGATTTCGGGCTGTTTAGCTACCAGCTTCTTGTTGCAACCGTCAAAGTCAAGATTGATAACCCTCTTGATTCCAGAGATAAAAGTGTTCACCTCTTCTTGCGATACACTTCCATTGCCGTCTTTGCGCCATTTGCTTTGCACAAGAATTAACTTTTTCTGCACAGCATCGTTATAGACAGCATCAATGCCAATATCGTGGTATCCATCTGTTATGGTTTTAGCAGCGGAGTCAAAGTCGATACCGCACTGCATTACTATTGCTAAAGCCGCTATTGCACGTGTATACCATCTCGAGTGGCTGATCAAAGAAGAGCCGTCCGCTGACGGTGAATCCGCAGGCAATGCCTCCGTAGGAGGCGTAAATCAGGCAGAGAATCAGAGTCATGAGCCGCAGCAGACTCCGCCGAACAAGCCGAAAGACAAAAATAACGGCGGCGGTACTGCATTGCAATCTGTCCCTCCGAGCCGAAAAAAAACGCAAAGTAAGCCACAGCAGCAGGAGGTAAAATCCGATGGGCAGGCTTGATTTTTTATACCGCATGGATCTGCCGCACCGCGCGGTAGCTGTATATATCTATCTCTTAGACAGGGCGAACAAGGACGGTCAGTGTTGGCCTGCAATCCCGACTATAGCGTCAAAACTAAAGCTGTCCCAGTCTACCGTCCGCCGAGCCTTGCGGGATCTTCGTAAAGCCGGACTGCTTGAAACCGAGCAGCGATACCGCACAAAAGGCGGTAAAAGCAGTTTGCTTTACAAACTACAAAGGCAGTGACAGAGTAAAAAATACACCTGTCACCAAGGGGCAACTGCGGCCTTTTGGTGACAGGTGGTACCTTTCATTATGCCGGGTGCAGTGAACTACCCCACTGTAAGAAGATACCAGCAGAGAAAGAGAATTCACAAAAATTGAACAATGCAAATTTATGTCTAAAAAACCTAAAATATTATGAATACCTATTGAATTTTTCTATAATATGTGGTATAATTTGGATGATAAATTTTACAATTTTCGATTCCTGAACGAATTCAGCAGGTTGTGTATTCCGGTCAAAGAGCGGACTGGCGAGAGGCGGTACCGGATACAGTCAACTTGTAAAAAATAAGAACATCAAAGGAGAAAACTGTATGAAAAGCAAATCCATATCAACATTCAGCAAGTTTCTTTCTGTATTTCTGTCGGTCCTGATCGTCGCCTATACCGTCCCTGTTTCGGTTTATGCAGACTTGATCGACGAAATCCGAGAGATGACTGCCGGCACCTCGGAATCTTCCGATAACTCCGGCGGCGACTTGGTTGTTGACCCTTACGAACTGGTCGAGCTCCGGGAGGAAAATGTCAAGCATTTCCGGGGCGAGGATGGACTGTCGGTTGCCGTACAGTACGATGTTCCTGTACATACAAAGGATTCCGCCGGCAGGTGGCAGGACATCGACAATACGCTTTCCTCTGCCGGAAGTGAATATGCTACAAGCAATGCCCGGATCAAATTCGCCAAGAAGATCACCGGCAATGAGGTGCTGTTCACCCTCCACGATGGAAACCGCAAGCTGACGCTGAGCCTCGACGGCGCAATCAAAAAGACGACCGGCAAGGCAATCAATCCCCATACTGACTTTGATGAAAGCGCAACAACACTTCAAAAGATGATGACGCTCGACCGGCTGTCCTCCGAGATCACCTACGCCGGAATTCTCGACGGCGTCGATCTGCAATATGTTGCCGAGTCGGTGCATGTCAAGGAAAACATCATCGTAAAGAAGCTGAAAGACTCCTACAGCTACACTTTTACGCTGAAGCTGAACAATCTGACCGCCGAACTGTGTGAGGACGGTTCGGTTGAAATTCTCGACTCCGACACCTCCGCGGTAATCTATACGATTCCGGCAGGATACATGTTCGACGCTGCCGGGGAGTTTTCCGACGCGGTTTCGTATACTCTTGTCCCAAACGGAAAGAACTCGTATGCCTTTACGGTCACTGCCGACGCCGGGTGGATCAATGCCCCCGACCGTGTTTTCCCTGTGACCGTCGACCCCACCGTGATGACCAAGTCCGAATCCGACGACACTACCGATACTTATGTAGACGAAAGCACACCGAACGGTTATTATAATAACAAAACTTTTGTTGCAGTCGGCAGTTATACAGGAGCCGGACATGATTTCATCAGCTATTGGAACGGTCCGATGCCCGAAATTCCGGCAGGAGCCTATGTCAGCAAGGTCACACCGAACTATTACTGCCAGAACTACCGGCAGAATGATGCAAACGATCCAAACCTGTACATCGAGGCCTATCCCGTTACATCTTCCTGGACGGGAAAAATTACATGGAATCAGTATGTCAACAAGACCCACGGCACCCTTTCAGGAACTCCGGTCGACTATGTGAAGCTTACCCCCGAAAACGGTACCGGAACGACCTTCTCGTGGAACATTACCGATATCGCTAAGAAATGGTATGACGGAACAGCCGAGAAATACGGTATTGCCCTAAAGCAGAACGGCAGTGCCAAGAACAGTGCGCTGCTCACTTCTTCGGACGGAGCGTCCTGTAACCATCCTTCGGTCTGCGTAACCTACAAAAACACATTCGGGCTGGAGTCCTATTGGAGTACGCTCTCCCAGAGTGCAGGCATTGCGGGATCCGGCTATGTGAACCCTGCGACAGGAAATCTGACAATCACCAAGGGACTGCTGTCCACCACCGACAGCCTGATGCCCTATACCCCGAATCTGATCTATAACTCCGCTCTTTCAGGCAAGGACTACGAGTATCCGAATGTGCAGATCTCCTACTGGGGTGATTATATGCCCCTCGGCTTCAAGCTGAACATCCAGGAGACGATCATCAAGAAGAATTATACCGATCCGGAAAATAATACAGTAGCTTATTACATCTGGGCGGACAGTGACGGAACCGAGCACAGCTTCCTTCCTGTCGAGGGAAAGTCGAACGAATACCGGGATGAAGACGGACTTCAGCTGGTTCTGAACACTGCAAATGACTCCGCACTGACCATCACCGACGACAGTAAGACGGTCAAAACCTTCGGAAAGCTGTCGGGCACGCCCGATTCGACCGTTCTCGGCGGCTGGTATCTCACCTCAATTGCCGACAAAAACGGGAACACCGTCTCCTTCACCTTCGACAGCGGCAAGCGTCCGACAAAGGTGAGTCTGACGCCGAACGGCAGCAGCAGGATCGATTTTCTCACCATCGTCTACAACTCGTCCTATATGCCCTCGATGATCCGCAACGACAGTACCAAAGAGGCGATCATCTTCCGCTATTCGGCGACGCCTACCGGATCGATCACTACTTCGGGGACGAAGTATCTGCGGCAGATCGACTACGCCCACGGAAATTCGGGCGTGACAGCCGCAAATTGGACGAATTTCTATAACAATGCCTCCTCGAAGACCAACATCACCCTTGATGCGACCGCCTCCTACAGCTACGATGCCGAAGGACGGATCGCCGTAGCAAAGGATCAGCTGTCGGGCTATGAGGTGCGGTATACCTACTCCTCCGCCGGGAAAGTGACTGCCATTGAGGAGTACGCAGGTAGCACGGCCGGACAGAAGATCGGCATTACCTACTACAGCGGCTATACCGAGATTCGAAACAGCGGTTCGGATGATGTATACGGTAACAGCGATGATCTGATCAGCTGCTATGCCTTTGATGAAAACGGCCGAAGCGTGAGCATTTATTCCACTGACGCTTCCCATACACAGATTTACGGTGCCACAGCAGGCGAATACGAATCGTAAGACCGGATCAAGAACAATATCAAGAGTTCGACCGCAGTCGGCGGCAGTGCCACGAATTATCTGCTCAACGGCGGATTTGAATCGCTGGATTCTGACGGAAACGCCCTGTACTGGACGAAATCCTCATCGAGAGTTGAGTACGGAAGAACGCTTGACGAAGCGTGCGGTACCTATGAAGCGGTCTTTTTGGTTGCCTCGGGAAATACCGATACAATCCGGCAGTATACAAAGCTTTCAAAGGGAACATACACTCTTTCGATGAATGTCAATACCTTTGACTGCAAAAATGTCAGAATGTCTGTCATTGTACAGTCTCTTTCTGATTCTTCTCATATTTACAGCGAAGACGTTCCCGTAAATGAGTATTATGCTTCCGGACAAACCGCATTCTTCAGCACATCTTTTGAGGTTGCCGGAGCAAGCGAAGCTTTTGAAATCATCGTCAAGGTCGTCGGAGGCAGTATCGCTTCCGGACAAGAGGCTTCTGTTTCGGTAGACAATCTGATGCTTGAAAAGAACATCGGGAACAGCGCTTACAGCCTGGTACAGATGGGCAACTTTGAGAATTTCTCTGTCGATTCCTCCGGAACCTATCTTAATTATTCGAAGAATTTCTGGACAAATGCTTCCGGAAGCTATGCCGTGCGTAATGTGGGAGCTCCTTTCGGACTGTCTGCCTATCTAACTGCGTCGCTGACCGGGGAACGGTATATGAAGCAGACGCTTTATCAGGCACCCTCCAGCTTGATGGCAGCCTATGACAATCACAATTATTACGGAGAATCTGCCAAGACCTATATCGTATCCGGCTTCGGCAGAGGTACGGGACAGGTTGCCAATCCCGATGCCGCTTTCCGGATCAGGGTCGATGTGACCTATTATATGGGAAGCGGAAAAGACGATATCGTTGTCCCCTTCTATTTCGACTTTCAGACCGGCTGCAAAGACTGGCAATTTGTCTGCGGAAATGTGGAAACCGCCGACAATTACATGGTGCGTTCCATCGTCCTGTACTGTGAGTATTCCTACCAGCCTATCGGATATGCCCTGTTTGACGAGATCGCCTTCACCGAGAGCACCGATGAAAGCGTTGTAAAATACGAATATTACGGCAAAGAAATAGCGGGAGATCAAAGGCCTGCGAACAGTGCGCTTGACGGACTGCTCCGCTTAAAGAAAAGCGGCTATTACACCGAAATCTATGAGTACGACAACGACCGCAGGCTGACAAGGGTTGCCAATAACCGGGGAGAAATTCACGATTACAGCTATGCTGCGAACAGCGATAATATCGCAAATGAGATTTATTACAAGTTCAGACAAGGCAATAATGGTCCACGAATTTATCCCTATCTGACTTCGAACCCTGATGAGTTGATCACCAAAGTGCCGCAAACCAAGACCTCCTATACCTACAACGCATACGGTCAGGCACAAACGGTAAAAACCTATGAGGCGGAGTACAACAGTTCCGGCAATGTGACTCTCAAAAGCGGGACGAAAAACATCTATTCCCACAAGCAGTACAATGTGACATCGGGCTCGAAATATTTCGGTGCGCTGCTTCAGGAAATTGACGGTCTGGGCAGGAGCACACAGTACTATTACGACGCCAACAGCGGCAGACTGCTTGCCTGTATCAGTATTAATGAAAAAAGCGGAACCTGCTATTCCTACGATGCCCTCGGAAATATCCGGTCGGTGCTTCCGGCAAAATACAGTTCGGCTGCCGCCTATTCTCCGGTGTCCGGCAAGGAGTCGGTGAACTATACCTACAACGAGAGCAATCTCTTAGAGAGCATCACCACCGGCAGTACCACCTATAATTTCACCTACAATGTCTTCGGGAATGCCGATACGGTATCGGTGGGCGAAGCGGAGCTGGCAAGCTATGAGTACAACGCCCATAACGGAAAGCTGAACAAAGTCCATTACGGCAACGGATTTTCGGTACGCTATGTCTACGATAAGCTTGACAATGTGAAGGAAGTGTGGTATAAGGAAGGTAGCAACAGCGAGGTCAAAGCGTATGCCTATTCCTACACGGCACAGGGACAGCTGTATCGCTTTGAGAATCTTCTTTCCGGCAAGAATACCGTCTACAAATACGATACCGCAGGCAAGCTGATCGCTTTCATCGAGTATGACGGCGATGAAATGGTGAATGAGTTCTCCTCCTCTATGTATTACAACGACGAAGGAAAACTCCAAATGGTCTGGTATTCGCTGGATTATTCCTTTGCTTCCGGCACAGCCGATCATAGCCCGAATTATTTTTACAGCTACAATCCCGACGGAAGTCTGAAGAATACAGAGGTAGATGCGGTGACCGCCACGGGCAATATACGGTATATCTATGATACCTACAACCGTCTGACGGGCAAGACAAGCGACTTCTATCTGACTGCCGATTCTACCAAGCGCTTTACCAATACGGTAGGCTATACCTTCAGTTCGAGCGGAAGCTACACCTCGGCGCAGGTGGCTTCCTATACCAGTAAGGTCGGCAGCAACGACGAACTGAAATATACCTATACCTATGACGGGAACGGCAACATCACCAAAATCACCACCACTGCAGGGGATGAGATTCGCTACAAATATGACGATCTGGGGCAGCTGATCCGGGAGGATAACTCGGTTCGGAATCAGACCTATGTCTACACCTACGACAACGCGGGAAATATCCTCTCGAAGAAGACCTACGCCCTGACGGCGGCAGGGTCGACACCGACCTCGCCCACGAGCACCAATACCTACAGCTACGGAAACGCCAACTGGGGCGATCTGCTGACCTCGTTCAACGGGAATGCAATCACCTACGACGCCATCGGCAACCCGCTGAGCTATAATAACGGCACATCCTATACCTACAACTTCACCTGGGAAAACGGGCGCCGACTCGCAAGTGCGACCTACGGCTCGAACACCATTACCTACACCTACAATGACGAGGGAATCCGGACGAGTAAGAATGTCAGCGGAATCGAACACATCTACCATCTGGACGGTAGCCGGATCATTGCCGAGGAGTGGGGCAACAGCCTGTGCATCTATCTCTACGATGCCGACGGACGCCCGGTCGGGATGCAGTACCGTGCAAAAGGTATGGCAGAGGGTGAGTTTTACACCTTCTGGTTTGAGAAGAACCTGCAGGGCGACATCATCGCCGTCTATAACGACAGCGGAGTCAAGACCCTTTCCTACAGCTACGATGCCTGGGGCAATGCGACCGTCACCCGCCACAACGCGACCGGAAAGAACGGCTACGCAACCTACAATCCCTTCCGGTACCGGGGCTACTATTACGATACCGAGACGGGGTTCTATTACCTCCAGTCGAGATACTACGATCCGAATACGGGAAGATTTGTCAATGCCGATACCAGCAGCGCGCTGACGGCATCCCCGCTTTCGCTTACCGACAAGAATCTGTTCTCGTACTGCGATAATAACCCGGTGGCGCGTTCCGATTACGACGGCGAGTTCTGGCACATCGTGATCGGTGCAGTGGTCGGAGCGATCGGCGGTGCAGTTTCCAGTGTGGTATCTCAGGCACTCAGCGGAGAGGAGATCAACTGGAAGGCAGTGGGAATCTCCGCAGCATCGGGAGCAGTCAGCGGAGCGGTTACGGCAGCTTTCCCCTGCATGTCACCGGTGCTGACCGGCGTGGTGCAGGGTGGCATCAGCGCCGCCACCTATGCAGCAACCGAAAAGATCGCGTACGGCAGAGATCCGTCCTTGAAGGATGTAATCGAAGTCGGTGTGACCAGCGGTGTGATGGCGGGCGGAATGCAGTATGTCGGACAGGAGTTGGGCTTTGTTCAGTGCTTCATCGCCGGTACATTGGTTTCTACTAAGGCAGGGCTTGTGCCGATCGAGGAGATTCAGCCGGGTGACTTGGTCTGGGCATCCGATCCCGAGACAGGAGAGACTGCACTCAAGGAAGTCGTACAGCTGTTCCGCAATGAAACTGAGGAATGGATTCATGTGACGGTTGATGATGAGGAAATCACCTGCACACCGAATCACCCCTTCTACTCTCCGGTTAAGGGCTGGACGAGTGCCTGTGATCTTCGTGCCGGAGACATCCTTGTCACCGTCAATGGCGAGTATGTTGTCGTTGAGAAAGTTCAGCATGAATTGCTGGAAAATCCGGAGACAACTTACAACTTCGAGGTTGAGGGATTCCATACTTATTATGTCGGTGACACGGAAGTGTTGGTGCATAATAAGTGTAAAAATGATTATCAAACTAAAAATACTACTCAAAAAAGTGCCCAATTTGGTAGTGAACGCGAGGCTCGAAATTTGGCGAGAACCAAGGTTGGGCATAATCCCGTTAATGTTGGCGATGGAAAGTTACGGAGTTCGGACGGGACATGGCAATATCGTGCGAAACCTGGTGATATTCTTCAAAGGCATATTCATCTTGAAAAACTGAATCCAATGACAGGAGAAGTTATAATAAATTGGCATTTGAGATGGTGAGGAGGAGCACAATGTTAACATACAATGCGAGAATTGAATACTGTCTCGATGTTGCAAGTATAGCTGGCATCATCATAGATGTTTCCTGTAATATTGAGCACTTTGCTATTCTGCTAGATGCACTCGAATTACAATACATAAAAAAAATTAATATCAAAGACGACAGTAGCAATGAAGAAATAATACTTACGATCGGGAAGAATGCAGAATTTGTGGTTGATTCACACGAATTGAAAATAAACATTGATCAAATAATGCTAATTAAAAAAATGATCTTTGATGTTGCTATTGGCAATTCATTTCCGGGATACCATTTGGATTTTGAAATACCATCCGAAAATGGAACAATTAATGTTTGCATAATTATATCATAAATTTATTTAGATATTATTATACTCTGGCTATCTCCAAAATGAAACTCAACCGAATACTGTTCAGGAACGAGACAAGCGAATGGGTTCATGTAACAACAAACGGCGAGGAAATCGTTTGTACACCGAATCATCCCTTCTATTCGCCTGTCAAGGGCTGGACAAATGCCTGCAATCCTCCATAAAACTACGACAGCTTTGAAAACACCTCTGGAAGCTGATTTCTTACGATTGAAGCTCCGGAGGCGTTTTCAGTTCCCCCGATTGCATTTTCAGAAAGGAGGGCGACATGACAACAAAACAAATGAAGTTGTTCCTGCTGTCTGTCTCGTCTGCCTGCATTCTGGGCAACGGCATCCTGCAAACCATTAACACAGAAAAGAGCGGTTCGGAAAACACAAACTCTGAACCTTCTATTCAAGCGCATTACCAAATTCATCCCTGAGTCAATCAAGGGTGGATTTGGTATTTTTTATTCCATTTTACTTTGTGCCCCATGCATTGAGGCATATTTTTTATCCCATGGCAAGGGCTGCCGAAGTCCCCCGATCAATCGTTTTGAAAAAAACAAAACAATTGATTGGAGGAATAACAGGTGAAGCATACACCAAAGAAAGTATTTATTTTAGAAGGAAACAACTATTAAGAAATAACATATGAGGAACTCTGCCGTCTTACAGAGAGTGAAAACGCTTTATATGCGGACAAACACTTTCTTCCTCTGCACGGGATGCTGATGGAGGTAACCAAAAAAGATTACGATGACTTCTACAAAGCAGAAAACCGCCGGAAGTATTTGGATATTAAAGTGTTGCGGAGCTAAAACCATGATAACTTTAAACTTCTGTTTTAGCAAATTAAGTTGTGCCACTATTATTTTTGGAAAATAAGTTGAAACGAGATTAAATATACCTTTGCCTGCCAATTTGAAATAGTCTTCGTAATTGGCCACGATCAAGACACTCTTTTTATTGGTTTGGACAGCCAAATTGTATGAATACAAATGGTGTGAGCGTTCAAATGACTTGGAGTTCGGGTATTTATATAACTGTTGTTTGTCTGTTATGAAAAAATCAAAGCACGCTACTTTACCATTTTCATCAATGGTAGGAATGATAATACTATTCCGCATCTTGTCACAGTAATTGCCCCGGGATGATTTTAATACCAACTTGGCAATCTCTAATTGTGATAATGTGTGTTCCTTTTCTTTTGTCATATAATTGATGAAAGTATTGAAGGAGTTATCATGAAAACCGATCCCCAACTGAATGATTGTCTTGCCGAATATTCCCCACGAATGCAAAATGTCAATTGCAGATTTTGCTTTGGGATTGCTCTTTAGTTGTTGGTGATAATACATTGCCGCGTCCCGCATAAGTTCGGAGAGGCATTCTGCTTTGTCTGCATCTAAGTCGATTTCTGCAACAGAAGCCAATTCTTGTATTGCAGATTTATAATCCAACTCTTTGGTTTTCATAAGAAATGTTATAATCTTTCATGAAGTGATTGAGTCCTTTCTGTTGGATGGTTTGTGGTGATTCTATTTTAACAGAACTCAATCACTTTTTCTATACCTTTTTGCTTTTTTCTGTCTCACATCTATTGTAACACTACAAAGATTTTTTATATATCTCCTATAAAGCTATTGACAGTGTTCATTGTTTGTGGTAAAATATGTATGAAATAGAATTATTAACACATGCATTTAATATTATGAAATAGAGAGAAGGGTTGTGTATATGCAGCACTCAGATTCATGGTAAGCCGTTGAGGGGGACTCAAGGAGCCTATAAGCAAAAGTGGGGATGCGCTGTAATCTTTTGGCTCAGGAGGCGTTGTTGCAACAACGCAGGGGCAAGAGCGGACTTCTATACAAGCGGGAAGGATGCAGCGAAAAGGCCGAGAATGACAGCTCCATGATCTGCCTGGGCTTTCCGAATCAGAATAGGCAACGGCTCCGGATAAACACCCCGGTAACGGTATAGATCGGCACGGAAACTCGGCTACGCCAGCCCTACACCAAAACAAATGCATCGACTATACTGAAATAATGGGGCCCTTTCAGAATGAGAACAGTACGTCCGTGACCATCAACAACAAACATCCGTACATACTTTTGATGGGGGTGAATTTCGGTGAAAACGGAAACAAATATTGCACCGGTTTCCAAGGGTAACACAAATAGCAGAAGGTTTCGGCATGAAACGGCTTTTGGAGTTTGTATGTTGAGGAACTGCTGTTCAAAGCGGTTCCCGGTTCTGGTTTTGTACTGAACGCATCGGAGGCGAGCAACTGTTCTGCAAAATTGTTGTTGGTATTGAAAAGTATGAAAATACCGAACAGAAAATTATGTCTTATAGTGAAAGGAGAATATTATGTACTCTTATAAAAAAATTTCCGTCATATGTGCATCACTCTTGCTGTTAATTCTGATTTTCTCAGGGTGTCAGAATTCAAATTCCACAAATTCGGTAACACCGACGGTAACGCCCGCAGAGAGAGGAACTCCGCAAACATCTGCCGAGACCCCGACAACGCCCACCACCGGGACCTTCAATTATTCTCCCGCTTTTATTTCCTTTGAAAGTCTGGAGACGATGGGAAATGCCATGAAGGGCTATGAGCTGAATGATGTGGTGAAAAACGATCCCCGCTTTACCGAGGAAGAGAAGGCCGCAATTGAGCATATACAAGAGACTAAGGGACACAATAATTTCTATTTTGATGTTCCGGATATCAAAGACAAGGCGTTCACGCTGAGCAAGGAAGTACGCTTGATTTACTCCTCAGATATTGAGAAGGGGAAGGGCGTTCAGAGCTGGTGTGGTTGCGGCGTGGGCTTTACCATTACTGACGGGACCTATAACTATGATTTCGATATATACGGAGTGCTTGTTTATGACCAAAATCCTGAGTATACCTCCACAATCCAAGGAACAACGGTATCTGACACAGAAGAAGCACTCGTTCTTCTGTTGGGGTCAAACAATACAGCCAGGGTTTACGATGTGTATCTGGATAAGCGGTGCGTTCACATCCGGTTGGTGTCCAACGCACCGACCGAGCAGGTGCTTTCATTGGTAAATGCCGTCCAACTGGATACCTATGAATATGATAAAATAGTCTGATCGTTCACCAAGAAGATCAACAGCAATATGCAGGGTGTTCTGTGAGAGGACCTGCAACAGCAGAAAATACTTTACAATGAAAAGCCGCCCAAGGAGAAAATCCTTGGGCGGCTTTTGAAATGTTCTTTTTATTTTTTTAAAAAAGATATTGACAGCGTTATATATTTGTGGTAAAATAAGATTGATAAAATAGTAAATGGAGGAAAATTTATGGCATTAGATAAATTAAAAACTATATTTGGGGGAGACGAGGAAGAAGAGTTTGTTGAAACACCAGTAGAAGAAGAATTTTATTCTACGACTCGCAGCTCTTATCAAACAGATAATGGTGTTGCTGGTTCAAAAATGATTTTGTTAGAGCCACGTGCTTATTCAGAATCTCAACAAATTGCTGATTATTTGAAAGAACGTAATGCAGTGGTTGTAAACTTAAAAAGAGTGACGCCTGATCAAGCAAAGCGAATAGTGGATTTTTTAAGTGGAACATTATACGCTATTGGGGGAGATTTACAAAAACTAGGTGGTGGCATTTTCTTATGTACACCAAATAATGTTAATGTTGAAGGGAAAATTAGTGATGACGCCCAACCAAGTAAGT
>ERZ779889.1755-NODE-1755-length-20246-cov-8.719727_pt1 | contig 20246 bp, 15 predicted proteins | sample MGYA00511030_ERZ779889 | MGnify/ENA primary metagenome ERZ779889 (study PRJEB29588, sample SAMEA2160616) | human gut metagenome | biome: human gut; feature: human-associated habitat; material: faeces | place: Denmark | collected 2008/2010 ...
GTAGAATCAAGTGCCGGGTGGCGGCACCTGATTTTCAGCCAACCTTGAGTCGTTACAGGTAGAATCAAGTGCTCATTTTGATCACCTGATTTTTACGGAGTGGGCGCGACGCGTAACAGATAAAACCGAAGTTCTCAAAATGATAACGCCGGTGGCTTCGTTGCAGATGAAATCAAGTTATCATTTTGACAACCTGATTTTGATACGGCTACAATCAAGTTCCCAAAGTGGGAACTTGATTCGGCAGGAGTTACAAATCAAGTTACGGAAAGCGTAACCTGATTTCAGATGACAGCCCAAATTCCCACTTTGGGGATTTGGGAGTGAGCGATTAAGAGTTACGGTATTTTGGCACTTCCCAGAATGGGAAGTGCCACTTTACTAAATAAAAGTAGCACCGATAAGGAACTTGACAAACTTTGTCAAGTTCCTAAAAGAGAAGTGTGTGCGATTGTTTTACGCTGGCGGTAGCCTTTCTGCCGACAGGCATTGCTGCAATATCTGGCATCTGCCCGAATCGGTAAGAACTGCTCCCCGCAGCAAGCGCAGGTGTACATTCCGCGTTCGGCACGCTTTTTAAGGCTTTTCCGTAGATTCAGCATCTTGTGACCGCAGGTCTGGAAGCTGCAATATTTGCGGTTTCGGGTCTGGGTGTAGAGGACCTTGCGGCAGTATTCACACTGGATTCTGCGCACGCTGGGGTCACCATCAATGAAATATTCCATCAGAATATCCTGATTTTCACGTTCCCATTGTTCTGTTGTCATAGGCATCCTCCTTTGGCTGTTACGGGTGTGTGGTGGATAATGAAAAGCATTATTGACCCCAAATGTTACGGATATATGGTGATTACCAAAATGGCAATCACCACTTTCACACAATAAAGCGTTACGATTGTTTGGTTGGTGATCAAAATGATCACCAACCAAAATCTGTGCGTTATGGCTGGGTGGTAAGTGAACATTTTGTCCATTTACCACTTCCAACAGATAAGACTGGAAACGTGGTGAGTTACGGTTTTCGTAACCCACCACAGAGCGACAGTGTTACGGTCATTTGGTAAGTACTGAAAAGCAGCACTTACCGGATTTCACCGTGGCTTGACAAAATGTCAAGTCGAGGTCAGCTGTAACACGGACAGAGTCAATGTGCTCAGTTTGAACACATTGAATTAGGCTGCGACAGGTTACCTCATGTAGACAAATTGTCCACATGAGGTGAGCCGTAACGCATAAGGTTTTTCTGGTGAATGACGCTTTGTGTCATTCACCACATCAACTGGCCATTTTGACCAGTTGATATTGGGTGTGCCGTTCTTCCTGCATGGATTTCCTACCCCCTCTCGGCGGTGTTTTCCGGCTCTCCCACTTGGGGGTCATCGCCGGGTATCCCATGCAGACGGTCTTTCGGTTGTCAAGGTACGGTGCTGGATTTTGCAATAAAAAATCGCCACATAACAACCTGAACCTGACCACTCCTTCCGGGATGGCCTTGGCTCGGGTTCGTTATGTAGCGATAAGAAAGTCAAAAACTTGCTCCGGCTCCTTCAGGAGCCGAGCTGGAACTCTAAGTAAATATGTTATATTAAATTGTTGAAATGGATTACCACAAAAATCGAGCCGTGTCAACGTGAACTTGTCGGGGCAAAGCCCCTCCATCTTGCTACGCAAGACCGTTCTGTCGCTTAAAAGCCCCACTGGGGCTTTCATTGCTGCGCTGCGCTTCGCAAACGCGAACTTTTGAAAATACGCCATTTTCGGCAGCTTGCAAGAAAACGCAAGGAAACCTTTGGTAAAAAGAGAGAGGGCTGGACGGTGTCAGCCCTCTTGACAAGGCCGAATCCCTGTTTTAGCCTTTCAGTCCGCTGGCAATCAGCTGCAAGTGCACGACCATCGGTTCATCATAGCCGTCCACCTTGGCGAAGGTGTTGAATTCTGACACCTTCAGGACGATAGTACGACCTTTTTCCATCTTGCCCATATCGAACTTGGGGGTCATATACATCCGATAGTTGAAGGCAATGGTGTCGCCCTCCACCACGCAGGTCTGGATGGGACCCATGTCCATGTCGAAGGCGTCCCGCTGGCTCTTCATGGAAGTGCGGTAGTCCTTATAGATCTGCGGTTCCGGGCCGATGGCATCAATAATGCAGGAATCAGCATACAAGCTGTCGGCGCACTTGAGCCAGCCCTCATAATCGGACTTCCAATTTGCCCACCAGCGATAGATGCGCTCCTTCATCACATTCTCGAAATCGCTGCACTCTGCCGCATTTTCCTGAATCTCCTTCAGAACATTCTCGTAGCCCTGCTGACGCTGTGTGAAATAGATGGTCTCGTTCATAGTAAGTACCTCCGATGTTGTAGTTTATTTCAAGTGCAGTCGCACCTGTTACCATTGGTTTTATCGGCTGAATGCTCCGGCACCGCTGGCAATGCAGCCGCCATCGCAGATAAGATCGGACCCGGTCAGGTAGCCTATGGCCGGATCGCTGACTGCCTCAAACAAGGCGGCAATCTCATCCGGCTTTCCAAGACGCTTGATTGCGTTGAATTTCAGATAGGTCTGTGCTTCGTCTTTTTCCAGCTCACCCATCGGCGTCTCAAAGTTGCCTGGTGTGATAGAAAGCACTCGCACGCCTTTTGCGCCAAACCGTGCGGCTTCGTGTCTGGCGTACCAGATCACAAAGTATTTGCTCACGGCATAGGCAAACCCGGCACGGTTCTTTTTAGGGATGAGATTTACTCGTGCCATCATCTTTTTCAGGAATATCTCCCGGTCCGTAGAAGCCAGAGGAAATGCCCGTTTGGGCATGATGAACGCTGGTGTAAGGTAGGCTGACATGGAAGAAGTGTCCACCAGACAGCCTCCTTCTGCCAGTATGGGATAAAAGGCATCGTGGATGTACACGGTTCCCAGCGCATTGCCACGCATAATCTTTTCAGCATCGCCCATGTGCGGACTCATGCCTGCAATATGGAGAACGATCTCTACACGACCCATCCACTGCGCAAAATGTGCCAGATTTCGGACGCTGTTCCAGTCGCTGATGTCGCATCGGCAGGAAAAGGCATGAATGCCCTCTTGCGCAAGTTCCGCGATTGCTTTTTCCAGCTTGGACGGGGTGCGTGCTGCCAGAACCAGAGTATAACCCTTTTTGCCCATCCGTCTGGCAGTGGCAAAACCAATACCGCTGCTGCCGCCCGTGATGACGCAGACTTTCTTTTGGCTCATACAAATTTCCCCTTACATCCGGACAGTGCCGATTTTCCCGGTCGTTTTCAGCCACGCAATTTCATCGTGCATGGTCTCACGGTAGCTGCGGGTATGATACCCCAGTTCCTGTGCCGCCTTGCTGGAATTGAAGTCGTTGTTGCGTGCAAGGTTATAGATGGAGAAGGTAGTCAGCAGCGGCTTTTTGCCGGTCTTTTTGGCTTTCTTTTCCAGAATGCCTGCCATAAAGCTGGCAACGCCACAAGGTAAAAACAGGCTGGGAGCTTTGCAGTTGGCTTCTTCTGCCACCAGTTTTGCAAAATCCCGGAAGCGGACTTCCTTGTTGCCCAGAATGTAGCACTCGCCTTTACGTCCTTTTTCAACGGCAGCAATGCAGCCTGCGGCTAAGTCACGCACATCGCAGAGATTGAAGGTCCCATCAATGCCCATCGGCATTTCGCCGTTGATGATCTTGATCATTGTACTGGTCGTTTCGCCAATGGCATAATCCTCTGGTCCCATGATGCCGGACGGATGGACGACGCAGGCGTTTAGTCCGCGTTTCTGAGCAGCATCCAGCACAGCCTGCGTTGCCAGTGCCTTGCTCTGGCTGTAACAGCCTACGACCTTTTCCGGGTCAAAGAGATTTGTCTCATGAATCGGGGTTCCTTTCGGAGATTCTGGAATGGCACCGGTGGAACTGACATAGATCAGCTTCCGGAAACCGGGTGTACTGTGGCAGCATTCGATGATATTTTTTGTGCCTTGCACGTTGACGTCCATGACCTTCGGATTGTAGTCCGGGTTGACGGTCACGATGGACGCACAGTGAATGACATACAGCTCGGTTCCTTCCGCGGCAGAGAAAAAGCGTCTGATTGCATCTGGATCGGTCAGGTCGCCTTCGCAGATCTCTGCTTCGGCAGGAACAAATTTCATGGCCTTGTCACCGGGCAGAACCAGCGCACGAACACGCTCTCCTTTGACGATCAGCTGGCGGCAGACTGTGCCGCCCAGAAATCCGGCTGCACCCGTTACAAGAAAAAGACGGTCAGAAACAGTGCTGTTTTTCATAGTTCTCGTTCCTCCAATGGATCAATGACGTTTCGTTGCTTTCAACGTCTCAGAGTTTACCAGACGAAGGTCAACATTGCGTCAACAAAGCTGTTGACCTTTTGTTTATCTTTCCGTGGTACAATGCAGGTGCTATAATAAGAAAAAAGGATGGAGGCCGTGTCCATGTTTAAAATTTTGATCGCAGAAGACGACCCCAGCACCAATTTACTGTTCTGTGCAATTTTGCGCCGTGCCGGGTATGAGCCTGTCAGTGCAGTGGACGGGGAAGATGCACTGCAAAAACTGGATGAACACCATATCGACCTGCTTTTGTGCGATATTATGATGCCGAAGCTGGATGGCTTTGAACTGACGAAGCGCATCCGCGAAACCGACCCGGTTTTCCCGATCCTGATGGTCACAGCAAAAACACTGCCGGAAGATAAGCACAGGGGCTTTCTGGTGGGAACGGACGATTACATTACGAAGCCTGTGGACAAGACGGAAATGCTACTGCGGGTCAAGGCCCTGCTGCGCCGTGCGCGCATCGTGGATGAGCGGCAGATCGTGATAGGCGATGTTGTTCTGGACTACGATACCCACTCGGTCCAAAGGGGGCACGAACGGCTGACCCTCGCGCCAAAGGAATTCAATCTGTTGTATAAACTGCTGGCGTACCCGGATCAGACCTTCACGCGGATGCAGTTGCTGGATGAGATCTGGGGGATGGATTCAGAAAGCGATGAACACACCGTCAATGTTCATATCAACCGTCTGCGCACCCGTTTTTACGGTTGGCCGGAGTTTGAGATCCAGACGGTGCGGGGGCTGGGCTACCGTGCTGTCAGAAAGGCGGGAAATGATGCTGAGTAAAGTAAAAAACTGGTGTTATACGATCAATCTGACCTTCCTGCTGACCATAAATCTGTTTCTGATCATTGCATTTGTGCTGGTAAGTACAGCCGCAGTGATCGGATTGGGTTCTGCACTGGGATGGTTGGACTGGATCCGTTTTGTTACACCTGCTAATATTGCAATCGTTGTGTATGTGGCTGCGATCCTGATCGGCATCAGTATGGTGGTAATGATCCGCATGGTGATCCTGAATCCAGTGCTTTCGATGGTGCGCGCAATGAAGCAGTTGGCTGCGGGTGATTTTACCGTGCGGATGAGCTGTAAAGGCTGGATGCGACCTCTGGAACTGAGAGAATTCGCGGTGGCATTCAATACGGCTGCTGAGGAACTGGATGGGACAGAAATTCTGCGAAAGGACTTCATCAACAATTTTTCCCATGAGTTTAAAACACCCATTACCTCTCTGGGTGGATTTGCGGATCTGCTGCTGGAAGATGAAGCGATGCCTGCGGAAGAGCGGCGGCAATATCTGCAAATCATCAGCAGCGAAAGCCACCGCCTTGCGGCTCTGGCCAACAGCATCTTGGCGCTGTCCCGTGTGGAAACACAGACGATCCTGACAGAGAACGAGCCGTTTCCGCTGGCGGAGCAGCTGCGGCAGAGCGCATTGATGGTGGAACAGAAATGGTCCGGAAAGAAAAAAATCGTCCTCACGGTCGAAACGCCGGAAGACGATTTTTGCATATTGAATGGAAATGAGGCAATGCTGAAAGAAGTCTGGGTCAATCTGCTGGACAATGCGTTCAAATTTTCGCCGGAGGGTGGAGCGGTCAGTCTGACCTTACAGAACAAGCCGGCTGCGGTAAAGGTTACGGTCACAGACCACGGCTCCGGTATGGATGAAGCTACCAAAGCACACATTTTTGACCAGTTCTATCAGGGCGACACCAGCCACAAGACAGAGGGAAATGGACTGGGCCTTGCCATGGCGCAGAAAATTGTAGCTCTGCACAAGGGAACGATTACGGTGGATACTGCTCCCGGACGAGGGACCACATTCACCGTGCAGTTGCCAAAGTGAGGATCAAAACGCTTGGCTGTTGTGGTCACAGCCAAGGGCAAGGGAGTGCTCTGTCTCTTCCCTCAACAGAAAGCGGGCATACAAACGCGAATTTTACGTTGAAAAATGCTTGTTGGGAACACCCAAACCCGTGAACTGCATCCGATGGATGCAGGCTGTGCGATGGTATGGTTTATGAAGGTCAGTCTAAAATCACAGCTTGTTTCAAAAGAGCGAACCGCAGTGTGTCATAAGGAAGGCCTCTGGTAGAACAGTTTATTCCAGCGCAGAGAGCTGCAGCCACACCGGCGGCCTGTCCCATTACTTGGCAACCGGGAACATTGCGGGTGGACATATGTGCTTTGATGTCTGCTGTGACGCATCGGCCTGCCATAAGAAGATTGTCGCAACCTTTTGGCAACAACATCCGATAGGGAAATCCGTAGAAACCTGGCTCGTGGATCTCACATTCAGGGTGCTTATAGCTCATCAGATCTTCAAAGCCAAACAATCCGATTTCATCTTCAAAGCGTGTTGCAGTGGTAACTTCATCAATGGAAAGCATATGATCACAAATTGTAATTTTACTCGCCCGGATACCAAGCTGAACCGAGGCCCAGTTGATATAGGCATTTTCAAATCCGGGAACGGTCCGTTTAAGAGCATTGGCAAATTGCATGATCTTGACGCGCATTTTCATTTCTGCAGTGCTATAATCGGCTGTTTTGGTTGCGTCACAATCAATTCCTTTGGAATTATTGATATATGGTGAACCCTACCTGCGTGGACAGCCTGAAGGATGCCATGGAAAAGGCCGGGCTGAACATGGTGGGTTAAATAAGATCATCTTCCCGGAGGGGGAGACCAAGTCCGCCGCATAACAACGCTATTTCCAAAAATCTTTTTCTTCTGTTTTCTCCTTCATGACAACTTCCCCGGAATCCTGACGCACAAAGATGAGTTTTGGGGAAGTTTTTTCTTTTTCACGTCTTGCAATTGAACTCAAAATATGGTATATACATTATACGAAACGATGCTTTGAATGAACGCTCCACCGTTCATTGATATAAAAAAGAGAGGTGCTTGCCATGACCGCTGTGATCTACGCCCGTTATTCCACTGACAGCCAGCGAGAAGAATCCATTGAGGGTCAGATCCGTGAATGTACGGCTTATGCAGAAAAGAATGGCATCACCATCGTCAAGCACTACATTGACCGTGCAATTTCTGCCAAGACGGACAACCGCCCGCAGTTCCAACAAATGATCAAAGACAGCGAACGTGGCATCTTTGATGTCATCATTGTCTGGAAGCTGGACCGCTTTGCCCGGAACCGCTACGACAGTGCCCGGTACAAGACTCAACTGAAGCGGAACGGCGTGAAACTGGTGTCGGCAACGGAAGTTATCTCGGCTGGCCCGGAGGGCATCATTCTGGAGTCAGTGCTGGAAGGCTATGCCGAGTATTATTCCGCTGACCTGTCCGAAAAGGTAGTACGCGGCATGACCGAAAACGCCCTCAAGGGTATTTATAATGGCGGCACGATTCCGTTCGGCTACATGATCGATGAGACCCGGCATTACCAGCCCGACCCGTTGTTGGCTCCGTATGTGGAGCAGACGTTCCAGAAGTATGCAGACGGCGCGACCATGACCGACCTGCGGGATTGGTTGAAGGCGCACAACATCAAAAATTCAATGGGCGGGGAGATGTCCTATAACACGATTCAGCGGATGCTGAGTAATCGCCGGTACATCGGCGAGTTGCGTTTGCGGGATGTGGTACAGCCCAATGCGATCCCGGCTCTTGTGTCAGAGGACTTGTTCAACAAGGTGCAGGAAAAGCTGGCGAAAAATAAAAAGGCCCCTGCCCGTCATAAGGCAGAGGAAAGCTATCTGCTCACCACCAAGCTGTACTGCGGTAAGTGCGGAGCGCTGATGTTTGGCGAAAGCGGTGTCAGCCACACCGGGAAAATGTATACCTACTATAAGTGTGCTGCTGCCAAGAAGAAAAAGACCTGCGATAAAAAGGCCGTGCGGAAACAGTGGCTGGAAGATCTAGTGGTCAACGAGACCATGAAGCTGGTGGAAGATGACGCTTCCATGAATGCCATCATTGCCAAAGTCATGGAATTGCAAAATCAGGAAAGCACGGATTTGCCCATCTATGAAAAGCAGTTGAAAGAAACGGAAGTCGGCATCACCAATATGCTGAATGCCATCCAGATGGGCATTCTGACCAGCTCTACCAAGGAACGGCTGGAAGCTCTGGAAGAGCAGCGAAAAGAACTGCAAGCCCGCATTGCAGAGGAACGGCTGGCAAAACCGAAGATGAAAGAAGAATTCGTCCGGTTCTGGCTGCTTCGCTTCCGCAAGATGGATATGACCCAGCCGGAGCAGCGGCAGGCACTGGTGGATACCTTCATCAATGCCATCTATCTCTACGATGATAAGGTTCTTATTACCTTTAACTATAAGGAAGGTACAGAAACGGTCGCTTTCGGGGAAGCCGTGAAAGCGGAGAAAAGTTCGGATATGAGTGCGCGAGGTGCACCAATAAAAGAGCGTTGAATCGTAAGATTCGACGCTCTTTTTCTATATAAGAAAGCAGTTGCACACCGTTTGCACATTTGCCTGAATCAGGGGCGTTTCTGCGCAAGGTTTGCACAGCCTGCTTTCCTTGCAAAAACGGTTCCGCTTTTGTATAATAAAATGAGATGCCGGGCCGGAGCTGGATGCCCGGCCGGGGAACCAGAAGCGGGGAGGTGCGGCAAATGATACGGGTAGCCATCGTGGAGGATGAAGCGGAGATCCGGGAGCAGCTGATGGGATACGTTCAGCGGTACACCCGGCAATACGGGACCGCGTTTGAGGTGAAGACCTTCGCGGACGGATTGGAGATCCTGGAGGATTACCGCCCGGCCTATGACCTGATCCTTCTGGATATCGAGATGAAGCATCTGGACGGTATGGAGACGGCCCGGCGCATCCGGGAACTGGACCCGGATGTGATGCTCGTGTTCATCACCAACATGGCGCAGTATGCCATCAAGGGCTATGCGGTGGGGGCGCTGGATTACGTTCTCAAGCCGGTGCCGTACTTTGCGTTTTCGCAGCAGCTGCAAAAGGTAGAGGCACAGCTGCGCCGCCGCACCCGGCACTATCTGGCGGTGCCGGTGGAGGGCGGCCTGCGGCGGCTGGATACCTCGCGCATTTATTACATCGAAAGCGAAGGCCATCGGGTGCATTTCTACACCGAGGAGGGCGATTTTGCGGCCCCCGGCGCGCTCAAGGCGCTGGAAGAAAAACTGGCCGACCGGCCCTTTGCCCGCTGCAACAGCGGGTATCTGGTCAATCTGGCCCAGGTGCAGGCTGTGCAGCAGAACACGGTGGAGGTGGGGCCTTATGAATTGCAGGTCAGCCGCCCCAAGCGGAAGAGCTTTCTGGCAGCCCTGACCGACTACATCGGGGGTGACGGTCTGTGACGACACTGCCGGATATCCCGCGCCTGTACACGGCGCTGGCCGAGTGGCTGGCCGTCGTTCTGTACGCCCAGAGCCGCCCGCCCCGCTTTGCGCGGAAGATCACCCTGGCCGCCAGCGGGATGCTGGCCGTGATGCTGGGCGTTTTTCTGGAAGCGACCGGCGAGGTGCCCATTGCGTGGTGGGTCCCCTGCATGGGCATCGCAGTGGGGATGCAGTACCTTTACCTCTGGATCACGCGGGAAGAAAACTGGCTGGAAGCAGCCTACGACTGCGCCCGCAGCTTCATTCTGGCCGAATTTGCGGCCAGCGTCGAGTGGCAGCTGCACTGCACCATTTTTCCGCAGCACGGCGGGGGAGAGACGATGGCGCTGTTCCTGCTGCTGTTGGTCTACAGCGGTTTGTTCGGGGTGATGTACGGGCTGGAGCGCAAGCGCCCCCACCCGACCGGGCATCTGGATGTCAGCAATACGGCGGCTCTGGTGGCCGTCGTCATGGCGGCGACGGCCTTTGCCGTGAGCAACCTGAACTTCCTGAACGGGGAAGTGACCATGAGCGTTTTCTACATCCGGACGTTGGTGGATTTCTGCGGCGTTCTGATCCTGACCGTCGAGCACGAGCAGCTGCGAGAAGAGGCGCTCCACAAGGAGCTGACCGCTATGGACAGTGTGCTCCACCGTCAGTACGAGCAGTACAAGCGGAGCAAAGAGGGAATCAAGCTCATCAACCGGCGGTATCATGAGCTGAAGGTGCAGATCGCCGACATCCGCGCCGAGCGGGACCGCGCCAAGCAGGACGCGGCGCTGGCCCGGATGGAGTCCGGCATTTTGCAGTATGAGGCCGAGAACAAGACCGGCAACCCAGTGCTGGATACCTTATTGACGGCCAAAAGCATGGACTGTCAGGAGAAGAACATCCGGATGACCAGCGTGGCCGACGGTCGGGCGCTGGGGTTTCTGACCACGCGAGAGATCTGCACCATCGTGGGCACCGCGCTGGACAACGCCATCGAGAGCTGCGCCGCAGAGCCGGACCCCGAAAAACGGCTCATCCGGACGGCGGTCTATGTCCAGAACGGGTTCGTGATGTTCCGGTTCGAGAACTACTGCGCCCAGCCGGTGGAGCTGGGGGCGGACGGTCTGCCCGCGCAGAGCGCCCACGGCGGCTACGATTTGAAGAGCCTGCGTTCGGTGGCGCAGCAGCACGATGGCAGCATGACCGTCCATTGGGAGAACCGGTGGTTCACGGTGCGGGTGCTGATGCCCCTGCCCAAAGAAAAATGACGACCCGCTCCGTCTCACTTCGTTCGAAAGCTCCCCCGAAAGGGGGAGCTTTTGTTGTGCCTGAAAGCACGCATAAAACCTCGCCCTTCGGGAGAGGTGGCAGTGCGCAGCACGGACGGAGAGGGTATGGCATCCTGCACAAATAACGCCGCCTCTTGTTTGTGTATTAGCACAATAAAAATTGAAACCAATTTGAAACTTTCTGCAAATTGTGCACCCAAAACGACAGGTTGTGCGGAGAACGATTCGTTTTGCGGTTTATATGATAAAATGACATCAAGCAAAGGAGTGGACGCACTCCTGAGAACAGCCATGAACCGGGTTGTGTACCCAAAAGAGAAGGAGTTAACAGTTATGGCACAGAAAAAGAAGGACGGTAAGATGATGGGCAAGATCATCAAAACTGCCGTTTCGGGTGTGTTGTGTGTCGCATTGGCAGGCGGTATGGTTGCAGCCAATGTGCTGATCCCGCCTAATGCCAGCAGCGTGCAGAGCATTTTGGGTCTGAAGAGCGGCGGCATCGACAACAGCAAGGCAAAGACCGAAGGCATCAATATGGAATACAGCAAGCCCGGTTTTGATACAGAGGCTGCGCTGGTTGAGGATGAGATCGCTCTGAATAAGAAGATCGCCGCCGAGGGTATCGTTCTACTAAAGAACGATGCGGGAAAGATGCCGTACAGCACGGATACGACCTTCAGTTTTGTCAGCCATTCGGCAGTCAGCTACATTGGCGGCAATAAGGTCGATATGAAAACTGCTTTTGAAGATGCAGGCTTTGGCGTTAATGAAGCGCTCTGGAAGTTTTATTCCGAAGGCAACGGCAAGGACTACGGTCTGGGCGTTGGTTCCGTTTCCTACGGTGATGACGAGGACTTTTCCATCAACGAATGCCCCCTGTCTGTCATGAAAGCAGAGCCGGGTCTGACCGATTCCATGAAGAATACGGTTCCTGTTTTTGTGCTCAGCCGTGTGGCGGGCGAAGGCCGTGATATGCCCCGCTCCATGTACAACCACACCGATGTGGAAGAGGATAAGACCAAGACCTATCTGGAACCGGATTCTACGGAACTGGAGATCCTTCAGTATCTGAACGACAACTTTGACGATGTGGTGCTGCTGCTGAACTCCAGCGCAGCGTTAGACCTGAGCTGGGTCAAGAATTACCCCAGCATCCATACCGTCATTTCGGCTCCCGCTATGGGTGATTATGGTCTGTGCTCTCTGGCAGAGATCTTCTCCGGCAAGGTGAATCCTTCCGGCCGCACCGTGGACACCTACGAGATGGATGCCATGAACAGCCCTGCCGCCCAGAACTTTGGCGACTTTGCCTACTATGGCGAGGACGGCAGCCTGACCAAGTACAACTACGTCAGCTACAAAGAGGGCATCTATGTTGGCTACCGCTACTACGAGACCCGCTACGAGGACAAGGTGCTGGGTCAGGGCAATGCCGGTGATTACAACTATGCGGATGCTGTGATGTATCCCTTTGGATACGGCCTGTCCTACACGGATTTTGAGTGGTCTGATTACGATACCAGCTGGGATGGCGGTACCTGCACCGTGACGGTCAAGGTCACCAATACGGGTGATGTGGCTGGCAAGGATGTCGTACAGGTCTATGCACAGAGCCCCTATACCGATTACGACAAGGCAAACAAGGTGGAAAAGGCTGCTGTGGAGCTGGTGGGCTATGCCAAAACTGCAGAGCTGGCTCCCGGCGCAAGTGAAACCGTAACGGTTACTTTTGATCAGGAGCAGCTGAAGTCTTACGACTACGTCAATGCCAAGACCTACATTCTGGATGCGGGCGATTATTATATCACCGCAGCCAAAAACGCACATGAAGCGGTCAACAACATCCTCTCTGCCAAGGGCAAGACCGTGGCAGACGGCATGACCGCCGACGGCGACACTACTTTTGTTGCAACCTACACCCCGGCAAACGGCACCGTGGATACCACGACCTACAAGCTCGACACCACGACCGGTGTGGAGATCACCAATCAGCTCGACCATGCAAACGGCGGGCTGCAGTATCTCTCCCGCAGTGACTGGACTGGCACCTGGCCGACCGTTGACGGCGAAGTCAGCGACCAGATCAGCACCTGGGGCAACCCCATCAATGGTACCGATGCCAGCGGCAAGGCTGCATCCTATACCTACCGCAAGACGATCAGCGAGGAGGACCTTGCAAAGCTGGATTCTTTTGATTCCCTGAACCCCACCGACTTCTCCGCCCTGACCGATGAGATCGTTTACGGCAAGGACAACGGTCTGGGTCTGATCGATATGCGCGGTCTGGATTACGATGATGAAAAGTGGGATGAACTGCTCGACCAGCTGACCCCCAGCGATTATCAGACCCTGATCACGCAGTCCGGCTATGGCACGGCTGCCATCAAGTCGGTGGATAAGCCCTCCACGACCGACCGCGACGCTGCCACCGGCCTGGTCAACTACGGCGTTGATGCAAGCGGAAACTTCTACTTCAAGGGCAACATCACGCACTGCGGCGTGATCGTTCTGGCACAGACCTACAACGATGATCTGGCCTACCACTATGGCGAAAACATCGGCGACGAATCCTACTATCTGAATGTTGACGGCTGGTATGCACCTGCTGTCAATATGCACCGCACTGCATTCTCCGGCCGTAACAGCGAGTATTATTCTGAAGATCCCTTTGTTGGCGGTCACATCGCTTCTCTTGAGTGCAAGGGCGTAGCTTCCCGTGGTATGTACGTCTTTGTCAAGCACTTTGCCGTCAACGATCAGGAAAACCACCGCGGCGACCGCGAGGGACAGTTCAGCATTGCAACCTTCCTGAATGAGCAGGCTGCGCGCGAGATCTATCTGAAGCCCTTTGAAATGTGCATCAAGACCGATGACGTCCAGATGAATTACGCAAAGGACAACGGCGATGGCACTTACAGCAATGCCACCAGAGAGATCCCGTCCGTGACCGGCGTTATGACTTCCTTCAACCGCATTGGCTATACATGGGCCGGCGGCGACTACAACCTTGTTACCGGTGTCCTCCGCAATGAGTGGGGCTTCCACGGCTTCATTATCACCGATAATGCAAATACCGGCGTGTTCATGGATGCAGGTCAGATGATTCGGGCTGGTGCAGACGGAAAGCTGACGAACCTGCCCGCTGGCGCACGGTACACCTTTAACAAGGATGACGTTGCAGACTACCACTACGGTCGTGAAGCGATCCATAACATCCTGTACACCATTGCAAACTCCAAAACGATGAACGGCGGTATGCCGGGCAGCCGCTATCTGGCAAAGGTCGAGCCTTACCAGAAGGTCATCTACGCAGTGGATGGCGTCTGCGGCGGTCTGATCGCGGTTCTGGTCGTTCTGACGATCCTCCGCTTCCGCAAAAAGAAAGAGGACGTAAAAACCGTCTGATCAACACATAGGAACAGAAGGGGCGGCGGGCAAACGCCCGCCCCCTTTTTTTGATTGTCAGGAGAGACCTATGAAACACACAGATATCATCAACAGCCTGAGTCTGGAACAGAAATGCGCCCTGCTGAGCGGCGGCACGGTGTTCGACACCCGCGCCCTGCCGGGCAAGGGCATCCCGTCCATCACCCTGTCGGACGGCCCCAACGGCGTGCGCAAGCAGGCGGGCGCGGCGGACCATCTGGGCCTGAACCCCAGTGTCCCGGCTACCTGTTTCCCCACCAGCGCCACGGTGGCCAACAGCTGGGACCCCGCCCTGGGCGAGCAGATCGGCCAGGCCATGGGCGAAGAAGCCGCCGCGCAGGAAGTTGCCGTGCTGTTGGGGCCGGGCCTGAACACCAAGCGCAGCCCCTTGTGCGGACGCAACTTTGAGTATTTCTCCGAGGATCCGTATCTTTCCGGCAAAATGGCCGCGAGCTATGTGCGGGGCATCCAGTCCAACGGTATTTCGGCCTGCCCCAAGCACTTTGCCGTCAACAGCCAGGAACTGCGCCGCATGGCGTCGGATTCCGTGGTGGATGAACGCACGCTGCGGGAGCTGTACCTGACCGGATTCGAGATCGTGGTCAAGGAAGCAAAGCCCAAGACCATCATGAGCAGCTATAACCTCATCAACGGAACTTACGCCAACGAGAACCGCCGCCTGTTAATGGACATCCTGCGCGGGGAGTGGGGCTTTGACGGCGCTGTGGTAACGGACTGGGGCGGCAGCAATGACCATGCCCTGGGCGTGCAGAACGGCTCCACGCTGGAAATGCCCGCCCCCGGCGGGGACGCGGTGCGCGAGCTGATGCAGGCTGTGCAGAGCGGCAAAATTACCGAAGCGGATGTGGACGCCCGGCTGGACGAGCTGCTGACGCTGGTGTTTGATACCCATGCCGCCGTGCAGTCCCACAGCCGCACCTTTGATGCGGACGCTCACCACACCCTGGCCCGCCGCGCCGCAGCCGAAAGCATTGTGCTGCTGAAAAACGAGAACGACCTGCTGCCGCTGGCCGAGGGCGCAAAAGTTGCCGTGATCGGCGACTTTGCCCAGACACCGCGGTACCAGGGCGCTGGCTCCAGCGCGGTCAACTCCATCAAGGTGGATACCTTTTTGGACTGCCTGAAAGAGAGCGGCCTGGCCAGCGTGGGCTTTGCCCCCGGCTTTGACCGCCAGGGCAAACCGGATGCCGCCAAACAGGCCGAGGCTGTAGCCCTGGCCCAAAAGGCCGAAGTGGTGCTGCTCTGCCTGGGGCTGGATGAAATCAAGGAAAGTGAGGGTCTGGACCGCGGCGATATGCGCCTTGCGGACAACCAGATCGAACTGTTAAAGGCCGTGCAGCAGGCCAACCCCAACACCGTTGTGGTGCTCAGCGCAGGGGCTTCGCTGGAAACCCCGTGGCTCAAACACTGCCGTACCCTGGTGTATGGTGCGCTGGGCGGCCAGGCGGGGGCGGGCGCCATGCTGGATGTGCTGACCGGCAAAGTGAACCCCAGCGGCAAGCTGGCCGAAACCTGGGTCAACGCCTATGCGGATACCCCCGCCAAGGATAACTTTGCCGGGCCGGGCCGCATGGTGCAGTACCGCGAGGGGCTGTATGTCGGCTACCGCTATTACCAGACCGCCGGTGTGCCGGTGGCATTCCCCTTTGGCTATGGGTTAAGCTACACCAGCTTTGCCTACAGCAATTTGCAGGCCGCGTCCAATGGCGTGACCCTGACCGTAACCAACACCGGCAAGCGCGCCGGAGCAGAGATCGTACAGCTGTATGTGGCAAAACCCGGGGCAGAAGTGTTCCGCCCCGCACAGGAGCTGAAAGGCTTTGCCAAGGTGCAGCTGCAGCCCGGCGAAAGCAAGACCGTGACCATCCCGCTGGACGACAAGGCGTTCCGCTACTGGAACACCAAGACCGACAGCTGGGAAGTGGAAGGCGGCAGCTATGAGCTGCGGGTCGGCGCGTCCAGTGCGGACATCCGCCTGACCGCCGTGGTGGAAGTGGCCGGTACCGGCGCACCCAACCCCTATGCGGGCAAGCAGCTGCCGCACTATACCAGCGGCAAGGTGCAGAGCGTGCCGGATGACGAATGGGCCACCCTGCTGGGCCGCCCGGTGCAGCAGGGAAAAGTTAAAATTGACCGCAACATGACCCTGGGCGAGCTGAACCACAGCCGCAGCCCGCTGGGCTGGCTGATCTGGCTGGTGCTTACCGCACTGCTGAACGCCAGCTACAAGCGCGGCAAGCCGGACCTGAATGTGCTGTTCCAGTACAACATGCCGCTGCGTGCCCTGGCCAAAATGACCAGCGGTGCCATCAGCATGGGCATGGTGGATGGCATTGTGATGGAATTACAGGGATTCTGGATCATCGGCCTTGTGCGGGTGATCATAGAAGCCGTGAAAAACCTGGTACTGAACGCACAGCTGGAACAGCGCCTGCACAACAGCTGAGGAAAGAGAGGGGCTATTTATGCAGCTATGGAATAATTTTGCGGCAAAACACCCCGCCGCAGCCAAGTGGGTGCGCGAAGGCGGACTGTTTGTGATCGTATCCAACCTGGTTACGGTGTTCAAATACCTGCTGCTGCAATTTTTGCCGGCGGCGTTCAGCAGCCTGCCGGTGGTGGATTTTGGCTGGCCGGGCATCCCGGTCACGCTGTTTGGCGAAACCTTCCAGTGGAACATCCTGGGGTATGATTCCGCCCATGGCGGTCTGCCGTACTTTTGCGCCTACATGGTTGCCATGGTGGTGGGAGAATGCATAAACTTTCCCATCCAGCGCAACTTTGTGTTCCGCAGCAAGGGCAACCTGGCCAAGCAGATCGCCTGGTATGTGGTGGCGTTCTGCTTGATCACCTGCATCGTCAACTCCATCAACTGCGTGTGGGTGGCGGTTGCGGGCCTGCTGGTGCCGGATTTCATCTACAACATTGGCACCACCGTGCTCAATGGCGGCATTTCCATGGTGATCTTCTTCTTTGTGAACAAGATCATCTTCCCAGAGGGCACACAGGCAAAATAAAGCCCGGCAGGATCACTGGTGCTTTTCCCGGTACTCGAACAGGGCGGTGGCACGGTACAGGAAAAAGTCTTTTGGATGGTATAAAAATGTGATTGCCAGCAACGGCGAAGATCTGAACGGATAAAGAAGAATGCTGCCTTTCCCTGATGTGGAGAAAGACAGCATTTTTATTGCGTTTTTCGGAAAGAGGTGAGCAGCGGCCCCTACAAATGGGTAACGGCTGGCCATAAAATGGCGTTATTACATGGTGTGCTTTGTGAGAAAGCGCTGTAGTGTGATGATATAAAACGGATGGGTGCATGGTGTGCGCCCCTACGGAATTACAACAAAACACCCCCGCTCGTGCGGTAAATGAACTGCATAGGGCGGGGGCACCGTTATTTTACAAAGAAAACGCGCAGAGCGGAGATTTTAGGCAATACCGCACAATTCTAAGTGCCGCAGCCGCCGGAGCGGTGCTTAAGCCGTCAGGCGGGAATTGTGTGGTGTTGCCTTTACTGTTCCACGGCACCGGTGGGTAGCTGGGGAACAGCGGTCAGGATGCGCATGAACTCTTCGCCGGTGATGGTTTCTTTCTCGTACAGGTACTTGGCGATCTCGTCCAGCTTGCCGCGGTTTTCAATCAGCATCTGTTTGGCTTTTTCATGCTGCTGCTTGACGACTTCCACAACCTTATCGTCCACTGTGGCGGCTGTGCGCTCACTGCAGGCCAGGCTGGCATCGCCGCCCAGGTAGGCGTTGTTCACGGTTTCCAGGGCAACCATGTCAAAGTCGTCGGTCATGCCGTAGCGGGTAATCATGGCGCGGGCCATCTTGGTGGCCTGTTCGATATCGTTGGATGCGCCGGTGGTGATGGAGTTGAACACCACTTCTTCGGCGGCACGGCCACCGGTCATGGTGGCAATTTTGGCCAGGATCTCTTCCTTGGTCATCAGGGGGTGGTCGCCGTCCTCTACCTGCATGGTGAAACCCAGTGCGCCGGAAGTGCGCGGCACAATGGTGATTTTCTGCACGGGGGCGGAATGGCTCTGCAGGGCGGCAACCATGGCATGGCCGACTTCGTGGTAGGCCACGATGCACTTTTCTTTGTCGCTCAGGATCTTATTCTTTTTCTGGGCACCGGCCAGGATGGTATCCACGGCTTCCTGCAGGTCGTACTGGGTAACGGCCATGCGGTGGTGGCGCACAGCGCCTAGGGCGGCTTCGTTGATGATATTGGCCAGCTCGGCACCGGAAGCACCGGGAGTCATGCGGGCAACCACGGCAAAGTCACAGTCGGGGCCGATTTTGACCTTTTGAGCGTGCAGGCGCAGGATACTTTCGCGGCCTTTCAGGTCGGGCAGCTCCACGGGCACACGACGGTCAAAACGGCCGGGGCGGGTCAAAGCGGGGTCAAGGGATTCAGGACGGTTGGTGGCGGCCAGAATGATAACACCCTTGGCGGCGTCAAACCCGTCCATTTCGGTCAGCAGCTGGTTCAGGGTCTGCTCGCGTTCATCGTTGCCGCCCATACCGGAAGCACCGTCACGCTTTTTGCCGATGGTATCGATCTCATCAATAAAGATAATGCAGGGGGCTTTTTCGTTGGCCTGTTTGAAGAGGTCACGCACCTTGGAAGCGCCCATGCCGACGAACATCTCGACAAATTCAGAACCCGCAATGGAGAAGAAGGGAACACCGGCTTCGCCGGCAACAGCGCGGGCCAGCAGGGTTTTACCGGTGCCCGGGGGGCCGACAAGCAGAACGCCCTTGGGCATTTTGGCACCGATATCCTCGTAACGCTTGGGGTTATGCAGGAAGTCAACGATTTCCTGCAGGCTCTCTTTGGCTTCGTCCTCACCGGCAACATCGGCAAATTTGATGGACTTGCCATCCTCAACGACATACTGTTTGGCACCGGATTTGCCGCCGCCAAAAATCATGCTGTTGGCGCCGCCGGTCATTTCACCGACCCGCTTGCGCATCATGCGGTTGAACCAGACGATCAGAATGATCATGGGCAGCAGCGAGATGACCCAGCCCAGCAGGGTATCCACCCAGGTGGTCTGGTTGTACACCTTGCCAAAGGAAACACCGGCGCTTTCCAACCGGTTGACCAGCTGCAGGTCCTGCGCAATGGAGTTGGTGCAGTAGGTGGTATCGTTTTTGTCCACAAAATAGATCTGCTGATCCTGAATTTCAACGGTGCTCAGTTCGCCGCCTTCGAGCATGTTCAGGAAGGTGCCGTAATCGACCTGTTTGACCTGGCCTTTCATCATGGCGGGGAAGGCCCAGAAATTGAGCAGCAGCAACACCACAAGGATCACGGCATATACAATGCCGGTCGTCTTTTTGGGGTCGCGCGGCTGTTGGGTTTCGTGCATAACAATTCCTCCAGTTGGGGGCGGTAATAGGGGCCCCCGATAGATTCTATCATGAAGAATAAAAATGAACTGCGGATGAACAAGGCATGAAATAGCTGGAAATTCCGGTAAACTTTGCGTGAACAAGGGCAGTTTGTGGGCAAAAACAGGAATGCAGACCGCGTAACGACAGGGAAAAAGTGAAAAGAATCTGAACGGTTTTCCACAAACAGAGGGGCTTCTTGTGGAAAACAAAAACGCGCGGCGGGAAGATAGGATGTTGATGACAGGATACCATGGCTGCAGCTCAGTATGCGGGATGATGCAGGCATCGTCCTCTGCAGATCGTTTACAGGTTTGCGGTGGATGGATTTACGTTTCTCCGCGGCGCGATGAGGGCATCGCGCCCTACAAATCTTTAGGCAATACCGCACAATTCCCGCCTAACGGCTCAAGCACCGCTCCGGCGGC
>ERZ779889.1771-NODE-1771-length-20043-cov-2.783370_pt1 | contig 20043 bp, 12 predicted proteins | sample MGYA00511030_ERZ779889 | MGnify/ENA primary metagenome ERZ779889 (study PRJEB29588, sample SAMEA2160616) | human gut metagenome | biome: human gut; feature: human-associated habitat; material: faeces | place: Denmark | collected 2008/2010 ...
GACGGAAAAGCAGAAGGCACGATCGAGGGCAGCAAGCTTACCGCACAGGCAGCGATCACCGAAAGTGATGATGCAGCAACCGATGTGGAACTGGCAGCGGGCAAAGCAAGTGCAACTGCATCCTTCACAGGATCTGATAAGAATTATCCGCAGAATATGCTGGATGGAGATGACAGCACAAGCTGGACCAATGCTTACAACAGAGGAGCATCGGTACTGCTTCCGGCAAACAGCGCATCCAGAAAGAATGAATATGTAGAATTTGATTGGGAAGAAGCACAGGTTCTCAACCAGATCACACTGAATTTCAAAGAGAGCCGTTACTGTGCGATCCCGAAAGTGCTGGAAGCTCAGTACTGGGATGGAGCAGACTGGGCACCGGTATCCGCACAGAGCACCGTGAAAGAATCCGGAGCACCGGCAGTGATGCAGTTCAAACCGGTTTACACAACAAAAGTCCGTGTATACATGGAAAATGCAACGCCTTATTCATCATCCGGTAACATGGAGATCACAGAAGCATCTGTGAAACTGAGTACCGAAAAAATTGGAGCACGCCTGATACTTGAAGGCGAAGATGTAGTACAGGGCAAGAACCTGACACTGACTGCAAAACTTGCAAATCTTTCCGCAGACAGTCTGTTAGGCGAAGTAAGCTTCCGTGTTTCCTATGATGCAGATGTCTTTGAAGCACCGGCCGTTGCACTGAAAGATGGAATCGAAGGTACGCTGACAAGCACAGAAGCAGACGGAAAGATTCTTTACACACTGAAAAATGAAGCCGGAATCCCGGCATCTACCAGTGAATTTGCAACGATCACCATGAAAGCAAAAGCAGATGCACAGCCTGGCAGCTACAGCGTGGGACTGGAAGATGTAACAGCAAAAGATATGGCAGGTGCAGCAGCAGACTTGACAGCAGTCGCAGCGACTGTCAAAGTGAGCGAGCGTCCGATCACCGGAGAAGTGACATACCTCTCTGATATTGAGTGGAAATATGCACGGTCCGGATGGGAAAGCGTTATGAAAAATCAGTACTGCAACGGAGCATCCTCTGGAAAAATTTCTCTGAGCGTGGATGGCGAACAGACTTACTTTTACAAAGGTCTCGGTGCAAATGCAGATGCAACAGTTGAATACGATGTATCTTCTTACAAAGCACAGTTGGAAGAGAATGAAAAACTTTATTTTCAGGCATATGTCGGTATTGATTACTTCAAGGCCGCAAAGAAACAGAACGGTGATGGTGTTTATTTCGTGATCTATGATGGCGAAGTTGATGCAGATGGAAATATCCAGGGAACAGAGATTTACCGTTCCGCAAAATTAGATACTTACAGTGATGCAGAACATATCAGCATTGATATTTCCGGCATCCAGAAAAATCTGGTTCTGTTCATGGATAAAATTGGCGATAATGCACACGACAATGGTGACTGGGCAGATGCAAAACTGATCCATGTAGCAGATCCAAACGCAGCAGATAAGAGTGAACTGAAACAGACACTCGATATTGCAAAAGCATTAAAAGAAGCAGACTATACCGTAGAATCTTACAAGGCACTGCAGGAAGCGATCCAGAATGCAGAAACGGTATACGCAGACAAAACAGCAACACAGGAAGCAGTCGATGCACAGGCAACAGCACTGCAGGCAGCCGTACAGGGAAAGTTCCGGATGCGTCCGATTATCAGGGAATTCTGAAAAAACTGCAGGCAAAAGAAGCGGAACTTGCGAAAAAGCAGGAAGAACTGGCAAATGCCAAAGGTGATAAAACGGAACTTCAGAAAGAATTGCAGAAGATCCAGGACGACTTAAAAGAGCTTGTGAAAGCAAAAGATGCAGCTTACAAGAAACTACAGGAAGAAAAAGCAACAGCAGACGAAGCACTGAAGCAGGCTCAGGCTGAGATCGAAAGACTCAAAGCACAGCAGAATCAGAATCAGCCGAAAGCGGAAGAGGCACTGAAAGTCGGCGATACCGTTACTTCAGGAAATGTAAAATATCGTGTAACCGATGCACAGAAGAAACTGGCAGAAGCATATGGTGTAGAGTCAAAGACAGCACGTACCCTGAAAGTAGCAGCGACCGTGACGATAAACGGCGAAAAAGTGAGTGTAACTTCCGTTAAAGCAAATGCATTCAAGGGCATGAAGAAACTGGAAAAAGTAACGATTGGAACAAACGTTTCCAGGATTGGCAAAAATGCATTCTCAGGCGACAGCAAACTTAAGAGCATCCAGATCAAGAGCAAAAAACTGACTTCCGTAGGAAAGAGGGCACTGAAAAACATCTCTGCAAAAGCAGTCATCAAAGTGCCGAAAAGCAAAAAGAAAACTTACACATCCCTGCTGAAAGGCAAAGGTCAGAAAAAGAGCGTAAAGATCAAATAGTGTGACAGCAAAAACTTCATCTTAGCTGGAGTTCAACAGCAAAAAGAAATACACCGCATGGAAACGTGTGGTGTATTTCTTTTGCAGAAAAATGGCAGAACCACATGAAGCAGTCCTACCGTTTTGTTTATTTTAATAAAATTATGATGTTAAGGTCAAAAGATGCCATACGAATTGTTCCGTACTTCGTACTCCAACAATTCTCTCCGACATTCGCATATCGTGAAGCTTATACTTCACTTTTATGCTCATATCGGGGCGGGTCATTAAGCCATAAAACCACTCTTGTGCAAGCACATCGTGGTTTCAGGCTTTTGACCCTGGCATCATAGAAAAATTATAGTACAGGAGGATGAAGATGGAACAATATGCATATATCAGGGTTTCAACAAAAGAGCAGCACATAGACAGGCAGATCATGGCATTAAAACCATATGGCATTTCACCAAAAAATATTTACTGCGATTATCAGTCCGGAAAAGACTTTGAACGTCCGGAATATCGTAAGCTGATCAGAAAATTAAAAGAAGGAGATCTGCTGATCGTAAAGAGCATCGACCGGTTGGGGAGAAACTACAACGATATTTTGATACAGTGGCAGTATATCACAAAAGAAATAGGAGCAGATATTCTGGTGCTGGATATGGAACTGCTTGATACAAGGCGGAAATCAGGAAGTCTTACCGGAACACTGATTGCAGATCTGGTGCTTCAGATTTTTGCTTACGTTGCACAGACAGAGCGGGAATTTATCCGTCAGCGGCAGGCAGAAGGAATTGCAGCGGCAAGAGAAAAGGGAACAAAACTTGGCAGACCGCCAAAGGAAATGCCAGATGGGTTTGAAGAAGTTTGCAGGTTATGCGAATCAGGGGAGTTGACAACAAGAAAAGCAGCGGAGGTACTGGGAGTAAGTCATGGGACATTTTATCGGAAATACAGAAAAATGCGAGAGAAAATAGTATCATAGTTGTTTTTTAAAGTATGTATTTTGAAACAAGATTTTAATGGATTTTGTACTGTAAATCACGCAAGAGAAGATATATAGAAAGCAGGTATGTGGAACAAAAATGTAAATGTGTTGTGGTAGACTGGAAAAGAAATAAGAATGAAGCGTAAGAAAGAACACGAAGGAGGAATCAGAATGAAAGGATGAAAATTTCTGGCAGAACAAAGGTGAAATAATTTACAGAAAAATATCATGGGTAAAATCTCAGGGGGTGCAGAATTATATGAAGAAAATAAAACAGTTATTAGTGCTATTACTTGTAGTATCTTTTGGAACTATTTCTATAGGAAGTCCAGTCTTTGCTTCATCAAATACAGTATTTGGAATGCAGGAAGGGCAGGTGACAGATTATTCTCAGAACCTTGAAGTAAAGGGAGAAAATTCCGTAGGGGAAGTGCTGGCATCAGCAATACAGGATGAAAATAAGAGTTCAGAGAAACGTCAACAGTCAGTAGATAATATAACAGGATTTGAAATTGAAGGAAATACGGCATTTGTAGAATTTCAAACCCAGACGGACGCAGAAGTGGTTGTTGCAATATATGATGAAAAGCAACTTCAGATGCTGGCATCAGGAAATGGATTGGTTACTCCAGAAGAAAACATGACAGAAATTACGATTTCAGGAGATATGCCACAGTATTTTGTCGCAACAGCATATCTTTTGGATAAAGAAAGTCATAAACCTTTATGTGATGCGTATACCACAGAATTGTATACAAAAGATATACAGGATTTAAGAAATTCAACCATTGAGGATTATGATCCTGAAAAAGTTATTCAGTTTGAAAATGACAATGATAAAACAAACTTTGCGGTTTTTAACGATGATACGCTTATAGTGGATGAGGAAAATCAGGGAAATCAGCTCACAGATAATGGGGATGGTACTTATACCATTACGAATGCAGACAGCAGTTTTATGCAAATGAAAATTGGAGATACGTTTTCTTACAAATATGAAGAGGGAAATGTACTTTTGATTAAAATTGCAGATATTTCAGTAAATGGGACAACGGTTACGGTCTGGAAAGATACAGATACGGAACTGAATGATTATTTTGAATATGTCAAGATTGAATCGGATGGTGCGCAGGGTGAGTGGAGTGTTGACAACGAAAATCTGGAGGAGGGTATCACCTCAACTGGAGAAACTATAAAAAGTCAGGCACGTTCTGTTGGGAGAACACGAAGTGGAAGCAGTGCAAACAGTCGGTTCAGTACTTCGTACAATGTAAATCAAAAATTGGATGATAATTTAAAGATTACCGGAAGTTTTAAGTATAGTTTTTCTTTTGGAATTGATTTTTATATTACATCAAATTACCAGTATTTTTCGATGAAACTGGAATATTCAACTGGAATTTCAGTAGCAATAACGGGAAAATTGAAAATAAAAGAAATTCCATTGGGTCACATTAATATTAAGCCGATACCGCTGGTAAACGTAGGATTTACTCCTGCTTTTGTTGTTGAAGCTTCGGGAAAAGTAGAATGGAGTGGAGAGATAAAGGGAAGTATTGGCGGTGCCTTTGACGGGAACTCAGGTTTTAAGAATCTAACATCAGGTCCGTCTTGTCAGAGCAAAATTAAAGTAGAGGGTACATTGTTTATAGGGATAAAAGCAACACCTTATGTTTCAATCATAAGTGCTGATCTGGCAAAAGCTACCGTAAGTTTTTCAGGAGGACTGGAATTCAGTGCAGCATATTCCCTGTATGACAGCAGCAAGGATGAAATACATGACTGCAATATGTGTCTGAAAGGTGAAGTAAAGAGAAAACTTACATTAGAATTAGCAGTGGATCTTGTAAAGGGACGTGTTGACAAAAAATGTACATATGATCTGGCTACTGTTAAAATCGCTGATTTTTATTACTCCTCAGACTACGACGAGTTTGGATGGACAACCTGTCCTCGTATTTATTACCCGGTTAAAATCAGTGTAAATGATAAAAATGGAAATAAAATTGAGGGAATCAGTACAGTAACAATTACTGATAAAAAAAGCGGTAAATCCGTAGAAATGAGAGATAAAACATCGTATTGGAATTCAGTTGAACTGAAAGATTCAGAACCAACTCAGGTTTATTTGCCGAATGGTGTCTATGTGGTATATATAACAGATGGAAATAGAGGAGGAGAAGCGGATCTGAATGTACATAACAGGAAAACCCAGATTACTGTAAGAATGACGGAAGCTGGAACTGTGCCGTCTCAAAAACCAACAACAGTTTTTGGGGATTCAGATACAATTCAGTTTGGATCATATCCGCAAACAAAGGTAGATACAGAATCTCTATTATGTAAGACACTTCAAGGTTTAAGTAAGACAGCAGAGAATCATATTATTACATATAATGGCAGAAAATATTACTATAGGAACTATAATGAATTTTATCGTTTTGATGCTATTTCGTGGCATAGAGTATCTGGTGATAAAAACAGGTCGATATTTATTTCAGAAAAAGTATTGGATAATCATGAGTATGGAAAAATTAACGATATGTGTGTAGCGTGGGATAATGCAGATCTGAGACGCTGGTGTAACGATGATTTTTTAAATCTGGCATTTACGGAAGAAGAACAGAGGCAGATTCTTTTAAATACATGACACTCATGTGATTGGGGTAAAGCTGACCGTATCATTACGGAAGATAAAGTTTCACTTCCATCTCATGAAATGGTTGCTCAATTGCCGCTGGCAGAGCAACAGGGAGTGGGAACAGATTATTGTGGTGTTGGAAATCATAACTATTATACTACTTGTACTGCTTCATGGTTCGGTTTATTTAATTATCCTGTATGGATATCAGAAAACAGAGAGCTCTACAATAATTACCCGGCAAACTGGAGCAAGGGAATTCGTGTTTGCATTACTTTAGATCTTACTTCTACAGATGACATGGAAGAGAATACGGAAACAATACAAAAAGCAGCAGGGCAAAGTAAGTCTGTAGAAGGCAAAATAGCAGAGGATGCTTTTGGAATTGCGGAGCAGTCAGGCGCTTCTTCGGAAACTTTTTCAAATCTCGTTCCATTTGGCAGATATCTTTTTGCAGTTGTTAAAGATGCAAAGCAAGAGGATCTTCTGAGTGCATCGAATTTATTGTATATCAGTCAGAAAGATGCAGATGAAATGGGAAATATTTCATTTTATTATAAACTCAGAGAATCTTTTGCATCTCCAGTTTCTCAGGTGTTTGGAGATTGCCTGAAAGATATCAAGAATACGGAAATTACTCTGTCAGAAACAAATTATACATACGATGGCACACCTAAAATACCGACAGTAACAGTTAAAGATGGTGATTATCTGCTTCAGAACGGAGAAGATTATACGGTTGTATACTCTAATAATGTAAATATAGGCACGGCTTCTGTAACGATAAGCGGAAAGAAAGATTACATGGGAAGTGTTACTGTTTCCTTTACAATCCAAAAATCGACAAAACCAGATAATGTAATCAAGGTATCCAATATTACAAAGGATGTGTCAGGAAAGATACAGACTGTAAATATCAAAGCAACGGCGGAGGATGGGGCAAAACTGACATATTCATCAAATAACAGATCTGTGAAAGTGAATGCCAGAGGAAGAATTAAGATTGCAAAGAAGTTTGTAGGAAAAGCAGTCATTACAATCACGGCAGCCGAGACAGCAAACTATAATCAGACTTCACATAAAATTACAGTTACAGTCAGACCGGCAGGAACAAGGCTTTTAAAATTGTCGAGTGTAGGAAAAGGAAAGGCGAAAGTGACATGGAAAAGAAATAAATCCGTGACTGGCTACCGGATACAATACTCTGTCAACAAAAAATTTAAAAAAGCAGTGAAAACGATCAACATTAGTAAAAATAAGACGACAGCAGTGACATTATCAAAACTGAAAAAAGTAAAGACTTATTACGTTCGGATTGCTACATACAAAAAAGCGGGAAGTAAGATTTATTCTTCGTGGAGCAAAGTGAAAAAGTTAAAAAGAAAATAATGTGCAGGTAAATAATCAAATTGCACCGAAGATCGTGTCTGCAATCAATGATATTACTAAAGAATGGGGAGGGCAACCTCCCCGTTCTTTACGTTAAAGATAGCAGGTAGACACTGCGAACCATCAGTGCTATAATTTTCCCAGAAACACCAAATTCCATAAAATGGGTTTGACATTCGGGAAATGTCAGAAAGGAGAAAAAGTGAAAAAAGCAACACAAAAAACAAGATGGCGGCTGTCTTTGCTGGCAGTGCTGGCTGTTTTTGTTATGGTGCTGGTACCTGGAACAAAAACAAATGCAGCAAAAAATTTTACAGCAACCTTTAATGGTGACTATCGGAAATGGAACCAGGGACAATCTGCATACTCAGAAATGAGATTGTATGGATGTTTTATCACTGCACAGGCAAAAATGCTTTATGAAGCAGATGTTAATCGCAGTGGTATGAATCCGGATACATGGTACCAATACCAGAGAAGTCACAGTGGAATTGTAAATCCGCCAAATGATTCTCAGTTTGATAATTATAATCTCGCATTGACCTGGACCGGAATCCGGGCACCTGGAAATTATGCGGCATCTTACGGCAAAAAAATAGAATATCTCGGTTACTGGGATGCAAGTGATAATCAGCTCTGGTTTAATATCAGGGCAGGCTATTATACGATTCTTAATTTTGGCGGTCATTATGCAATTGTAGATAATGCAACTTCTCTGCGAACAGGCAGACTCTACTATTATGAGTCAATCAACAGAGGAACGAAAAATACAGAGTTCTGGCCAAATGACCATCAGTTTTCCTGGAATGACAGTCCAAGGCTGCTGACAAGCGGACGGGTGGGCAGCCATGTCTACAAGGTAACGAATGCAAATCCGCCGAAACCGGGCAATCCGACAAATGTAGCGGTCAGCTCACAGAATCTCGGTATTGGAGATGGTTTGACCATTTCCTGGGCAAATACTGCAAATGCGACAAGCTATCGGGTTAATCTGGTCTGCACGACAAACAGTGCTTACAGCCAGACTGCGACTGTTGGAGGAACGAGTGCATCCTTTTCCCTTCGCCAGCCGGGTGTTTATCAGGCTCACATTACGGCAGTCAATTCCGCAGGAAGCAGCGGGGAAACCGTTTCCGCTACCTGTACGGTTCATCCAAATGTGACGGTCACTTACAAGGACTGGAATGGTGAAGTCATCGGGACACAGTCTGTAAAATATGGCGGAAATGCAGCTGCTCCGGCGGTACCTCAGAGAGAAGGCTATACCTTTCAGAACTGGAACAGTGAAGGGAAAAACCTGAAAGCCGATACCGAAATTCAGGCAGTTTATAAGATCAATACGTATTCTGTAAGCTTTGCAGATTACACAGGTGCAGTCATTGGAAGAGTGCAGAAGGTGGAGTACGGTTCAGCAGCCGCCGCTCCAACCGATATTCCGACAAAAACCGGCTATGTGTTTGCAGGCTGGGATACAACAGACTATCAGAATGTGAAGCGTTCCATGACGGTAACAGCAACTTATGTATGGGGAAATGCAGATCTTCCGATCGTAACAGAAATTAAATCTGCAAAACGAAATGCAGAAGCTACCGGTTATGATGTTTCGGTGCGTCTGTCGAACTTCCCGAATAATTTTACAAAAGGTAAACTTCTTGTTACATTGATGACAAAATCAGGAAAAATGGTTGCATCTGAAACTGCATCGATCAGTATGCCATCTTCCGGTGAAGTTACGGAAAATGTAACGGTATTATATTCCGGACTTGTTTCTACCGTACAGGTTTCGATGGTTGGCGTTGTAGATGATGAGACAACCGGAACACCAAAAGCAAAAACGGTTATGAGTGCGATCGATGTGTTCAATGAATTGTCAGACTGGAGCACTACACTCCCAACGGACAGTGATCTGATCACAGAATCAAGAACAGAGTACCGTTATAAAGACAAAAAAGAGATCCCTTCTGCCAGCACACCGGCAACACCGGCAGGGTTTACACTGGTATCTACAGCAAATACAGGAACTTACACAGACTGGAGCGGATGGACGGAATATTCTACTTATGCACCAACTGAAAATAATCTGACGCAGGTTGGAACGACAATGGGATATCGCTATTATGCATTCCGATGCAGTTCCTGCGGAGCACAGGATCCATATTCCGGAAGCTGCTCCAACTGCGGCGGTTCCATGTACTGGGTGGAAGAATGGGGAACCTGCCGTGGAACAGAGTATGGACCAGGATATACAGGCGTAAATTCCGCTAAGGGAAAAATTTACTGGAAAAACCGCTGGTGGTATTTTGAATTCAGCAATGCATCCAACGGACAGGGAGGAAAGGGACAGCCAACCCGTACACTTTATAATTATCGCACCAGACAGGAGTACAAAAAATATACTTACTGGCAGAGTGATTTCAGTGACTGGCAGGCAAATGCCGTTTCTGCATCTGATTCCAGACAGGTAGAGACAAGAACGGTTTATCGTTTCAAGACAAACTCTACAGAGGTTCCTTGCTACAATTACAAACGTTATAAATACGAAAATGTAAATACCGGAAAAGTTGTTTATACTTACAGTAGCGTTTATGCAGACAGCATGGACTATCCGGGTGAATGGGAATACAATAAAACGTTTACAGAATTAAGCAAAGCAATGACAACGGATGATGGCATCGTTGTTTATAATGGAACCGGTGATAAGTCCTGGTATCGTGCAGATATCAACAAAGAAGGTACGGTAACAGAGTATCAGACTACATCTACACTGGAAGATACAAACGGTGAAAAACGTACACTGGACGGAACAGCAGAAGGATGTGCCGGAAAAGTAGCAATGCTGCTTGTATACAAAGGACAGAATGCAGATCCGATCGCAAGCCAGATTGAATATGCAGCTCAGACAACGATCAAAGAAGATGGAAGTTATCATTTTGATTATGTGACAAAAGAAGAACCTACGGCAAAGACGGGTGATTTTATCATTACGATTGGTATTGAAGGTTCTACACATTATCAGGAAATCGGCAGGATCAGTGCACCAAAAGCAGTATACAGTGTTGATTTTACCGATGAAGATGGAAATACCATCGGTGAACAGAAAAAGGTAGTGGATGGCGGAACTGTAGAAGCTCCGGAAGCACCGGAAAAAGAAGGATATGAATTTGTCGGCTGGGATACTGGTCTGAAAAATATCCGGGAAAATACAGTTATCACTGCACAGTACCGAAAGAAAAAATGTACGGTTATTTTTGTAGACTGGGACAATACAAGTCTGAATATCAAAGAATTTGAATATGGTGATACTCTGACGCTGGATTCTCTTCCGGAAAAAGAAGGTCAGAAGTTCGATAAATGGACAGATGCAGATGGAAAAGAAGTAACCACCGTAACAGACAACATGGTTGTAGCAGCTTCATACAAAGATACCAAATACGTAGTTACCTTCCTTGACTGGGATGGAAAAGTACTCAGCGAACAGGAAGTTGCCTATGGAGAATCCGCAACACTTCCGGACGATCTGCAGGCACCGGGCGATGGCAAAGTATTTGACAGTTGGGACAAAAAGGACGAAGCAGGATTTGTAAGAAAGAGCATCGTTGTATCACCGACTTACAAATATACAGAGACAACAACAGAACCAGCCTTTACGGTTACAAGCGGAACTTACCAGACGGCTCAGACAGTAGGACTGTACTGCGTGAAGCCAAATGTGGAGTTGTATTACCGAATTTATCCGCTTTCGGGAGAAGGTGGTCTGTCGACAACAGAAGACCGCAGCGAATTCCAGTTGTATACAGCACCGATCCAGATTACAGAAAGTGCTGTGATCCGCGCCTATGCAAAGAGTGCAAATGCAAACGACAGTGAGATTGTAAGCACTGAGATCATTATTTCGGGCAACGGAAATTCATCAGGGGATAATACAGGCGGCAACACCGGAGGAAATAATAGCGGCAATAATAATGGCAATACAAATGGCGGTAACAGTAACAATACCAATACCAATGGTGGAAATGGTAACACTAACAACAACAATAATAATACAAACACTAATACAAATGTTACCGTACCGAAAACCAGCAAACTTTCCATTAAGAGTCTGAAAAATGTAAAGGGTAAGAAGGTAAAACTTACCTGGAAAGCTCCTGCAAAACTGTACGGAGATAACTTCTATGTAGAAAAATATACTATTATGTATACAACTGACAAGAAGTTTAAAAAGAATAAAAAAACAGTGAATATTAAGGCGACAACTACTGCCCGTACCATTAAGAGACTGAAAAAAGGAAAAACTTATTATTTCAAAATTCAGTACACGGTAAAATATAAAGCTGATAATGGTACTTTAAAGAGCGTTCAGAGTGCATGGAGCAAGGCAAAGAAAGTAAAAGTAAATAAATAAGCAGCATTTTTTAAAGAGATCATCTCAAAGAAAGGGGATGGTCTCTTTTTAACCAAAAAGAAGATATCCGGAACAAAAATGTAAACAGGCTGTGCTAGACTTAAGACAAGATCAATACAGAAAAGAAAACAGGAAGGAGGAGCAGGTAATATTTGAAATGCCAGAGATAGCAATAATTTAACTGTTTCAAAAAATCAGGTATCAAACATGAATGAAGAAGGAAAGGAAGCGAACATTATGAAAAAGTATTGGAAAATTTTTACGATGGCAGCAATGATGATGGTGGTTTTGACACTTGGAGGGATTACGACACAGGCAGCATCACCGAAATGGAAGAAAGCCTGCAAAGCATATAACAAATATCTGAAGAAAAACGAATCTGCGTATACACCAGAATATGAGGGAAATTGGTATACTGCGAACACAGAAAAAAGCAGTACGATCAGTCAGTTTCTGATAGCAGATCTGGACAAAAATGGTGTACCGGAACTGATTGCAGCTCATATGAACGGAATGAAAGATCAGACCATCTATGTGTTTACTTACAAGAAAGGCAAAGTTGTGAAAGTAAAGGATAAAAAGAAAAAAACAGTAAAGATTGATGCACGCAGCTATACTGGTTTTGGTGGAAATTCAGTAGGAGTTTGTAACAAGAACCATATGCATGTAGATGAAAGCTGGGGTTCAGGTCATCATACCATCATATACAAAATGAAAAAAGACAAACTTACCTGTTACGCAGAATGGGAATGGAACAATATGGAACAGAGAACCATTACAAAAATCAATGAAAAGGATGTACCGGAAAGCGTATACAATGCAAAGATCAACTGTCAGGTAAAGAAATGCTGGGTTGATAATACATCTTCTAACCGGAAAAAGTATGTAAAGTAAATTTTTAGGAACAGGAGGAAGAAAGGTATGAATGTAAAAAAGAAATGGATTATGAGTTTGTGGGTTATTATATTGATGTTTGTAATGTCCGTACCAAGTAGGGCAGCTTCGCCGGCAAAACTAAGCAAAAAGAGCATGAGCCTTTATGAAGGTGAAGCAAAAACTTTAAAAGTTAAGGGAAAAAAGAAAAAAGTTAAATGGAGTTCATCAAATTCATATGTTGCGACGGTAAACAGTAAGGGAAAGGTAAAAGGAAAACATACAGGAACAGCCGTTATTACAGCAAAAGTTTCCAAAAAGAAACTGAAGTGCAAAGTTACAGTAAAAACATTGCCGGATCAGTTCAAAAAAGTTTATCAGGTTGACATGGAGATTTTTGCAAAGAAAACACAAGGTGGAATGTGGGGAATCGATACAGATAAAACAGATGAATATCTGGTAGATAATTACGGAAAGAAGTATCAGCATAGTTTTTATGCAGGAAGCGGAACGGTAACGTATCTTACAAATTATAAATATAAAATGTTCAGTGGAACAGTAGCCTGCCCAAAGGGATTGCAGCCGGATGGATGGAGACCGGACATAGATTTGTATATTTACGGAGATGGTAAAAAAATAGCAAGTTTTCCTGCTATGAATTGTTATTCAAGACCAATGCCGTTTTCCCTGGATATTTCAAATTATGAGAGGATTACCCTGGAATGGAAATATCAGGAAAAAAAAGAAGAGATAGTAAATATCTGGAAAGATTGGGGTTATTACGCGACAATTTTTGATGGAGTATTTACCAAAAAATAAAAAGAAAAAATATTGGAAAGTTGTAAAATAGAAATTTTCTAAAATAAAGAAAAGTTCAAAGTCTCATGCAGTTATGGAGAAATTTGGACTTTTCTTTTTGAAAAATAAAGCAATAAAATACTTGACAAACATCACATAGTCAAATACAATAAACACAAAATAGAAATGAATTATGTTTTATATTTCTACCAAACAGAAAAGCAGAATCATATTGCTTTTCAAATTCAATGAAATCCAACTTAAAAAAGACCTGCGTGAAGCGGCTTGAAGGAGTGAAATATTTTCATATACTTAAAAGTAGAAAGTATCACCTGAAATAGTATCTATTGTCTGGGATAAAGCTTACATCCTGTAGCTGCTTCGCGTAAAAGAACCAAAGAAAAGGAGAAGCCTATGGGAGAAAAAGATATTACAGAAAAGATACTGGCAGATTATAACGATGTCTTCGCAGATATTATGAATGGACTGCTTTTTGCAGGAGAACAGCGGAGGCACTGGAAAATACGTCCATTCATTCACAGTACAAAGCAGAAGATGAAAAGGTACATGAGCTGGAGCGAGACGTAGCAAAGTACTGGAAAGAAAAAGAAGTAGAGCTGGCAATCTGCGGTATTGAGAATCAGAGTGTTGTGGAGAAAAACATGCCGTTTCGTGTGATAGGATATGACGGGACAGCGTACCGCAGCCAGTTGCTGGAAGAGAGAAAAAAGATTCTTCCGGTGGTAACAATCGTATTGTACTTTGGAACGGACAGACATTGGAACAGCAGGAAAAATATTAAATCTTTGATGGAAATACCGGAAGGATTAGATCAGTTTGTAAATGATTACAGCATGCAGGTGTTTGAGGTTGCATGGCTGACAGAGGAAAAAATAAAACGATTTCGAAGTGATTTTCGGATTGTAGCAAATTTCTTTGTGAAAAAAAGAAAGAATAAAGATTACATTCCGGATGATCCGACGGAAATAAAGCATGTAGATGAAGTATTGAAACTGTTGCAGGTAATGACAGGTGACGATCGTTATAAGGAAATGTTTAAGAAAAAAAGAGAGGTGCATAGTATGTGTGATGTGGCAGAGAGATTGGAAAAGATGGGAATTGCGAAAGGAATTGAGCTTGGAAGGGAAGAAGGAAAAGCAGAAGAAAAGAAAGCCAGCAGAGTAGAATTTATTTTGCGTGTGCTGGAAATGAAAGGAACCGTAGACGAAAAGATCAGAAAAAGAATTGAAGAAGAACAGGATGTGGATCTTTTGGACATTTGGTTTACAAAAGCATTAAAGGCAAATACCGTTCAGGAATTTGAACAGGCACTGAATTAAATGAACAATTCCCCTCTGCAGGAGCGACTTACGGCAGGAACTCTTGCAGAGATTTTTTATCTTAGTCGAAGAAGACTCCCACTTCTAACACTGCCAGGTAATTATGATTTGCCCTGAACCTGTTCTTAAATGGGCTTCTTTCTGAATAAACTGTCACAAGAGTCCAAAAATGGGTGACGGTTTCGATGTATGATCTGCGGTTAAAAAACATCAGTGCGGAAGTATGGATGGGAATATTGGTGCTGGCGTGTGCGGTTTTGCTTTTTACGGGCGGGGTGAAAAATGTACTTCCGGCTTCCGGCAGTGTGGAGAAACAGGTTATTTTGATTGATGCGGGACATGGCGGTGATGATCCGGGAAAGATTGGGATCAATCAGGCGAAAGAAAAGGATATCAATCTGGCGATTGCAAAGAAACTAAAGGTTTGTCTGGAAAAGGCCGGATTTGAGGTTGTGATGACGCGGGACGCGGATGAGAGTGTAAAGGGACCGGAACAGGGAAACAAAAAGAGTGCGGATATGAGAAACCGGTGCACAAAGATCCGGGAGACAAAGCCAGTGATGGCAGTCAGTGTTCATCAGAACAGTTACACGGAGGAGTATGTATCAGGACCTCAGGTTTTTTATTATACGACTTCAGCAGATGGCAGGGAGATCGCCAAATGTATTCAGAACGTTATGAATGAGGAGCTGCAGATTGAAAACCCGCGCCAGATCAAGGCAAATGATACGTATTACATATTGAAGAGGAGTGAAGCCCCGGCGGTGATCGTGGAGTGTGGTTTTCTGTCAAATGAGAAGGAGGCAGCACTTTTGATTACAGATGCTTATCAGCAAAAGGTAGCGGAAGCGATCTGTGGTGGCATTCAGAAATATTTTTCAGCAAAAATGTAAAGTATGCTTCCAAAAATATTTGATTTCAGATGAGAAAAATGGTGCGATATAACGATTGACAAAAATTTTAATTCGCCTTATAATTGTTCGACAACGAACAATTAGACAGGAGGTGAAGCGGAGATGGATTTTGGAGAAAAACGTGAAGTGGGCAGAGAAATTTTATCATTATCTAATCTTTTATACCGCAAAATTGAGTGCGATAAGAAAAAAGATGGGATTTACGATCTTCAGTATGTCCAGGGTGGGATTATAAAGTATATCAAAGAAAATCCTCAAAAGGATCTTTTTCCACGGGATATTGTGAAGCGTTTCTGCCTTACGCGTTCTACTGTTGCCGGTATTTTACAGAAAATGGAGCAAAATGGCTATATTGAGATGCAGTCTTATCCGGGGGATGCGAGACTGAAGAAAATTGTTCTGACGGAAAAGGGCGATGAAGCCAGTGATCTTGTGAAAGAGCAGATCCGTAGAATGGAACGGCTGTTGGTAAAGGATATGACAGCGGATGATATTGACTGTCTGTTTCAGCTGACACAGAAGATTCGCGAGAACCTCATAGAAGATCTGAAATGTTCGATGAAAAACAAATGTTGCGAAAAAAAAGATAATAAGGAGGCCAATCATGATTAAGAAACTGATGAAGAGCATCCGTGAGTACAAGAAGGATTCCCTTTTGTCTCCGGCGATGGTCACGCTTGAAGTAATCATGGAAGTGATCATTCCGATGTTGATGGCAAGACTGATCGACTACGGTATTCAGGCACAGAACCTGGGATATATCTGGAAGATGGGTATTCTGCTTGCTGTCACGGCAATGGTTTCACTGATGTTCGGTGTGCTGTCCGGTAAGTTTGCCGCACAGGCATCTGCCGGATTTGCAAAGAATCTGAGAAAGGATATGTATTACAATGTACAGAATTTTTCTTTCTCTAATATTGATAAGTTTTCAACGGCAAGTATCGTAACGCGTCTGACAACGGACGTTACCAACGTGCAGAATGCATATCAGATGATCATCCGTATGGCGGTTCGTGCACCGATCATGCTGATTTTTTCTATGTTTATGGCATTTCAGGTAAATTCCGAGATGGCAGTGATTTTCCTGGCGGCGGCACCGATCCTTGGTATCGGACTGTATTTTATTATGACACATGCACATCCGGTATTTGAAAAAGTTTTCAAAACTTATGATAAGCTGAATAATGTTGTGCAGGAAAATCTTCACGGAATCCGTGTTGTGAAATCTTATGTCCGTGAGGATCATGAGATTGAAAAATTTGAGAAAATATCCACATCAATTTATAACGATTTTACGTTTGCAGAAAAACTGATCGCATTCAATATGCCGCTGATGCAGTTCTGTATGTATGCATGTATGATCCTGATTTCCTGGTTTGGTGCGAAACTGATCGTAACGACAGGAAATGATCCGGTAAATGGTATGTCTACCGGTCAGTTAATGAGTCTTGTTTCTTATGCGATGCAGATTCTTATGAGCCTTATGATGCTTTCTATGGTATTTGTTATGATCATCATTTCCAGAGCATCTGCAGAACGTATTGTAGAGATCCTTGATGAGAAGAGCGACCTTACAAATGGAGAAGCTCCGGTGACGGAAGTAAAAGATGGATCTGTTGTATTTGATCATGTAAGCTTCAGTTATACAGGCAAAAAAGATAAGATCTGCCTTTCTGATATCAATCTGAATATTAAATCCGGTGAGACGGTTGGGATCATCGGTGGAACCGGTTCTGCAAAGACAACGCTGGTTCAACTGATTCCGAGACTTTATGATGTTACAGAAGGAAGCCTGAAGGTAGGTGGTCTGGATACAAGAAAATACGATCTGGAAGCTCTGCGTGACCAGGTAGCGATGGTGCTTCAGAAAAATGTGCTGTTCTCCGGAACGATCAAAGAAAACTTACGCTGGGGAAATGAAAATGCGACAGATGAACAACTTCTTCATGTCTGTCAGCTCGCCCAGGCTGACGATTTTATCCAGACATTCCCGGATAAATACGATACTTACATTGAGCAGGGCGGAAGCAATGTATCCGGCGGTCAGAAACAGAGAATCTGTATTGCGAGAGCTCTTCTGAAAAAACCGAAAATCCTGATACTGGATGATTCTACCAGTGCGGTAGATACGAAAACAGATGCGTTGATCCGAAAGGCATTTCGTGAGGAGATTCCGGATACAACGAAATTTATCATCGCACAGCGCATTTCATCGGTACAGGATGCGGACAAGATCATTGTTATGGATAAAGGTCATATTTCTGCGGTTGGTACGCATGAAGAGCTGCTGGCATCCAGCGAGATCTATCAGGAGGTTTACTATTCTCAGGTGAAAGGAGGAAGCGAAGATGAGACAGCCGAATAACAAAAAAGGTCCGGAAGGAATGGCGAAGGTAAATAAAGATGTTGTAAAAAGGCTCATGTCTTATATCGGACATTATAAACTGCGTTTTGCTGCTGTCCTGATCTGTATTGTGGTCAATGCACTTGCCATGGTGTCATGCTCGTTGTATCTGCAGACATTGATCGACAGTTATATCACACCATTGCTTCAGGCAGCCGCACCGGATTTTGCACCACTGTTTCGTTCTGTTTTGATTATGGGATGCATTTACGCAGTAGGAATCCTTGCCTGCCTGTTCTACAACAGAACGATGGTAAGTATCGCACAGGGAACGTTAAAACGTATTCGAGACGAGATGTTTGAACATATGCAGACACTGCCGATCCGTTATTTTGATACGCATACACATGGCGATATCATGAGCCATTATACGAACGATACGGACACGCTGCGTCAGATGCTTGCACAGAGTATCCCACAGATGTTCTCCTCTTTGATCACGATTATTTCTGTATTTTTTGCCATGCTTTTCACAAGCTGGCAGCTTACTATTTTTGTACTCTGTTTTGTATTTATCATGCTTCAGGTGACAGGCCGTGTTGCCGGAAAGAGTGGTTATTATTTTATACGTCAGCAGAAAGCTCTTGGTGATGTAAATGGTTATATCGAAGAAATGATCAACGGACAGAAAGTAATCAAAGTATTCTGTCACGAAGAGAAAGCAAAAGAGATTTTCGACCAGAAAAACGAAGAATTGTGCAAAGATGCATCCGCAGCAAACAGTTTCGCGAATATCCTGATGCCGATCATGGGGAATCTTGGAAATCTGCAGTATGTGCTTCTGGCAACGATCGGAGGTACAATGGCACTTGGCGGTGTTGGAGGTATGACGATTGGTACGATCGCTTCTTTTCTGCAGCTTAGCAGAAGCTTTATGAACCCGATCAGCCAGATCTCAAACCAGTTGAACATGGTTGTCATGGCACTTGCCGGAGCAGAGCGTATTTTCAGACTGATGGATGAAGAACCGGAAGTAGATGAAGGATACGTTACACTGGTCAATGCAAAATATGATAAGAACGGTGAACTGACAGAATCAAAAGAAAGAACTGGAATGTGGGCATGGAAGCATCCGCATGGAGACGGAACTCTGACTTATACAAAAATGCGCGGAGAAGTACGGTTTTATGATGTGGATTTTGGATATAATGAAAATAAGATTGTGCTTCATAATATCAGTCTGTATGCAGAGCCTGGTCAGAAAGTGGCGTTTGTTGGTTCTACCGGAGCCGGAAAGACAACGATCACAAATCTGATCAACCGTTTCTATGATCTGGCAGACGGAAAGATCCGTTACGATGACATCAATATCAACAAGATCAAAAAGGCAGACCTGAGACGCTCTCTTGGAGTGGTTCTTCAGGATACAAATTTGTTTACCGGAACGATCATGGAAAATATCCGTTACGGAAAACTGGATGCAACGGACGAAGAAGTTTATGCAGCAGCAAGACTTGCAAATGCAGATGATTTTATCCGTCTGCTTCCAAATGGTTATGATACGGTGATTACAGGAAACGGCGGCAGCCTTTCACAGGGACAGCGTCAGTTGATCGCGATCGCAAGAGCAGCGGTAGCTGATCCGCCTGTTATGATCCTGGACGAGGCTACTTCTTCGATCGATACCAGAACAGAGGCGATTGTGCAGAAAGGTATGGATGCGCTGATGCACGGACGAACCGTATTCGTTATCGCACACAGACTGTCCACAGTTCGGAATTCCGATGTGATCATGGTATTGGATCACGGTAGAATTATCGAACGGGGCAGTCATGAAAAACTCATGGCGGAAAAGGGCAGATACTACTTGCTGTACACGGGCATGCAGCAAAATGCGTAAGGCAATACCGCACAATCTTTGTGCGATATTGCCCTAAAACTTCTCAATCAAGAAAAACCGGACTGTGTGGTGCAGTCCG
>ERZ779889.1774-NODE-1774-length-20014-cov-4.656746_pt1 | contig 20014 bp, 17 predicted proteins | sample MGYA00511030_ERZ779889 | MGnify/ENA primary metagenome ERZ779889 (study PRJEB29588, sample SAMEA2160616) | human gut metagenome | biome: human gut; feature: human-associated habitat; material: faeces | place: Denmark | collected 2008/2010 ...
AGAAGCACTTGTGCGTATTATGCCAAAGGACAGACCGGGTGATGTGAATCAGGCAATGATGGAGCTTGGTGCGACGGTCTGCCTGCCAAACGGAATGCCGAAATGTGAAAGCTGCCCATGGCAGGACAGATGCGTAGCAAGAAAAGAAGAACGGCTGAAGGAAATACCGTATAAAGCACCGAGAGCATAAGTGCGCAGAAAAGCGCGCTGTAAAAGCCGAAGGCCGAGCTTCGCTTGACTGTATCTATATCCTTTCTGCCCAAAGCCCTGCTCATCATGCTGGAGCTTCCAACTCCGAAAAGGTTGTTAACAGCATTGAACGCCAACAGCACCGGTGCGGCGAGGGTTACGGCAGCGTTTTGAATCGGATCATCAAGCATTCCGACATAATATGTATCCGCAAGGTTATATATTACCATTACCAAAGAGCTTAAAACCGATGGTATTGCAAGGTTCATGACCGCCTTGGGTATCGGAATCGATTCAAACAGCTCTGTTCTTATGTTATTGTCCTTTGTCATCAAAAGCCATCCTTATTTTCTTGCAACTCCTGTTTTCTTGGCGGCTTCTATTACAGCCGCCGCTACGGTTTTAGCTACCCGCTTATCCAGCGCAGGAGGGATAATATTTTCCTCCGAAAGCTCGCTATCAGGTATAAGCGAAGCCAGCGCATAGGAGGTTGCAACCTTCATTTCCTCATTAATGCAGGAAGCGCGGCAGTCAAGCGCGCCGCGGAATATTCCGGGGAAAGCAAGAACGTTGTTTATCTGATTGGGATAGTCGGAGCGGCCGGTTCCCACTACCCTTGCACCCGCTTCTTTGGCAAGTTCGGGCATGATTTCAGGGGTGGGATTCGCCATCGGGAAAACAATGGCGCCCGAGTTCATGGAGGCTACCATCTCCTTTGAGACGATTCCGGGTGCGCTTACGCCGATAAATACGTCCGCTCCCGCCATAGCGTCAGCCAGAGTTCCGCGCTTACATTCCTGATTGGTAAGCATAGCTATAGCTTTATGAGCGTCGTTGAGGGTATTATCATCCCTTGAAAGGATTCCGAAGCGGTCAACCATGGTAAGATGCTTTACGCCGAGGTTTAATAGATGTCTTCCGATAGCGATTCCAGCCGAGCCGGAGCCGTTTATTACTACCCTTACCTCGTCGATTTTCTTTCCAACGACCTTAAGAGCGTTTATGAGAGCGGCGGCCACTACTATTGCAGTGCCGTGCTGGTCGTCGTGAAATACCGGTATATCGCAGATTTCCTTAAGTCTTCTTTCCACCTCGAAGCACCTCGGCGCGGCGATATCTTCAAGATTAATGCCGCCGAAGGAGCCGGAAATAAGGTAGATTGTGCGAACAAGCTCGTCAACGTCCTTGGATTTTATGCATATCGGGAAGGCATCAACATCAGCAAATTCCTTGAACAACGCACATTTGCCCTCCATAACCGGCATACCGGCCTCGGGACCGATATCGCCCAGACCCAGAACTGCGGTACCATCGGTAATGACCGCCACAAGGTTTGAACGCCGGGTAAGGTCATAGGAGCGGTTGATATCCTCTTTGATGGCAAGGCAGGGTTCGGCGACACCGGGGGTGTAGCAGAGCGAAAGGTCCTCACGGCTTTCAACCTTCACGCGGGAGACAACCTCAATTTTTCCTTGCCATTCGTAATGCTTTTTTAGTGATTCTTCTCTGATTGTCATAATTCATCTGTCCTTATTTTTAATTTATATTACATCCAAGCATTAAGCTCTGAATAGCGTCCTTTTCAAAGCCTTCATAGAGATATTTTTGCAAAGGCTCTTCATTGGCATATATCCGCTTGAATACACCCGCACCGTATTTCTTTATTATGTATAAAACATAGACGCCGGAGTAGAGATAGCCGTTATTTTCATAGAAATAGTTTTCATCGGACAATCTTTCAGCCAGAGGATAGTTGTTAAGCTCAAGCCATGAAATATCAATCTGCTCGGCAAATGCAACCGCTATGCCCTCGGAAATCAGAATATTGGTTTTTTCGGGGTCTCCCAGTTGGTCAAAAGCGATATGGATAACTTCGTGCTTGCAGACCTTTATCATATCTTCAAACGATCTGTCGTGCACAACGTTTGGAGATAGTATACACAACTGTCGCTTTACATAATCCGCATTTCCCACCATCCAGTCCTGATATTCATCATCCGATTTGCCGGTCAGCTCTTTGAAAGTCGCTACATCAGGGCATAGGTTTATAGTAAAGCGGGCGGCATCCTTTTTCAGATTGAAGGTGCTGATAATGCTTTCATAGGTAGTGTCTATCACAGCTAAAATCCTGTCTATAACATTATTGTCTTTTTCATCATAGCAGACGGTGAAGTACTTGCTGTCAATTTTTTTCGGCATATATCCTCCTGATGGTTTGCTATACCATTTTCTCGGGATGGAAATGCTCGTCAAACTCACTCTCAGTGAGATATCCAAGCTCTACGCAGGCTTCTTTAAGGGTGATATCCTCAAGATGAGCCTTGTGAACCACCTTGGCGGCGTTTTCATAGCCGATATACGGAGTAAGGGCAGTTACAAGCATCAGCGAGCGGTTCAGGTTTTCGTTCATCTTATCGCGGTTGGGCTTGATTCCGCGAACGCAGTTTTTTTCAAACGACGTGCAGACGTCCGCAAGAAGCCTTACCGACTGCAAATAGTTATAGATGCAGACCGGCATGAATACGTTCAGCTCAAAGTTGCCCTGAGAAGCCGAGAATGCTACGGCGGTATCGTTGCCCATCACCTGAACGGCAACCATAGTTACAGCCTCGCACTGGGTGGGGTTGACCTTGCCGGGCATAATTGATGAGCCGGGCTCGTTTTCGGGGATGGTTATTTCCCCAAGCCCGCACCTTGGACCGCTTGCAAGCCAGCGGATATCGTTGGCTATCTTCATGAGGTCGCAGGCAAGAGCCTTCAAAGCTCCATGGGCAAAAACAAGCTCGTCCTTCGAGGTCAGAGCGTGGAATTTATTTTGCGCGGTTTCAAACTTTGTGCCGGATATTCTGGATATTTCCTCGGCAACCGCTGTATCGAAGCTCTTGGGGGCGTTCAGACCTGTTCCGACGGCGGTAGCTCCCAGCGCGAGCTGACGCAAAGGATTCAGCGAAGATTTTATCATTTCAATATCCCTATCGATAGAAGCCCGCCAGCCGCTTATTTCTTGGCCGAAGGTTATGGGGGTGGCATCCTCGAGGTGGGTTCTTCCGCTTTTTACTATATCCATGTTCTCGGATTCAAGGCGGCTGAGTGTCTGCGAAAGCCAACCGAGAGCCGGGAGAAGCGAATTTTCGGTTTCCATTACCGCAGCTATGTGCATGGCTGTGGGGAAGGTATCATTCGAGGACTGGGACATATTTACATCGTCGTTGGGATGAAGGAGTTTTTTTCCTAAAAGCTCGTTTCCGCGATTGGCTATGACCTCGTTGACGTTCATGTTGCTCTGCGTGCCGCTTCCGGTCTGCCAGACTACAAGCGGGAAATTATCTGCAAGGCTGCCATCCATGACCTCATGAGCGGCTTTTTCTATTGCAGTAAACTTTTCTGGAGTCATCCTTTCGGGCTGGAGCTTTCTGTTGACCCTCGCGGCGGCTAACTTTAATATTCCGAACGCACGGATAATCTCAGCTGGCATCTTCTCAATACCAATTTTGAAATTCTCATAGCTCCGCTGAGTCTGCGCGCCCCAGAGCTTATCCTCAGGCACTAACACCTCACCCATGGAATCGTGTTCTTTGCGGTAGTTCATATGTTTACATCCCCTTATGTTAAGCATTATATTATTCTGTTGCAATTATCCTGCTATTCCTTAACAAAAATCAAATGGTGGAAAAATGCAATATCTCTGTACTCCTGTATCTTCGACACCCGGTTTTCAAGCTGAACCATTTTCAGCTGCCATTCCTCGCCGTTGTGCTTTTCCTGATTCTGCTGTAAGTCCCAAAAGGTACGGATTCCGAATGTGTCAATCAATTTAAGCTTTCTGTTCCATTTGGAGATATCCTCGTCATCATAATATCTGATAGCGCCGAATTGTGTGCTGGAGCCGTCTTTTCTGTCCAGCAGAGCGTTTGCCCTGTCAAAATCATCAAGCAAAACCGCCATTTGCATCACCCTGCCCGCGCGATTATGCTTGACTAAAGACAGAATCCCGCCGGTTTTAAGCAATCGGGAAAGCTCGGTTATTACCTGCTTTTTATTATCGATATACTCAAGAACGTTGTGGCAGATAATCATATCAAACGAATTATCGACAAACCTTGAAAGAGATGATACATCTCCGACAATCTGCTCATATTTATTATCCTTCCAGGCATTTGCCAGCATATCTTCGGACGGTTCTATTGCAATCACTTCATTATTTGCGGCAAAATGGTCAGCAGTGATTCCTTCGCCACTTCCGAAGTCTAAAATCCTTTTGCCGCTGATATCTCCCATCTGTTGCCAGACAATTCTTTTAAACAGTCTATCCCAAGCGGGCAATTCTAAAAGCGAGCGCATATAGTCCTCCTATAAATTCAATATTTTCGGCAGCAAATACTTTTGTACGTTAAACAATAATATATTATATCACAGCCAAGCCCGGGTTTCAATATCTTCATGATAATTTCATCTTGACACAGCCGGGCGATTAGAATATACTTATGTAAACACTTTAGAAGGGATGTGTCCGTGTGCGGGGATATGACGATTTGATTGATTATATCGCATCTGCGGCGAATGATATTATCAGGCAAAAGGGCAGAGCCGTTTTTGCGATAGACGGTCGGTGCGCTTCGGGGAAGACCACAGCCGCGCAGGTAATATCACAAGCTCTCCCCTGCACCGTTTTCCATGCGGACGATTTCTTTCTGCGCTCTGAGCAGAGAACTCCCGAAAGGTACGCAGCCCCCGGCGGAAATTTTGATAGAGAGCGTTTTTTAAACGAGGTGCTTATCCAGGCTGTTAGCGGCGAGACTGTCACTTATCGTCCGTTCGACTGCAAGACTATGGAGATGGGCGAAGCTCGGGTTATACATCCCGAAAAGATAATCATTGTCGAGGGCGCATACTGCTGTCACCCGGAACTGTGGGAATATTATGACCGGCGGATTTTCTTTACGGTATCGCCCGAGGTGCAGATACTACGAATAAGAAAAAGAAACGACGATATGGCCAAGATGTTCATAGACAGGTGGATTCCGTTGGAAGAAAGGTATTTTTCGGAGTTTGGGATTATGCAGCGGTGCGATTTGGTTTTTCAGGGCGAGTGAGCCGCTGTCACCTTATGATTGACAGATTTCCTTGTCGGTGCGATGGATTTTATCCTGTGGATATGCTAAAATATAATCACCGCGGAAAACTATTGAATGGAATGGTGATTATAATGACACTTGGAAACAGAATTTTGGAGCTTCGTGCCCGTTTGGGGCTTTCGCAGGAGGATTTCGGTGAGCTTTTCGGCGCGACCCGCCAGACCGTTTCACGCTGGGAACTCGACCAGGCTATCCCCGAAATACAGAAAATCGTACAGATGGCGCGTATGCTGGGAGTCTCTACCGACTCTATCATCTCAGACGGCATATCCACATTTGACTGCACCTTTGAGCGATTTGTCTGCGGGGTGTATCGCAAAAAGGATATCGTAATAGTCGAAACCGAGCGGATTGCGCTTGTATACCGCGACTGCGGAAAGATTATCTGTGCCGAGCTTTACGAGGGATTGCAGGATAACAAAGTCCTGCGGGCAACGGTTGAATTCGACCTCACGGAAAAGAAGGCGAAATACGCCTATTCGGACGACGGCGGAAGGATTTTTGCGAATTTCGAGGCGGAGAGCGTTATCGGGCAGAAATTCGACCGCGTGCAGCTTGACGGCATGAAGCGGATTGAGACTTTCACGGTGAGCGCAAACAACAATAATCTGCCGACAGTGCCGGAAGCAGGGTTCAGAACCTGCCTGAAAAAGTGGCGGGAGGGCACAAGATATTACTGCCGCGAAGGGATGATATTTGCCAATATTTATATCAATGGAATTGAATATTTCTTCCATATGCAGCCATGGAACCAGGTGAATATTTACTGCGGAGTTATTGCCTCAGAACCGTTTGAGCTCGGTATCTGTATCGGTAAGCAGAATTTCAGAATCAGTAATTGCGGCGATAATCATAACCAGCACTCCTATTCGCTGATCAACGACCCGATTGCCAAAGCAGTGCCGCCAACCGGTGAGAACGGAATTGAATTCAAAAAAGGAATCGTCGAAAAGGTTCTTAGGTATGGCAATGATTGGATAACCGTTTCAAACTGCGGTGACGAGCTGACCTACACTCGCAACGACCCGGATATGATTGAATGGGTTGAGAGTTGACAGCAGTCAAGTATCCCATAAATAAATAATTTAAGACGTTCCCGCAGCTTTCACGCTTTCGGGAACGTCTTTTTGCTTTTATGCTGTTATGCTTTATCGTATCCGATAAGGAAATTCTGCGCATCAAGGGGCTTGCCGTCCGAGACAGCGGGGGTATATGTGCCGTCGGGGTTAAGAACCTGCGCCTTGACGTTATCGGCGAGCATTATCCGCAGATACTCACTTATCCTTGCCCTGATGTCTGGGTCTAAAACAGGTGAGGCTATTTCAACGCGCTTGTCGGTGTTCCTTGTCATAAGGTCGGCGGAGGAAATGTACATCTTCATGTCCTCCCCCTCGCCAAAGCAGTAGATTCTGGAGTGCTCCAAAAATCTTCCCACGATGCTTCTTATGCGGATGTTTTCGGTCTCGCCGGGAACTCCCGGAACAAGGCAGGCTATTCCTCTTATTATAAGGTCTATCTGAACACCCGCTTTGCTCGCCTGAATAAGCTTATCTATGATGGTCTTGTCGGTAAGGCTGTTCATCTTTGCAAGAATTCTTGCAGGAGCACCGCTTTCGGCCTTCTCGATTTCCATATCCATACAAGCGATAAGCCCGCTTTTCAGAGTTTCCGGGGCGACAAGAAGCTTATTATAGCGAAAATCGGTATTGCAGATGGCAATATTGCGGAAGAACGCCGCGGCATCCTCCCCTATCTCCTCATTCGCCGTCAAGATATTCATATCGGTATACTGCTTGCTGGTGGATTCGTTGTAATTGCCTGTGCCCAAGTGGGTTATGTAGCTGAGCTTTTCGCCCTCCGAAAGCACTATCGCTATTATCTTTGAATGAACCTTGAAGTTGTGCATACCGTAGATGATGGTGCATCCGGCTTCCTGAAGCACGCTTGCGGCGTTGAGGTTGTTTTCCTCGTCAAACCTTGCGCACAGCTCTATTACAACCGTCACCGACTTGCCGTTTTCGCTGGCTTTTTTCAAGGCCTCAACTATCCTCGACTGATTTGCAAGGCGGTAGATGGTTATCTTTATTGATACCACCCTCGGATCCTCGGCACACTCGTCGAGCAGTCTAAGCACGGGATTCATGCTGTCATAGGGGTATGAAAGATAGATATCCTTGCTTCTTACCAAGTCTATCATGGATGGTGCTGAGGTTATCGCCGGGCTTACTCTTGGCTTTAAAGGGGGATATTTCATCACGGCTGCAGTCTCCTGCGGGAGGTATGCGCCCAGCGAGAACATAAATTTATAGTCAAAGTAATGCTCCACCTTGAAGCAGTATTTGCTCTTTAACTGCAATATCTTAAGGACGTAATCGCGCAGCTTGGGGCTGTTTTTGTCCACCTCCACGCGCACTACGGCAAGCTTCTGCCGAAGCTCGATTTTTTCCTTCATGATGACCGAGAAATCATGCTCAACGTCGGAATCATCCACCTGAGTGTCGAAATCGGCGTTTCTGGTTACTCTTATCATCAGCTTATCGTTGACATTGTAACCGGTGAAAGCGAGATGTCCGAACAGCCTTATAAGCTCCTCGGTGGTTATAAGATTTATCTTCTTTCCCCTGCCAAGGCGGTGAAGCCTGTCGACCGCAAGCGAGCAGGACATAACGCCTATCATTTTTCTTCCGCCCTTTTCAAGATCGTATATCATGTAGCTGGATCTGTTCTCAAAGCGGATCATAGGGTGCTTGGCGTCAAGAACCATCGGTGAAAGAAGGGGCAGAATGTGGTTTACAAAATACTCACAGCACTCCTCAGACTGCCTTTGGGTCAGCTTATCGCCCTTTAACAGACGTATGCCGGCTTCGGAAAGTTCCTTTCTTAAAGCCTCATAAACCTCGCTCGATTCGGCATATAAGCCCTTTACGCAGGTGAGGATGCCATCCAGTTGCTCGGCGGCGGTAAGGTCGGTCTTGTTCTCCTTCTCCTTGGGGTCGAGGATGTTTTCGTTATAAAGGCTTCCTACCCTCACCATGAAGAATTCATCGAGATTGGAGTGGAATATCGAAAGGAACTTGCAGCGCTCGAGCAGAGGATTTGTCATATCCCTCGCCTGATTCAAAACCCTTCTGTTGAACTGCAGCCAGGAATATTCGCGGTTCATGTATTCGCCCTTTATGAATTTGGATACCGCCTTAGGCGTTTTTGCTTTTTTACTCTTTGCTTTCTGTTCCATCGTCTGTTTCCTTCTCACTGTCGTTATTTACCGCATTAAGCTCGAACGGCTCCGCCTTGATAGCTCCGCCAAGGACAAGCTTTAAGCAGCCCTCCTTAACTCCGCAGTCGCTGACTATGGCGCGCTCGACATCGAATCTATTAAGAATCGTGCGCAGCGCAATCATCGCGCTTCCCATGACATAGAGCTTATCGGGAGCGTTGGTTAAAACCAGCATGGAGCGCTTGGAATCGTCAAACATATGCTTGGCGAGCTTTTTAAAGGTTTTAGGCTCGATGGTTTTTTCCTTATCCACCGCCGGGATATCCGCATAGTCGCAGTACAAATCATATACAGCCTGGGCAACCGAGCCGGAAAGAATTGCGGTTTTATAAACACCATCCTTAGGGATTCCTGCTTCTTTGAGCTTCTTTTTGATGTAGTCCTTTATATCATCGGCTTCCGATTCTGTCGGGAAGACCTTCTTTACAAACTTCTTATTGAGGTCGTCAAGCCCGAAGTCTAAAATCTTCATGCCTTTTTTATCGTCGCTCGAAAGGTCGCATATTTCTATGCTTGCGCCGCCCATATCTATAAGAATGGCTTTTTTGCGCTCGAAGCCTTCCTTATTGGCGATATAATCGCAGTAGGCTTCGGTTTTGCCTTCTATAAGATTTATGCTCATTCCGGTGCGCTCAAATATCTCGGATTGAACGTCTTTAAAATTCTTGATATACCGCAGTGCGGCGGTCGAAATCAGCCAGCCCTTATTCACGCCCAGAGCCTGACACTTTTCCTTTACGGAAGCGGCGGTTTCGGCGAGCTTTTCGATTCCCCTTGCCGAAAGGCGGGAGCCTTCAACATAGTGCCGCAGACTCATGCCGATTCTTTCTCTGAAAACGATATGCGCACCGCCCTCGCTCTCTTCAGCGACGATGAACGACATACCGCTGGAGCTTATATCTATTACTGAATATTTCATATTAATCACCATTCCTTTCTGCGATTTGAGACTGCTTGCAGGACTTTACCTCGGCAAAATCTCAAACCGCGCGGGTGAAAGTATCTAAAATCATTAATCTTCGTCACCGAAGCATATGCCTATATCCCTTGCAGCTTCGATTACCTGCGAGTTCTTAGGAACCGACTTTGCCTTTCCTGCGATATCCGGCAGGGCATTATAGGTTATGCGGTCGTTAATTATTGCGGCGGTCACGCCGAATTTACCCTCCTTGCAGAGCTTGGCGGCATAGCTTCCGAGCCTTGTTGACAAGAGACGGTCGTAAGCCGAGGGGCTTCCTCCGCGCTGGATATGTCCGGGAACAATAACTCTTGTCTCTACTCCGAGATTTTCGCCCACCCACTGTGCAAGATGGTTGGTAACGGTGGCTTCGCCGCGCTCCTTTCTCGCAAAAGTCCTGTCCTTGCGCTTCATATCGGCCTCGCTCTTAAGGACAGCGCCCTCTGCTATGGCTACTATATTGAAGGACTTTCCAGCATCCAATCTCTTTTTAAGACCCTTTGCTACAGCCTCAAGGGTGAACGGAATCTCCGGCAGGATAATCATATCCGCGCCGCCTGCGATACCAGCGCCTAAAGTGAGCCAGCCGACCTTGTTGCCCATAATCTCAACAAACATGGTTCTGCCGTGGCTTGCGGCGGTGGTGTGAACCCTGTCTATGCACTCGGTGGCTATATCCAAAGCGGAATGATAGCCGAAGGTTACATCTGTGCCGTATATATCATTATCGATAGTTTTTGGAAGACCTATGATGTTGCACCCCTCGGACGAAAGAAGAGCGGCAGTTTTATGGGTTCCCGCGCCACCGAGGGTGAAAATGCAGTCGAACCCGAATTTTTTATAGTTATCAACCATTCTTTCAAGCTTGGTAGAGCCGTTTTCTTCAACTGTCATCATCTTGAACGGCTGACGGATGGTGCCTAAAATAGTGCCGCCTAAGTTCAGTATACCCGAAAAATCCTCCGGCTTCATTTTTCTGTATTCGCCGTTGATAAGACCTGTATAGCCGTCGCTTATTCCGTAGACCTCGGCGTTCGGCATATTAAGAAAGACATACTTGCCTATTGCCCTTATAACCGCATTAAGACCCGGGCAGTCGCCGCCGCTTGTTAATATTCCTATTTTCATTTTGACCATCCTCTCCGTTTCTGCTTATTTCTGCCTGAAATAAACATTCGCATATATTATATACATTTTATATATACAATATTAACAAAAAGCCCGCCGTTTTACAACAGCAGGCTTGTAAAAAATATGTTAACTTTATGTGAATTAAAGGTAAATCGTGGACTCTGTTTACTGTTTTTCAGTTTTCGGAGGTTCCTCAGAGCCTATTTCCAGCGGATTCAGTGCCAGAGCTTTCGCATCCTCATTGACGGCTGACAGATTCGCAGCTTCGGCAGCGGGTGCAGGCTGTTCGATGGGAGCAGGTGCAGGCTTGACGGCAGATGCCGGCGGATCATCCTTAGATGTATCCTCTTGCTTGACCTCTTCCGGCTGTGGCTCATCTGGCTGGGTGTCTTCAGGGAGGTTCGGCAGTCTGTCAAACGTCAGCTGAGCCTTATAAAGGTCGCCGTCTATGGCTATACTGAAACCCACCTTTTGCAGGTTGCAAAGGCTTCTTGCAATTGAAAGTCCCAAGCCGCTTCCCTCGGTATGTCTTGAAGAATCGCCCCTTACAAAGCGCTCCATAAGCTCATCGCTGGAGATGTTAAGAGCATATCTTGAAATGTTCTTAAAGGTAACAATTACCTTGTCGCCGATGATAGTTTCGCTGATATAAACCCGTGTTTCCGGCTGAGCATATTTGCAGATGTTGCCAAGAAGGTTATCAAACACCCTCCACATAAGTCTGCCGTCAACCATTACTCTTACAGGCTCATCGGGCAAAGAGGTTATCGGGGTGAGGCGGGATTTTTCCAGACGTTCATCAAATTCCGTTACCGCCTGAGTTATCAGCAGTGACATATCCAGCCGCTGGGCGTTCACGGCTATCGCGCCGGAGGATGCCTTTGAAGCTTCCACAAGGTCGTCAATAAGCTTCTTCATCCTCTGAGACTGGCGGACAAGCACTCCTACATATTCCTTGGCAGTGTCCGGCTTGATATCCTCCTTTGAAAGGATATCTACATAGTTTACTATTGATGTCAGCGGGGTCTTAAGGTCGTGCGAGACGTTGGTTATAAGCTCGGTCTTAAGGCGCTCCGACTTTGTGCGCTCGTCAACCGCAAGCTGGATTCCGTTGCCGATGCTGTTTATGTCTGTCGCAAGAGACTTGAGATCAGGCGGGAGGTAGGTGTTGTTCAGGACAAAATCGGTCTTGCCCTCCGAAATCTTCTTGCAGCCTTCCTTTATCCTTCCAAGGCCTATTGCGTAGATGATAAGTGCAGTGCCCAGAATAAGCTTGCCTAAAAGCCACATTGCTATTGCAAGCTCGCTCTGAAAGCTCATTATCATAGCCACAAAGAACAAATCATAAATAGAGGCCGCCGCAAATACGAGGACCACCTTCCAGCTGTATTTCAAGTTGGCGAAGAAATATCTTATCCCCCTGAACAGCAGGATTACGCTTCCGAAGATGATTGTATAGTGGAACAGCTTGCCGGCCTTGCATCTTGCGGAGAAGGTGTAAATCAGGATTATGAACGCCAGGGCGGCAGCTGCCACCATTGCAAGCACAATCGCAAGCACCATCCACACTTCAAGACTATAATACACCAGCTCATAATAAATCCAAATCGCTGCGCCGGCAAGAAGTGCTGTACATATTAAATGAAGCTCAAACGGAGCTTTATCAAACAGGCTCAGATGGAGTCCTTCAAATCTATCTGAATATCCGGCAGAGCAGATTACGAACATAAACGATGCTATCAGGAACAGCAGAGAGGCAAGAGCAATTACAATAATCACATACCTCATGCCAGCCAAGGTTTCCATTTTTGAGACACGCAGATATATATCATCATGAGCCGTAAGTGCATATGGGATGCTGCAGCTTATTGTAAGCTCGTCGTTATACTTTTCGGTATAAACGCCGGTCAGCTTGTATATGCAGCTTTCCGGGTCGGCGTCCTGCACAGATATCAGTTCCTCGTTATAATCCAAATATCCGTTTTGCATACAGCTCTCTACAAATTGTCTGCGCTCACTTTCAGTAGCAAACTGCACGCTTACCGGCGTTCCGGATGAAGCAAACCGTTCTAAGGAAACCGTAGTACTCTGAGTCAAATAAGGGCTCTTAAGCTCGAAGTTATTATATACAAGCTCGCCCGCGGAGTTGTATACCGAAATCGAAATATTTGATTCGTTCTTAGGGTAAGCATGATCGAGCTGACCAGCCGCATCGTAGAAATCTTCGCTGCTGATTGGCAGATTCTTTGCCTTCTGGAATTTTGAAGTCTCAGTTTCCTCTTTCGAGTTGTCCATGACAAGTTCAGAATCAGCTGCCGGCTGCCATGTATACTGCGGCGTTTCCTCCTCAATTTCCTCCTTGGAAACCGCAGAAAGATAAGCCGGACTTCCGAGAGGCTCAAAGTGACTAATATCCGCTGCCATACTATTCAATTCGTTTCGCAGGCAGAACTGACGTATATCATCAGAAAGCTGATGACCGTTGTCAAAGAAGGAGTCCTCCTCAATCAGATAAACCAGGGCAAGGACAGAGGCCGCAAGCACTACCGCTGATATCACGAACAGAAATATCGCGACAAGCTTCGCGCCGAGCTTTCCCTTAATACCGTTTTTCATAAGTTATCCACCTCTTATTAGAGCGGCGATGCGGAACGCTGATCATTCCGACGCCGATTTTTCAAATTTATATCCCCTGCCCCAAACCACCTTCAAATATCTGGGGGAGGCGGGGTCTATCTCTATCTTCTCGCGGATATGGCGGATATGTACGGCAACGGCGTTGTCAACACCTATGGGCACCTCTCCCCACACCTTGCGGTATATTTCATTCGGGGCGAAGCAGCTTCCGGCGTTCATCATCAAAAAGCGGAGTATTTCATACTCCTTTGGGGTAAGCTGGATCACTTCACCGTCAACCGAGACTTTTTTTGATTCGCACATAAGCTCTATGCCGTCTATACGGATGGTATCTACCTGACGCGGCGCGCTTCCGAGCATAGTATATCTGCGAAGCTGGGATTTTACCCTTGCAGTCAGCTCAACAGGGTTAAAGGGCTTGGTTATGTAATCGTCTGCGCCCAAGTTAAGTCCTAAGACCTTGTCGGTGTACTCCGACTTTGCGGTAAGGAATATTACAGGCACGTTTGAAAACTTGCGTATTTCGGTAAGGGCGTTTATGCCGTCCAGCTCCGGCATCATTATATCCATCAGGACAAGGTCGATTCTTTCCGAGTTGAGTATTTTAAGAGCTTCCGCGCCGGTATAGGCTTCAAAAAAGCTGTAATCATCGTTGGAAAGATATATTTTCAGCGCCGAAACAATATCACGTTCGTCGTCGCAGAGGAGAATATTGTACATAGAAAACACTCCAATAGCATATTTTTTATTTTAGTCTATTGTACCAGATATTTTATTAAGATACAATCCGAAAGATATTAAGTTTTCTTAATAATTTGTAAAAAAATCAGCCTGCCCATTAATTTTATGGGACAGGCTGTAAATATTTTGCTGAATATTGCCGAGAAGCTTACTTTGCTTCGGCAAGCTTCCAGAAGATACCGTATCTTGTGTTGTAAAGCGAGTAATACGGTACGAATTCGTAATTCTCGGCGGATGCTGTGAAGGTAAAGCTTAAATTGCCATTATTAGTGAAGTAGTCGCCGGGAGCGTCCTTGACCATTTTCGGAGTGACGCCGCTGTTAAGGGTAAGAGTATCGTCGCTGACAACCGGGGTTTCGGGGATGATAACGCTCATGCCGGTGTAGGTGGTCTTCATATCCTTATCGCCAAGCTTTGCGGCAAGAAGTACAGGACCGTATTTAAAGGATACAGTGTTGATACCGTCCTGCAAGTTAGAGCAGGTGAATCCGAGCGGGATTTTTACTTCTACAGTATCGCCGGATTTCCATGTCTGAGCAACCTTTGCATAGCCGTTATCCTCTTCGTATGTAAAGGCTTCACCATTTACAGCTACCGAAACAGTGCCCTTTGCCCATTCAGGGATTCTGAACATAAGAGTTAACGGCTTTTCGGAATCAAGCTTTAATGCGAACTTAGCGGTATCGGTCAGCGGGACTTCGCCGGTCTGAGTCAGAGTAAGTCCGATATCATCGGCTTTCAGCTCAGAAGGAATGTACATATTAATGTAAAGCTTTTCACCATTACGGTAATACATACCGTCGCCCAGCTTGGTGAAGTTCTCCATGCCTGTTCCGGTGCAGCACCAGAAGCTGTCTGTAGGTGTGGAGAAGGTTCTGAAGTAGCCTGTTGCCATTGCCTGGAAGTAGGTGGTCATGCCGGTCTCGGGGTTCTGAGAGGCTAAGATATGGTTTATAAAGGCTTCCTCGTAGTAATCGGCATACTTCTTATCGCCTGTTACTTCGAACAGCTCCTTGGTGAATTTTAGCATATTGTAGACGTTGCAGGTCTCGCAGTTGCAGTTGGTGCGCTCGCGGTTGAGGATATCATCCTCGCCGAAATGCTCCCATTCGCTGTTGCCGCCTGTGGGGTAGGTGTGGTGGTCAACAACCATCTGCCAGAATATCTCGGCTGTTTTAAGATACTCCGAAGCGTCAACCGTCTTGCCGCCTATCTTTCTGCCGTCAAGAACCTCATAGCGCTTGAGGGCGCCTATAACCTTGGGGATGGTGGTGTTTGCATGGCGGTTGTTGAGGACATTTGTGCCGTCTGCACGGATAAGCTCGAACAGTGAATCCTCATCAAATGCATGAGCGGCTACGGCGTACTTCTCAACACCGGTAAGGCGGTAGAGGTCATAAAGACAGTCGTTCATTCCGCCGTATTCTATGCTCAAAACGGTTTTGTGAGTGGAATCGTCCCACTTCTGGGTGCGCTCATATGTCCAGTCGCCCAGCTTGCAGGCGATATCGAGTGCGGGCTGATATCCGGCAAGCTCGTAAACCGAGATAAGTCCCTCAAAAATCTTGTGCATGGTATACCACGGAACCCATGACTCTGTAAAGAGGTTTGCCTTGCCCTTTTCAACATTGTCAAACTGAATTTCAAGATTGCCGACATTGAGGACGGTTGAGCCCCACAGGAAGCCGCTTTCGCGCTGGCACTCTGCCAATCCGTCAACGATAGCTGTCATCTTGTCATAAAGCTTAGCCTTATCAGATGACGATACAGAAGCATTTACATAACCCTGTGCCAAAGCGGTCAGATAGTGACCCATGGTATGCCCGCCGATAAGGGAATTTTCCCAGCCATTATAAGGCTCAGCATCCTTCCAGTCAACTCCGCCGTTCTTGCGGAAGTTGCACAAAAGCCTGTCGTTATCAAGGCTTAATAGATATGCAAGCTCCTTTTTAAGGGCATTGTCATAGAAATCCCCTTTCAGCTTAACATCCTTCGCCGTATAGTCGGTGATTATAGTGTTTTTTTCAAGCATTGAACTGCCTCCTTTGATTTCAGGCGACGCACAGCCACAGGTTGTAACAAGCGTAACCGCGCAGATCGCTCCGCATAAAAATCTTTTTAGTTTTTTCATAATATACATCCAATAAATGTTATTGCCGAAGACAAAACGCGCTCACCCCGGCTAAGATGATGATAACAGATTATCCCTGCAATTACAAGTGATTAATTGAATTCATCGGGATAAATCAATAAAGATTTTAGCTTCTGTCAAATATGCAAAAAGTGCACTTTTACAAGCAGAAACTACTGCTCTCAAAGCGCACCTTCCGTTATGCCGGCTTGCCATTCGGACGCGGCATAATAAAATTATTCAATCCCTACAGCCTTGAACTTACCGGTTGAGTTGACAGCTTCCATCAGTTTTTCATCCGGAACATCCTTAGTCAGTGTTACAACTGCGTTGTTTGCAGTGTGACTTGCAGCTGCGCTTGCAACACCATCTACAGCTTCAAGAGCCGCTTTAACCTTCGCCTCACAGTGGGGGCAAGCCATTCCTTCAACCTTGATTGTCTTTGTCATTTGAATCTCTCCTTATTGATTTTTTATTGATATTACCTTATATCCTTCGGCTTCTATGGCCTTAATGATATCTTCATCCGAAACGTCCGCAGTAAGCTCCGCTGCAGCTATACCGGTTTTGTGATTGGCCTTCGCAGACACTATCTGCGGCAGGGCTTCAAGAGCTTCCCTGACATATCCCTCGCAGTGCTCGCACATCATGCCTTCAATGGTTATGGTCTTGGTAAGAGTGATCTGCGGTTTTACTGGCTCGGTAGTCTTGGTAACTGACGGCTGAGACAGGACTGCCGGGACGGAGGGTCTTCCAGATTTACCGTAGAGCTTGCAGTAATTAAGCCTTAGAGCGTTGCTGACAACGCAGAAGCTTGAAAGGCTCATTGCAGCGGCGCCGAACATCGGGTTGAGCGTAATTCCGAAGTGGGTGAACGCGCCCATCGCCAGCGGTATACCTATTATATTATAGATAAACGCCCAGAACAGGTTTTCCTTTATGTTCAGCAGTGCCGCACGGCTTAGGCGTATTGCGGCGGCGGCGTCCTTAAGGCTGGACTTCATCAGAACAACATCCGCTGATTCAATTGCGATATCCGAGCCTGCACCTATCGCAATGCCGATATCCGCCCTTGTAAGCGCGGGAGCGTCGTTTATACCGTCTCCGACCATGGCTACCTTGCCATCTTGCTTGAGGTTTCTTATTACCTCTTCCTTGCCGTCCGGCAGGACGGAAGCTATAACCTCGTCTACTCCGGTCTGAGCGCCTATGGCTCTGGCGGTACGCTCGTTGTCGCCGGTGAGCATGACGACCTTAACGCCAAGCTCCTTAAGCTCGCTGACGGCTTCGGCGCTGTCCGGCTTGATTCTGTCCGCAACGGCTATTATTCCTATTATACTCTTATTGCGAGCGAATACAAGGGGCGTTTTGCCCTCCTCCGAAAGCTTGTTGCAGATATCTGTGATTTCCGGGGAAATATCCGCCTGCGAAGACAGGAATTTCAGGCTTCCGCCGATAATCTCGGCACCGCCAACCTTGGCTTTAACTCCGCTGCCGGCAAGGGTTTCGTAATCAACAGCTTCGTAGATGGATATGACATTTTCGGAACACTTAGCTGTTACCGCCTTTGCAAGAGGATGCTCGCTCTTTGCTTCAACAGATGCAGCAAGCATAAGAAGCTCGTCCGCCTTCACTCCGTCCGACGGGATGATATCGGTGACGGCGGGTTCGCCGAGGGTTATGGTTCCGGTTTTGTCAAGAGCTATTATTTTGACCTTGCCGGTTTCCTCCAGCGAGGTTGCTGTCTTAAAGAGGATGCCGTTTTTAGCTCCCACGCCCGAGCCAACCATTATGGCAACCGGGGTTGCAAGACCCAACGCGCATGGACAGCTTATCACAAGCACAGAGATTCCCCTCGCCAAGGCGTAGGCAAACTCTCTTCCCAAAAGAAGCCAGATAACTATTGTTACAACGGCTATGGTTATTACAGTCGGCACGAATACGCCGGAAACCTTATCGGCAAGCTTTGCTATTGGAGCCTTTGTTGCCGCAGCGTCGCTCACCATCTTTATTATTCGTGATAAAGTGGTATCCTCACCGACACGCCTTGCTTCGCATTTGAGGTATCCTGAACTGCTCACGGTTGCGGCGGAAACGGTATCACCGGCAGACTTATCAACCGGTATGCTTTCGCCGGTCAGAGCGGATTCATTTATCGCTCCCGAGCCCTCGACGACAACACCGTCAACAGGGATATTCTCCCCCGCCTTGACTACGAAGATATCCCCCGCTTTCACATCGGAAATGGGCACTATGACCTCTTTTCCGTCACGGATGAGGGTTGCTTGGCTCGGGGCTAACTTCATCAGGCTCTTTAAAGCGTCGGTGGTTTTGCCCTTGGAGCGTGCCTCTAAAAGCTTTCCTACCGTTATTAGCGTAAGTATCATTGCCGCAGATTCAAAGTAGAATTCGTTCATATAGGTCATGACCGCGGAGGAATCTCCACGGAGCTGCGCGCCCGTCATCGCAAAAAGCGCATAAACGCTCCATACAAATGATGACATCGAGCCTAAGGCCACAAGGGTATCCATATTGGGCGCGCGGTGGATAAGTCCCTTAAAGCCGTTTATAAAGAACTTTTGATTGATAACCATGACTATCGCGGCAAGAATCATCTGTAAAATTCCAAGCGCTATATGATTACCCTCGAAGAAGCTCGGCACCGGGAAGCCGAACATCATATGACCCATCGAAAAATACATCAGCACAAGCAGGAAGCCGATTGATGCAAACAATCTGCGCTTTAATACAGGCGTTTCCCTGTCGACAAGGCTGTCATCATCAGCGGCGGTTTGCTTTGCCGCTCCCTTAAGTGAAGCGCCGTAGCCTGCGGCTTTTACCGCTGAAATTACCGCTTCCGGGGTGACATCCCCATCGACCGACATTGAATTTGTAAGCAGGCTGACCGAGCAGGTTTTTACGCCCTCAACCGCCGAAACCGCCTTTTCAACTCTGGCGCTGCACGCGGCACAGCTCATGCCGGTAACATTATATTGTTCCATGGCTATATATACACCTCTTTTTTATTTCATAAGCTTCATAAGGGTTTCGGTAAGCTCGTCGATGATGCTATCGTCGCCGGCTTTTATGTCCCTTACTACGCAGGAGCGGATATGTGCCGCTAAAAGCTCCTTATTAAAAGAATTCATTGCGGCATTTACGGCGGCGGACTGCACTAAAATATCGTTGCAATAGGCGTCCTGCTCCACCATATTGATTATTCCCCTGACCTGACCCTCTATCCGCTTCAGACGGTTCAGAAGCTTCTTTTTCTGTTCGTCCGGGCGGTCAGTTTTTTTATTACAGCAGCAGTTATGCACAGCCTTCGCTCCCTTCTTATTGTTTCTTACGATGATATTATATACCCCCACCGGGTATATGTCAAGAGATATTTTGAAATATTTTAAAATAATATTCGGCTGAAAGCGAAAAATAGCATTTTAAGCGGCTTTTGTGTTGCAAAAGTCGGTGAAATCATGTATAATAATATTGTGTATTTACACTGAAAGGATACGGCTTATTATGTTTAAAATTCTTATCGCTGAGGATGATGCCGAGCTTCGTCAGCTTTTTTCACACGTACTTATCAAGAACGGTTACTCGGTCAAGGGAGTCTCCAACGGAAAGGAAGCACTCGACCAGCTTGACGAGGGGTATTTCGACCTTATTATATCCGATATAATGATGCCTGTGGTGGACGGATATTCCCTTGTAAACCAATTGAGAAGCGCAGGGATAAACACACCTGTGCTTATGATAACGGCGAAGGGCGCTTTTGACGATATGCGAAAGGGCTATCTTTCCGGGACGGACGA